>Ga0222662_1001395_pt1 | contig 11769 bp, 14 predicted proteins | sample AntAcemetagen600_FD_179821 | JGI IMG/M metagenome (GOLD analysis project Ga0222662, IMG submission 179821) | Saline water microbial communities from Ace Lake, Antarctica - #600 | ecosystem: Environmental > Aquatic > Non-marine Saline and Alkaline > Saline | place: Antarctica: Ace Lake...
TTCTTAAGAAAAACGGAATGCTCGGCATGCCGGACGAGTAGTTCTAGCCTTAGCATTCGCGGCGAGTTAAGCGCATATGCTATATTCGATCTCCCATATAAGCGGCTTCGCCGCCTCAGATCGGCTGCATCGAAGAGGTTGCCTACTATTCCAAGTTTATTACCCGAGAGCAACTACTCGCATTGGCCGAGAAATACGCAAAATCGGGCTACGGTGATTATTTGAAAAGAGTCGCTGGGTAGAAAGCGCATTCTTTGTGCAATCATTATGCTCTTGATTGTCTTGAGGCATTCTACCATCAACTAATTGTTTTATGACTATGAAGTTAAATCAACTGAGTGAAAGCTTGATTCGTCGTATTGAGACTCGAACAGGTAAGTCTGTAGATGAGCTGAAGAATGAGACCCTTTGGCAAAAGCGATTGCGTCTGAGTGCAGCCAAAGGGAAAACGATGAAATTCACACGGAATTTCCCTTTGATCGGTCGAGGCTGTGTGTTGGGGGACCACTTGGTTACGTCGCATGAGGTGAATCGTGAAATCGATCAATTACTATCTAGCCACTCATAGTGAGTGAGTGGGTGCGACCGACTTCATAATGAAAGAACCGACGACCTTCGCCGAGCTTTTTGAGTTTTATCAAAATAAGGTAAAGCTCTTTTATAGTGCCGTTCAGGCTGAGAATGAATTGCCCACAGAAATTCTCTTTGAAATAAACGCCGCTTTTGATCATCTCTCCCGGCACTATATTTATGAGCAATCGGAGCGGGAGGTTGTTCAGAAAGCATATTCGCACCTAAAACGAGCCTGTTTGGATGTCTTTAAAATAATTCTTCGAGACACACTCAAAATGGTAGCTGAGCTGGAAAAGCTCGATATCAGCCTGATCGATAACGGGAAATACGAAAAGGACTTAAAAACTTTAGAATACTCGATTAAGCAGAACGCCATTGAGGCGCGGCGTAAAGAGGGCGATCCGATGACCGCTGAAGCGGACGTAGAAGTTCCCGCGTTCACTCACTGGCTCCCCGTATTTGAGGATTGCTTGCGACTGCAGGAAGAATTTTATCATCACGAGGCAGTCGACTGGGCTAAGAAAAAAGGGCGATGGATGTCGACGAAGTCGCTGATTGTCTCCTGTGTTGCATCGGCACTGCTGGGCGTTCTGATTACCAAACTCGCAGACACGCTCTTATGAACTCACAAGTAAACATGGGGAAACCCTCCGAGATTGGTGGCGAGAGCGCTTCGGCTTCGACTATGACTGCCTTACAAGCTCTGAAGCACGTTACCTCATCCGCACCCCGTCGGCTGACCGCATCCGAGATCGTATTATTGCGGCAGTCAAAAAGTGACGAAGCGCGGGAGCGCGGAGATGGTCAGCTTGAAAAGCTGGCCCGAAGGGTTCTTAAGGCGAGTGCCCTCTGGGCGCCGGAAGAACGCGCAGCGCGGCAGCGCGGAGATGGTCAGCACGGAGAGCTGGCCCCGCAGGGGTGACTGAAGCGGGTGCCCTTTGGGCGCTGAAGGAACAAGTGGGCGCACGTGTTCGAGAACTTGCTGGCTCTCGCTAAATTTGGTGCCTTGACGCTGGCCGCTATGCTGTAGCGTTCACACTGCTTGGCATGACCTTCCACTTTTAAACTTCTCACCTTTCACTCCAGCCTTAGGCTGGCGCTGCATCGAAGAAGTGACCCATTACTCAGTCTTCCATTTGTAAGACCGACTGCGTCGGGAACCGCTTATTACCGCTAATGTTCGTCAGTTGCCCCGAGAGGCACTCACTCCCTCGCCCTACGCGTTTCACCATTTCCGTGCTAGTCGCACTAAGTCACGCGCTGACCACAGAAACCCCATCAATCTACGTCGTTGTAGCATCTGCGTCCATCTGATTATCACTCAGGCAAGATGCCTAAGCTACTCTCTTAAAACTCAAAGACCCAGCTAGTAAATTAAGAATACGTGGATCCCATCATCCACTCGTCTTCGCCATCATTCATTACCTATTAATCATTAAAAATCTTCGATTTTTCATATGAAAATTCTATTAACCGGCTGCGCCGGATTCATTGGCTCGCACACACTCGACCGCCTCCTAGCCGACGGCCATCACGTCGTCGGTGTCGACAATTTTGATCCATTTTATGATCGCTCGCTGAAAGCGGCGAATCTTTCAGGAGCCAGCAGTCAGGAGTCAGCAGTCAGGGGTTCTTTTGAACTGCTCGAAGCCGATTTGGCCGAGGCAGAAACTTACAAGAAACTCAAATTTCTAGCTGAGGGGCTAAGCTCCCCGCCTTCTCAAGGAGGGGTGCCCGACTTGTCCGGGCGTAGCCGTGCGAAGACGGAAGGGCGGGGTGGTTCAGCAACTTCCCAAGATCTGTCCTCTGCCCCCTGTCCTCTGTCTTCTGATAGAAGTCCTCTGGCCTCTTCAAACGGAACGTTTGACGCCATCATCCACCTCGCTGCTAAGGCGGGTGTCCGTCCTTCCATCGAAGACCCGGTCGGCTATCAACGAGCGAATGTCATCGCGACCCAGAATTTACTGGAATTCGCGAAAGACGAGGGCATCAAGCAATTCGTCTTCGCCTCCTCCTCTTCGGTCTACGGGGTAAATCCGAATGTGCCTTGGAGCGAAAAACACAATGTCTCGGGGCCGATTAGCCCCTATGCCAGCACTAAGGTCAGCTGCGAACTGCTTGGTCATGTATATAGTCACCTCTACGGCATTCGCTTCTTAGGCCTGCGCTTCTTTACCGTCTATGGCCCGCGTCAGCGGCCAGACTTAGCGATTAACAAATTCGTCCGCTTGATCGAGGCTGGAGAGCCAATCCCCGTCTTCGGTGATGGGTCAACCCGTCGTGACTATACTTATATTGACGATATTGTCGGAGGTATTCTCGGAGCTTTGGACTACGATAAAACGAACTACGAAGTGATCAATCTCGGCAACGACCAGACCGTCACGCTCTCAGAGATGATCGAAACCATAGAGGAAGTGGTCGGTAAAAAAGCGATCATTGATCGCCAATCCGAGCAACCCGGCGACGTCCCTCAAACCTGGGCAGACGTGACTAAGGCCAAAGGAATTCTCGGTTACAAATCTACCACTACCTTCAAAGAGGGGGTCACACAGTTCTATAACTGGTGGCTCAAGAATCAAACCTTGTTGTAAGCAGAGTAGTTCACGCTTCCAGCGTGTTTTAGCCTATCAAAAGAGAGTAGCACAGGTATCCTGCCTGTGTTCCATCTTATAGCACTCAGGCTAGAAGCCCAAGCTACTTTTCGTCCTCATACGCTCACAATGCTTCCGCCATCCGCCATTACAGCTTAGCTGTTAATGTCCCACAGACTTGAGCAGACGTCACCAAAGCAAATGGACTGTTTGGTTATGAGGCCACGACGAAATTAAAAGATGGAGTGTCTGCCTTCTACGAATAGTGGAAGGCTCAATAGCCTCACTAATCAAGTGCATAGCGCTTCCATCCACAGTTAAATTCATTCATCCATCATCATATCATGCAATCCCCCCACTACATCGAGGCCAAACGAATTTTTGATGTCGAAATTTCGGCTTTACGTTTAGCACTCAAGCAAATGGAGGACTCGATTGATGCAGCTGTGGAATTAATCAAATCGTGCGAGGGCAAGGTCGTCGTCGCGGGGATCGGAAAGTCTGGAATTATTGCGCATAAGATCGCCGCAACTTTAGCTAGCACAGGCACGCCTGCCGTTTTTCTCAATGCGGGAGAAGCCTTGCATGGCGATCTGGGTATGGTGGCCTCATCGGATGTTGTCTTAATGCTTTCAAATAGCGCAAAAACATCCGAGTTGCTACAGATGTTGCCTTCGATTCAGGCGATTGGCGCGAAGGTGATTGGTTTGCTGGGCGCAATCGATACACCGCTGACTGCGGCATGCGATGTAGTCCTAAATTTGAAAGTGGAGCAGGAGGGGTGCCCGCTCGGGCTGGCTCCGATGAGCAGTTCGACGGTGGCTTTAGTCACGGGGGATGCTATTGCCAGTGCACTGATGGTCTCACGTGATTTTAAATCCGAAAATTTCGCACTCTTCCATCCCGGGGGTAATTTAGGGCGCAGACTTTTACTGCGAGTTGAAGATGCCATGCATCCTGTCGGGCCTGATTTTCCGGTTGTGGCTCCCGAGCTTACTTTGCGTGAAGCTTTGGCTGTGATGAATCGATCAAATCTCGGTGGTGTGGTTGTGGTTGAGGGCCGTAAAGTTGTCGGTGTATTTACCGATGGGGATCTGCGCCGTTGTATCCTCGCAGACGACCCACTCGATCTTCCGATGGCTCGTTTAATGACGTCCGACCCGATTGCTATCTCGGTGGATTTTGCGCTAGGGCAAGCGCTCGATGTGATGGAAAAAGCCGAGCGGAAAATTTATTTTGCTCCGGTGGTGAATGCTTTAGGTGAGCTCTCTGGTGCCTTGCGCATGCACGATATTATGAGTGATTGAGTGGCATATGTCTAGAATGTTAAAACAATTATTTCACTGTATTCGTCCCGTTTATGTAGAGGACTGTCTTGGTGAGCACAAGACGCGTTCCTTGGCTCGAGTTGGTTCGATACAGATGGCCAATCAGTTGTCGGGCATGGGTCTGCGCCTCATTACCACAATTGTTCTCAGTCGCTTATTGTCGCCGTCGACATTTGGGCTTGTTGCGATGGTTATCTTCTTCCGTGAGTTAATGCGCATCTTCGGTGCTGCGGGGTTTGTGGAAGCTGCCATTCAGAAAAAAAATATTACGCTAAATCAGTTAAACGGGGTCTTCTGGCTCAACGCTGGAGTCTGCACATTACTCGCTATAATTTTTATAGCCTGTAGTCCATTGATTAGCTCGTTTTATGGGGAGCCTGAATTGACCGCGATCTGCGTTGTTTACGGGCTTTTGTTTATTTTAGAAAACCTGTTTCTGACGCATAGTGCATTACTTAGACGGACGATGAATTCTGAGTTGTCGTTCGTAGTTTCTTTCTTTCCTCAAGTTGCCGGTTTGATTGTCTCAATTACAATGGCATTGTGTGGCTTTGAGGTGTGGTCACTGGTCGGTGGGGCTGTTATCAGCACGATCATTGGGCGTATTTTTTACCTCTACTTTGTGCGATGGAGTCCCGGAAGCCTTAGGCTAGAAGCTGGCTTTAAGGAAATGTTTAGCTATGGGCTTAAGAGTGGTGCTGCAACTATAGTGAACTATTTCTCTCAGTATTCTCAGACCTTAGCCTTAGGGAAGTTCGCTTCCGCTGCGGATGTTGGTTTTTATAACCGTGGGCAAGCCTTATTCCAAATGCCGATTCAGCAGGTTTCTTGGCCGGTTGCTCAGTTGATGTTGCCTGCGCTAGCGTCGCTTCAGCATGATAAAAAGAAGATGCTAGAACTAATTCTTCGCGCGACGTGGTTAGTCGCCTTAGTCGCTCTTCCATTTACGCTTTTCATCGTGGTGTATGGCGATTGGTTTATTGTCTGGTTAGTGGGCGATCAATGGGGGGTCTCAGGCCAAGTGGCACAATGGTTGGCTGTGGCCTCGATTACGTCCTTGATCTCAAATTTGATTGCACGAGGAAATGCAGCCATAGGCCGTCCAGGTCGTGGAGTGCCCATTGCATTGTTGGGTTTGCCGTTTCTGTTGTTTGGAATATATACGAATGCTCTTGTTGGAGCAGTTGCCGTGGCTAAATTTTATGCACTCTACCGCTGGGTATTGTATCCCATAGGTATTGCTTATCATTTAAAAGGATCAGGGTTTGATATTGGTGACTTCTTTCGTTCCCAGTTTCAGCTGCTTTTAATTACTGCTGTGACGTTGACGCTATTGGTGCTAGGTCGTGCCTATTTCTCAAGTGCGACAGGCGCGGTTCAGTTCGTAATAATGCTGCTGGCTGGCTCTGTCGCTTACTTCTCTTTCTTACTGTCGTTTCGGTGTTTTTCTTTCGGAAAGAGCGTGTTGTCTTGGCTGTATTCTCATTTTGGCCAAAAAGCTAGGATCCCTAGGTGGTTCTTTTATTGAGGCCTTAATTTAAGACTTTAGGGGCGTTGTTCTGTAGACTGTGCGATTGGAAAATAGCCAGATTAGTATTATTCATTATCTTTTTCTATTAACTCATGAACTATTACAAAAACTATCTCAAGGCGCACGATGCGGCACTTAACAGTTTGGAAATCACCGATCGTGGCGGTGCCCTTTTGGATCAAGACGCGGGCTTCGACCATTTTTGTGAAATGTCCAAAGAGGTCGGCGCTTCGGGCCATCAGCAATATCTGATTGGGAATGGCGCGAGTGCCGCTTTCTCGAATCATATGGCTCTTGATTGGACGAAGAATGGTGGCGTGCCGACGCAGTCGTTTGCGAATTCCGCGTTGTTGACCGCCATGGGTAATGATCTTGGCTTTGAGGAAGCTTTTTCTGCACCGCTGAGTTGGTATGGTAAGAGTGGTGATTTGCTGGTTACTATCAGTAGTTCGGGGAATTCTGCTAATATCGTGAACGCGATTGAAACCGCACGTTCCAAGGGCATGGGAGTGGTGACACTGTCGGGCCTCAAGCCGGATAATAAATCACGCCAGCTCGGCGATTTGAATCTATATATCCCCGCTAAGACCTACGGTATCGTGGAATGTGCCCACCAGGTGCTGTTGCACCTCTGGCTTGATAAGTATATGGGCATCACGGAGTGGGATCGAGATGGGGTTCAAAATATGCGTAAGGACGAGTTTTCGCTGTAGTCGCACCGTAGGTGCGGTTGAAAGGTTGATTGCGGCGAGCCGCAGTTGAGTGGTTGCAAGGGTTTGCAATTTAGGCATCAACTTCGTGTTCGAAAAGAAATTGATTCAGAGCCATAATCTGCTAGCTTCACAATATGACCGCTCTCGAAAAAGAAATCCTAGGCTTACCTAAACTGCAGAAAATCAGCATCATGGAACAGATCTGGATCGATCTTCTGAAAGAAGAGGAGAATATTGAAATGCCCGAATGGCATCTTGAGGAGCTCGCAAAAACAGAAAAGAGTATTCTAGAGGGCAAGGAACACTTTCAGGATTGGGAAGCAGCCAAAAAGGCGATTCGTGAGGCATGAATCTGAGGATTCTAACAGCAGCCTCCCGAGATTTGGTGAAAGGAAAGAAGTTCTACGAGCGTCAAGAAGAAGGCCTGGGAGGATATTTCCTAGACACCCTCTACTCTGACATCGACTCTTTGATTTTGTATGCGGGGATCCATCGAAAAATCCGAGGCTATCACTGCATGTTTTCCAAGCGCTTTCCCTATGCGGTTTATTACAAAACAGAATCGAATGAGATTCGAGTGTATCGAGTGATGGACTGCAGACAAGATCCCCGAAAAACATTGAAAGCACTGAAGTAGTGCGAACTAGAAAGAACTGGCAAAGCTTAACGGCGCACCAGTCTTTGAAGACTGGTTCAGTCTCTAGTCCCTGCCAAAGACACGCTGCTCCTGCTGCATCCTCTCTCATAAATCCTTCCCCTTCAACGTTTGTCCCTCGCTCGCCCATAGGGCACCCGCCCTCGTCACCCTCCGCTATGGCTCCGGGCACACCTGCGGTGCACCATCTCCGCGCTATTCGCGCTCCGACAACCCACATCCTTTCAACAGTTAAACGAATCAACCTTTCAACTTTCAACAGCTATGAAGAAAAAAGTATTAGTCACGGGTGCGACCCGTGGGATCGGTCGGGCGATCGCGGCTCGACTCCTGCAAGATGGTTACACGGTGTATGGCACCGGCACGCAGAATTCGGCAGCGCGCTGTGCGGACCTGCCTGATTTGGCCGGAGTATCGTGGATCGATGTGGATTTTTCAGATCGTGATTCGGTGCGCGAGTTTTTGACCGTCCTTGCCGAGATTGGCCCGTTTGATGGGCTGGTGAACAATGCCGGGGTTAACCGAATCAAGCCTTTGGACGAAGTGGATGAGGCGGATTACGATTTCGTCCATGATACCAACTTGCGCGCTCCTTATATGATTTGCCGCGAGGTGATCAGGGGGATGGCCGCGCAGGGAGAGGGGCGCGTGGTGAATATCGCTTCCATCTGGAGTGTGGTGACCAAGGCGCATCGCTCGCTTTACTCCAGTGCAAAGACCGGTCTGGTTGGGCTGACGCGTGCGCTGGCCGCGGAGGCAGGTGCGCAGGGCGTGCTGGTGAATCTGGTCTCACCCGGATTTGTCCTGACGGATATGACCCGCGAGTCCCTCAGCCCAGAGCAGATGGCGGAGCTCACCGAGCAGGTGCCGATGAAGAAAATGGCTGCACCGGAAGATATCGCCGAGGTCGTTCGCTTTCTTCTGAGTCCTGAGAATCGCTATCTTTCCGGCCAGAACATCGTCGTCGACGGCGGCTTTTCGATTGTTTGATAATTGATGGCTGATAGCGAATGACATCAGCCTGATTCCTGAGCCCTGCCCACTGTCCCCTGAACACCGCTACCTGACCCCTGATCTCTGACTACTGTCCCCTGTCAATAAAGCTATGAAACCAGAAACATTCGAAGTCGCCTCCTATCGCAGGAAGTATAGCGTCCAATTCTCAACGGATGCATTCGCTGATTTACAAGCGGAGCTCCGTGAGGGCGATTGGTTATTGATCGATCAGAACGTGAAGCGTATTTTCGCCGATTCCCTTCAACCGATCATTGAGCAGTATAAGACTGTTGAGATCGAGCCGGTTGAAACCAGTAAGAGTTTCGATGGGGTGCGTCCGTTGATTCTTCAATTGATCGAGAATGGGTTTAAGAAGAACAATCGCTTGATCGCGATCGGGGGCGGCATCACGCAGGACGTGACCGCATTTATCTCTTCGGTTTTGTATCGTGGGATCGATTGGATCTTCTTCCCCAGTAATTTACTCTCTCAGTGTGATAGCTGTATCGGTAGTAAGACTTCGATCAACTTTCAGGAGTATAAGAATCAACTCGGGGGCTTTTTCCCGCCGGCTAAGATTTATATCGCACCGACCTTTTTGGAGACGCTCGACGATAACGAGATTTGCTCCGGGCTTGGGGAAATGGCTCACTATTTTCTGGTTGAAAATGAAGCGGCTTTTGCCCGCTACGAAGCAGGGGTCGATGAGGCCTTGGAGCGTGGTCCCAGCTTGCACGTGTTGATTGCAGAAAGCCTGGCGATTAAGAAGCGCATGATCGAAATCGATGAATTCGACGAAGGCCCGCGTAATGTCTTTAACTACGGGCATTCTTTCGGCCACGCGATCGAGGGCTATACCAAGTATGCTATCCCGCATGGCATTGCCGTGTCCTACGGGATGGATATTGCCAATGCGGTATCGGTGCATCTCGGGCTCCTCGACCAGGCAAGCTGTGATCGTATCAGCCAAACGCTGCGTAAGGTTCGAGCAAAGACAAAGTTCCCGGGCATTGATATCGATACTTATCTGACCTATCTGAAGAAGGATAAGAAGAACACCAGTGCGGGTATCCGTGTCATCTTGTCCAGAGGCTACGGCGATATGTTCCTCACACAGGTAGAAGCCGATGAGGCCTTTCAGGCAGTTATTGCCAAGTGCTTTGAAGGCTTCCAACAGGAGAGTAAATAAATAATGGAAATTAAAAAACTAGTCGCGCATATTCCGGCCCGCGCCGGGAGCAAACGAGTGAAGTCTAAGAATCTGCGCATGCTTTGCGGCAAACCGATGATCGCGTATGCGATTGAGTGTGCGAAGGCGTGCCCTGAGATTGACGAGGTTTACGTCAATACCGACTGTCCTAAAATCGCGGCATTGGCTGAAGAATACGGGGTAAAGGTCTTTGAGCGGGACCCCGAGCTGGCTTCGGATACGGCGTCGGGCGACGATTTTACGATTGATATTATAGATCGTTTAAATTTGGACACCTTGATGATGGTCAGCCCAGTCTGCCCATTGGTCACTCCAGCAGATGTGTCGGCAGCAATTGCCGCCTATCGTGCGAATGAGGACGCGGACGCATTGATCACCTGCGAGGAGACCAGCATGCAAGTGGCAATGGCGGGGGAATTCGTTAACATTGATCCGGTCGGACCTTTGAAGCCCAGCCAGCATAACCCGAAGATTCAGACCTGCAATTGGGCAGTGACGATTTGGAACGGCGCTGCCTTCCGCAAGAACTATGCGGCCTTTAAGGGCGGCTATTGCGGCACGAATCGAATTTTGTATCCGATCGATCCCTTGCGCTCGGTAAAGGTGAGCTACGAAGAAGACTTTAAAATGGTCGAAGCGCTACTAACCGCACGCGCCGCAAATGCTGAAGCTGCCGTCGTCAGTTATTGGGGGGAAGAAGGTTGAAGCGTTGAGTGGTTTAAGGGTTGAAAGGTTGGGCTCTACGCCCGGTAGAATCTTAACCCTCCAACGGTCCAGCTCCAATCCCTCCCTTCAACCGATCAACCTAATTTCCACTTTCCTTTCAACGATTCAACAAATCAACCGGCGCTTCGCGCCCATCAACCGCGGCGAAGCCGCACCATTATGAATTACTGGAAAAACACCGCGACGATCGATGCGCTCGTCCCTGACCTCCTCACTACAGTCGATGCTGCTGAAGCTGAGATTGCTGTGATCGGCAGTAAGCCGATTGATTTGAGTGCGATGCCGAACTTGAAGGGCATCTTCAAATGTGGCGTCGGCACCGATAATGTGCCGTTCGACGAAGCGGCTGAACGAGGCGTCGAAATCTGTATGCCTTCGGATCAGACCAAGCGCTACATCTTTGAAGAGACCGCGAACTTCGCGGTCTATCTTACTTTTCGGATGCTCTTCAATGAGATCGGCGAGGTGGATGGCTGGGTGAAGCAATCGCGCGGCTTTCTCGGGAACAAGAAAGTGCTGGTCATCGGTCAGGGGAATATCGGGGCACACGTGACCCGTAAGCTCGCACCGTCCGTCGATGTGCTGACTTTCGATGTCTTACAGAACTCGATGGATGAGCTGCAGGGCTTGATAGCCCAAGCGGATGTCATCACGCTACATGTGCCGCTGATGGAGGCGACAACCGGCTTCATGGGCACCGAAAAGCTTTCATGGATGAAAGACGGTGCCGCGCTGGTCAACACCGCCCGCGGCCCGGTGGTGGATGAAGACGCGCTCTACGCCGAAATCAAATCTGGTCGTTTACGCGCTGCGTTTGATGTCTTCTGGAAAGAACCCTACGAAGGAAAGCTCAAGCAGTTTCACCCCGAGCGCTTCCTAATGAGCCCCCACGTTTCCAGTAATTGCGAAAATTTCCTCGGCGGCCTTGCCGCCGATTTTCGCGACTTCGTCGCTAAAAAGATGGCGGATGGCAAATAGCGGATGGCGAATTATGGATAAGAAATTATTAGATTTTGAGGAGATGGAGGTCTGGCAGGATGCACAGGATTTAGCTGTCGACGTCTATACAGATTTCGCGAACTGCCGGGACTTTTCATTTGTCGATCAAATCAAACGAGCAGTCGTTTCGATTAGCAATAATGTCGCAGAAGGTTCGGAACGAACGACATCGGTCGAATTTGCAAGATTCTTGGATATTGCAAAAGGATCTTCGGGAGAGGTGCGGAGCATGTATCGTCTAGCAGAGCGCCTGAAATTTATAGAAGATGCCGCAGTCACTTGCCGCGTTGGCCAGTGTAAAAGTATTTCTAAACAACTACCTGAATCCGTGAGATAAACTTTCCCTGATCGATTACCTCAATTTTCTGCAGCCTAAGACTGCGATCGTCCACTTTTCTAGGATTTCAAACCTGGCAAGCCTCTGGTGGGTCGGATTCTCTTCGT
>Ga0222662_1001400_pt1 | contig 11739 bp, 7 predicted proteins | sample AntAcemetagen600_FD_179821 | JGI IMG/M metagenome (GOLD analysis project Ga0222662, IMG submission 179821) | Saline water microbial communities from Ace Lake, Antarctica - #600 | ecosystem: Environmental > Aquatic > Non-marine Saline and Alkaline > Saline | place: Antarctica: Ace Lake | collected...
CCATGTTACCGTTGTTGTTCCTACGGAATATGGTCCTGCGTTATCAACAACTGTTGTTGCTACACCACAATTATCATCTGTAGTTGGTAATCCGATTGATGCAGAAGAAGTACAAAGTCCAGCATCCATTGAGATGTTGGCTGTTGCAGGACAGGTGATTGTTGGATCTTCTGGATCAACCTGACCTACCGTTTCTGAAGCGCTATCAGTACATCCGTTTGCATCAGTTACAACAACATTATATGTACCTGCTCCAAGTCCACTAATGTTATCTGTTGTTTGTCCACCTGGGCTCCAAACGTATCCGAATCCAGCAGTTCCTCCAGATACAGATGTGGAGATTGCACCTTCGGTTCCCCCAGAGCAAATTGCATCAGCATCAACGCTTGCAGTAATTGTTGGTTCTGGGAAAACAGTTACCGTTGCTGTAGCCGTTGCTGTACATCCTGTAGCGGTAAAAACCACATTGTGAATTACCGTAAAGGTTCCATCGGCAGCGTAAGTATGCGTTGGATTTTCTTGAGTTGAAGAGTTTCCATCACCAAAAGCCCAAGAATGAGACACCGTTCCTCCACTTGCTCCTGTGTTGGTGAAGGCAAATGAATTTCCATCTAAACACTGAGTGTTATCGTTGGTAGTGAAATCTGGACGGATGACCGTGATTGTTTCCGAAGATGTCTGTGTCTGACCGCCACAAGCATCTGTAACCGTGTATATGTAAGTTGTAGTAGTTGTAGGTGAAACAGAAACATTTGCACCAGCAGGAGCTGAATTATCCCAAGCACCTGAATAAGGCGGAAAACTACCTGTGACGCTAGATGTAAGGCTTGTAGATTGTCCGAGACAAATAGTGGTTTCTCCAGTTGTGGTTACCGCGAGTTGAACCTGATTATCAATAATATTAATGGTTGCAGAACCAGGTGCCAGACAATCACATGGCGGTTGATCCATGTTTACAATAATGGTTTCAACTGGCTCACTTATATTATCCAAAAACACAGAAATTGGAATCATAACCGTGTCCTGACCAGCAGGAATATTTACGCCTATTGGGAACGCATCGTAATCGACTCCCATAACTGCTGTACCGCCAATGGTATACGTAGCGCTAATAGGGTTGGAGTTGTCAGACAAATTAACTCTGCTAAAAACGATGTATTCGTCTGAACAACCTTCTGCGATGGCTAAGCCAGAAAAATCAACTGTGATGCCGCCACCAGCTGAGAAACTTCCAGCTTCTAAGAACACACCAGAATCCCATTCATCATCTCCAGCATCAGCAATAGCCAATCTTATGTGGTAAGTTTCGCATGGGTCCACAATAACCTGAGCAGTTAAAACAGTAGTGTAACCATCATACTGCACAGCATTATTTACGTTCTCCACGTAGTACGGACAGTTTTCACACGGCCCGTTATTATCGTCTCCGTTATTCACGTTATTAATTGCAACTGGAGTAGTTGTCCCTGGAATAAGTGCAATATTTCTAGATCCACCAGGAAAACCAGCAGGAGAAGTAAACGAACCCGTTATTCCAGGACCAGCAACAAAAAAACCGAATACATCATTGAAATTGGAGCCTACCCATTCTGGATATTCCTCTGATGCAAACACATATCTAAATGTGAGCGTATCGTCTTCGGGTATAAAATCGAACTCCAAAATGACTGCATCATTAGTTGATGCACCAGCAAGCACAGTTAAGTCCGCATCACCGTTACGCCCCTGCTCAACGGTAGCGCTACCAGTATTATTAGGCCCAATTGCAGTATTTGCACTACCCGTTGTCAGGAGTATTCCGTTTTGGATCATGAAACTAGTTCCTGACGCATCGAACGTTCCAGCAGCCGAAGGGGGACCCGTATAAGTGAAGTTTGAGGCTGTAATGCACGAGCCAAGTAGCACATTCTCAACCAATTGTTCAACTTGGTTTGTAGTGCTAGCTTGATTAACCACAATCTGAGCGAAGACATCGGTTGTTAAAACAGTGATAAGAAATAGAAAAAGTAGTGACTTAGAAAAAGTCGTTGAGGGGCTGTTTTGTAACAAGTGGCACATACTGATTGTCGAATTCGTTCCAGTTAAGGGTGCAAATTTACGTCTTCATCTGTACATTTGGGCGTTTTATCGATAATCAACAAGGTTTTATCGACAACAGTAAAGCGTAATTGGACAAGTTTTAACAAGATTCGGATGCATAAAGTAAGATTACTAATTGTTATTATTTTGATTTCTCTTCAAGGAATTGCTCAAGAAAACACAGAGGTAAAAAAGGACTCGAGCAAGCGAAAGATTGATGTTGTCTTTAGTGTTGGTGGCGGAATAGTTCGGTACATGGGTGATATTCAGGATGGATCCAAAAAGGTTAACGTTAACCTGATGGGTAACCGACCCGCGCTTGACCTAAGCATTGGGCTTTCACTTTCGCGTTCATTTACTATCAACCTAAATGGTGTTTACGGAAAAATTAGTGGGAACGAAAACACGTTTAAGCAACACAGAAACTTCGAATCCGAAATGGTTCTAGCTGGTGTAAACGTGGAATACAATTTTGCTGGAGCATGGAAAAAACGCACGCCTGTTCTTAGCCCATTTATTACAGCTGGAGCGTACTATGGTAACTACTTCAATATTAACACCGATTTGCGCGATGGAAACGGAAACGAATACTTCTACTGGGATGATGGAAAAATAAGAGAATTAGAAGAAACCGAGCTCAACCGAGACCTCAACCTCGCTCCTATTTCAAGAGATTATGAATATGAAAAATCACTGGTAAATAAACCCGTTCATTCGTTTGCAGCAAGCGCTGGATTTGGTCTAGACTTGCACATAAGCAGAGCCTTATCAGTTCGACTAATGAGTCGTTATTTCTTCTCGGTAAGCGATAAAATTGACGGACATTTTAAGGATGATTATGAAGGAATGAGTGATGGTTTTTTCGTCAACCAACTTTCTCTGGTTATAAATACCATGGCATTCAGCAAGAAAAGAGGAGAAGAAGAAACGGACTACAAGTACCTCTTCGACCCTACTCAACTGGCCCTGGTTGAGAACGAAGACACAGATGGTGATGGCGTGAAGGATGTAGTTGACCTATGCGCAGCAACTCCATCTGATGTAACGGTAGATGCAAACGGCTGTCCGCTAGATTCTGATTTTGACGGAATTCCAGACTATAGAGATTTGCAAAAAAGCTCTGGACTTGACGCCATAGTTGACCGAAATGGTGTTACAGTCGATTATCAAGTATTGGCTGAGCTTTGGAGAGACACCCTTGGCGTAAACAGAATTAGTTGGAAGAAAGAATACATTACAGGAGACCCTATTCCAAATGAAGGTTTTACGGTAAATATTAAGACGCTAAAAACCGGCTCAGAAAGACTGCTGAATCCATTGATTGGTGCAATAAAAGAGCTTAGAAAAAAGGTCATTAATGACTCTCTTATTCTATTTACGTTAGGAGTTTACGATCATTTTGATGATGCTGAACTTCGCAATCAGGAGCTTAACCAACTTGGCGAAAAACAATCCTACGGTATTCTTGAGTCGGAGTCTAGCAGAGTTGCTGAAGAACTGCACGAACTGATTAATAACCTTGACCCTGCTCTTAAAAACCAGAAATATGGCGTTAGGAAAAACCTTGGTGAAATTAAAGCTAGTAAAGCATACAACAACGTGACTATGAGTTATACGGTAGGTAGACTAGAACGTCTTTTGGACAGTGACGTGCCTGAGTTCCTTCTGGTAAAAGACTTCCTAAATGGAACATCCCCGTTCATTTCGGATTCAATCGTGAACAAAAGCTACAACGAGGTGAAGAGTAATTTGGAAGAATTTCCAATTGAAGCTAAACCCGAATACATCGCTGCTGAATCGAAAATCGAAGAGGTTTCGGCTGAAACCATTGAGCCATTTGCGCCCGACACGATGAAAGTAGGCTTGGCAACTTCGAGTTTAGAAACTACTACTGAGGTGGTTGAAAAAGCACCAGCTACACGAAAAAGTTCTGACAATCAAACACCCGAAGAGGCGCTGATGCCTTTGCTTACAAGTAACAGAAAAAACAAGATTTCCTTAGCCCCCGTTAAGCCAATCTTTAAAGAAGGCGACCTTGATGGTGACGGTTTTATAACAGGAACCGAAATTGAAAGGACTCTTGAAGAAATTTTGGAAGGCCAATCTATGGTTACGGTTTCCCAGTTTAACGAGATGGTTCAATACTACACCTATTTCACCGGCAATGCAGACCCAATTGACTTCGGAGGAACCGAAGTAGTAATCGTTGATGGAGTTCTAACCATTTTGAAGAAAGAAGGAGAAGGATTTCCTGAAGAATCGCGAAGAATCTTAGCCAAAAAATATAAGGAAGTTGATTTTAATGAGGACGGAGATTTGACCCCAGATGAAGTTCAAAAAATGATAAATATGTTCATGGAAGGAGATTCTACCTATTCGGCAGAGCGCATTTATGAATTAATTGACCTGTACTTTGACTAACAACAATTAATCAATCTTTATAATCCGCCCTTCTAACGGATGAAGCACGTTGGAATTCTGAATAGAATGCGTGCTAAAAACCACGTCTGAAGGGACTTCTTCAAGTTCGATTTCACGTTCCGAGAAATTCATCAGAACAAGAAACTTATCCCCGTCTAATTCGCGATGGAATGCAAATAACTTTCCATTGCTTAACTCTTCATCAACAGTAAGCGTTCCTTGCTGCAAAACGCGATTTTCGTTTCTGAATTGGATAATACGCTTGTAGAAATTCATTAACGATTCTTCATCATTCTTCTGTACTGATACGGCCTTAGTTTCATAGTTTTCAGATACTGGTAACCAAGGTTCTCCAGAAGAAAACCCAGCATTAGCAGTTGTATCCCAAATCATAGGCGTTCGGCATTCATCTCGGTTGAGTGATTGGCCTGTCCAGTTTACCATAAACTGCGGAATGGCTTTGTAGCGCTGCGCCAACGGGTCTTTTCCTGTTTTAAGCGGCAGTAGCGGCTTTTCAATGCCAAGTTCTTCGCCATTATACGTGAATGGAATTCCTCTTACCGAGAACTGAAATAAAGCCAACAATTTCGCCTTGCGAACATCATTTCCCAAAGGCGTAATGCTGCGCCTTCTATCGTGATTACTGAATACGTAAGTCGGAACGAAAGAACTCGGAAAGTTGTGTTCAAACTCCTCCACCATCTTTAGCCATTTCTTTGCTTTGAAAGGCGTTGAAAGTGTCTGAAAAAGGAAAATCGTATGAAGGCCACTCTTCCCATTGTAAGCGCAGAATTTCTTGGTCGTCTCCACATCACCAAACACCTCCCCAATTACGAATCTGTTGGGATTTTGAAATGAATCCACCATGAATCTTAATTCGGTGGCAAACTCAAAACTTTCCCCTTGATTTACGTTGTATTTCATCTCCTGAAAGAAGCCATCGGGCGATTCCTCAGATGGAATAATCTTCAAACTACCCGGGTTATTTTGGAACGAAGTATCCTCATAGATGGAGTTGAAAATATCAAGTCTGAAGCCATCAACACCTTTGCTTAGCCAATGTCTAGCCACATCTAGCATCGCGTCTTTCACCTTCGGATTATTGTAGTTCAAATCGGGCTGAAAGTCTAAGAACGAAGCCCAATAGAATTGCTTCCGACCTTCGTGCCAATGCCAACCGCTCCCTCCTATCGTTGCTCTCCAGTTATTAGGCGGTTTCTGTCCCTTATTGCCTCGCCCATCCTTCCACACATACCAATCTGCTTTGGGGTTGTCTCTACTTAAAGAAGATTCCTTAAACCAATCATGTTCGTCTGATGTGTGATTCATCACCAGATCAAACACAATTTTCATGTCTCTTGCATGAATTTCATCAATCAACTTTAAACATATTTCCATATCACCGTATTCTGGCGCAATGGTGCGATAATCACTTACATCATAACCGAAATCACGCTGTGGACTTTTGAAAAATGGCGATATCCAAATCGACTCAAAACCTAACGCCTTTATATAATCCAGTTTTTGAATTATCCCCTTCAAATCGCCTAGTCCATCTCCATCCGTATCATAAAATGAGCGCGGATAAATTTGATAAACAGTGGTCGATTTCCACCAATCTTGATTAGACGTTTGAGCATCAGCAACGGTACTCGAAAAAACTAAAAAAGAAAGAAGTGTAAGTCTTGTAAGTCGTAACATCAGGTCGAAATTACGCTACGGAAATTGCAATTCAGCTATCAGGAGCTACTGTAATATGCAAGCTCAAGAAGCTTATCTCCTCATCAACATGGTCAATATTATACTCTAGTTTGCTACCGCTTCGTTTGTATATATCCAAAAGTCCAAGTCCGGCACCGCCTTTTTCAGAGTATGTAGATTCTCCCAGCTTGCTACTATAAATCTCTCGCATATCGTTATGATTCATTGCGTTTATTTCAGCGATTTTATTCTTCAACAAAGACACTTTTGAGTTCAAAATCTTATTTCCTGTGATGATGAAAAAATCATCTTCATGCTTACCCATCAACAGTAAACTAGCTACATCTTTGTTAGCAATGGTCTCGACATCTGCATGGTTTACGATATTCTGTAAGCACTCGACCAAGATGTTAAAAACACGTTTCCGTAGCTTTTTCTCTTCTCCGCTTTGAATTAATTTTACTTCTGTTATGGAGAGAAGTTGCTGAACCGCGGCTTCTGTAATGTGATCACGATAGGCCAAAAGCAACTCATTTTCCGACATCATTCGGTCGATGTCAAAATATTGGTCAACGTAACTCAACGGGCGGTTTTCATAATTGAGGTCAATTCAGATTTACTGGAAGGAATACGCCATTATTTCAAAAAAGTTCCTGTGTAATTCAATTTAGCTAGCGTTTGGTTAATGGATACTTTTGCGGAATGAAAGTCAGCGGACTTAGCGAGCAGATGTCGTCCTTATTAAATGAAGGAAAAGCACTTCCCATTATGGAGGAGTTCTACACGATTCAAGGAGAAGGGTTTCATACTGGTAAAGCAGCATATTTCATCCGCATTGGCGGCTGCGATGTTGGCTGTCATTGGTGTGATGTAAAGGAAAGTTGGGATGCATCTATTCATCCATTGGTCCAAATTGACCAAGTTGTCGCTAACGCACATAAACAACCCTCCAAAGTTGTTGTGGTTACCGGAGGAGAACCGCTAATCTTTAACCTATCTGAACTAACCAACGCATTGTCTGAAAGCGGAATCCAGATTCATGTAGAAACCTCTGGAGCACATCCGTTTTCCGGTAAGTTTGATTGGGTTTGTTTATCTCCCAAAAAGAACGCTCCACCAAAGGCCGAATACTACAAGTTGGCCAATGAATTAAAGGTGATTGTTTATAATAGGCACGATTTTGAATGGGCTAATGAGCATGCTGCCAATGTTTCTGATAATTGTATCCTCTACCTTCAACCCGAATGGAGCAAGCGAGAGGAAATGATGCCGCTTATTACAGATTACGTAATGAAGAATCCTAGATGGAATATTTCCATCCAGACGCATAAATACATGAATATCCCTTGAGGTATTTGACTATCATATTAGTTGCCATCTGCTTGGCTTTCTCCACAGAAAGCATGGCGCAGCATGACTATACTACGAAGTCTAAGAAGGCCATCAAGTACTTTGAAGAGGCCCTCAAGTATTACAGTTCTAAGCGTAACGCAGAAGCGCTGGAAATTCTCCAAAAAGCCCTGAAAGCAGATGAAGATTTTGTTGAAGCACACATGGTTTCTGGCGACTGTTACACGGACTTGAGAGATTATGCCAATGCCATAAAAGAGTATCAGAAAGTTGTTGAATTGGCACCTGATTTCCTGTCTACGTCTTACAAGCAATTGGCTGATGTTCAGTTTAAAACAGGTGATTATGAATCTGCGTTTTCGAACTATGAAATTTTCATGACGAAAAAGCGTGTCAATCCGCAGATAAGGGAAAAAGCCGAGCGATATATGAAAAATGCGGAGTTCGGTGCAGTCACAAAAAAGAAGCCCGTTCCGTTTGAACCAAAAAATTTAGGTGAATCGGTAAATACGGATCAATACGAGTATTTCCCTGTACTAACTGCCGATGAACAAACACTTGTTTTCACCAGAAATCAGCGTTCGCAAAGAGGTGATTATCAAGAAGACTTTTACGTGAGTGTAGCAACTGAAGATGGTAATTGGACTCGTGCAAGAAACCTAGGAGAGCCGATAAATACGTCTGATAACGAAGGTGCCCAAACCATTACAGCGGATGGACAACAGCTGTTCTTTATTGGATGTAATCGAAAATCAGGAAAAGGCAGTTGCGATATTTATCATGCTTTCAGAAATGGCAGTAAATGGGGAATGCCGCAAAACATCGGTAGCCCTGTAAACACGTCAAAATGGGAAAGTCAACCAAGCGTTTCTGCTGATGGAAAAACGCTCTATTTCGTAAGTAACCGTAGCGGAGGCTCTGGCGGAATGGATATTTGGGTTACGCAGCTTGCTCCAAATAACGAATGGACCCTTCCCAGGAATTTAGGAGACGCAATTAACACGCCTTTTTCAGAAGAAACGCCTTTTATTCATCCAGATGGAAAAACGCTTTACTTCACTTCTGACGGACATATTGGAATGGGAGAAAAGGACATTTATGTTACACGAATGGATGCGGAGGGAAACTGGTCTAAACCTAAAAACCTTGGTTATCCCATAAACACTTGGAATGATGAGCAAGGGCTTTTTGTTGCTGCCAGCGGAGAAAATGCCTATTTCAGTTCAGATAGAAAAGGTGGTTTTGGTAAGCTCGACCTTTACTCTTTCAAACTGTACGAAGAGGCTAGGCCAACGCCTGTAACGTATGTTAAGGGAAAAGTAAAAGACAAAGATACAGGCAAGCCATTGGGTGCTAAATTTGAGTTGATTGACCTTGCCACCTCTGAAGTGGTTATCGAATCTAGTTCTGACCAAATTGACGGTAAATTTTTAGTCACATTACCCGTAGATCATGAATATGCTTTGAATGTTTCCAAAGACAACTACCTTTTTTATTCAGAGCACTTCTCGCTTCCGAAACAACAAGATATTACCAAGCCTTACAGAATGGATGTGGAGTTACAACCAATCAAGTTTGGTGAGAAGGTGGTTCTCAAAAATATTTTCTTCGAAACGGCTTCGTATGAACTACTTCCAGTATCTACTGTTGAACTAGATAAACTTGTTGCTTTCATGAACAATAATTCCACTATTCATATAGAAATTGGAGGACACACAGATAACGTTGGAAAACCCGAAAACAACCAACTTCTGTCTGAAAACCGTTCTAAATCTGTCCGTCAGTATCTCATTGACCACGCCATTTCTGAAGGCCGAATTCAGTATAAAGGATATGGTGAAGAGCAGCCGGTTGACACCAACGAAACGTCTGAGGGGAGAGCAAAAAACAGAAGAACGGAGTTCAAAGTATTAAGCGGTGAATAAAAAATTGTTTCTAATAGCTCTAATCGCAACGATTAGCAGCTGTGCAGTTCAAGCACAAAACGTTAAGCATTCTATTTATCTAATTGGCGATGCTGGAAACGACACCCTTCCAGGTCCAGCACTTAGAATGCTGGAAGCAGAGCTGGATACCAACAAGAATAGCACAGTTATTTTTCTTGGAGACAACATCTATCCTGCGGGATTAGAAGGGAAAGAGGGCAACAAAAAGAAGCACCTTTCAGAAATGAAGCTGCTTTCGCAATTGGAGCGAACCAAAGGGCATACGGGTCATGTTTTTTGGGTTCCAGGAAATCATGATTGGAAGGCTGGGCGTTGGAAAGGTCACTGGCTTGTACAAAAAGAAGCTGATTTTGTAGAGTCCTATTATGTACAAAATAATTCTATCAAGAATGATTCGGGACATGTTTTTATGCCAAAAGGAGGGCTTCCTGGACCAACCATTGAATCGATAGATGAACACGGTATAAGCCTAATTGCCATTGATATACAGTGGTGGCTTCAGGACCAATTCTTTCATAAAGTACCAACGGAATATGGGTTGAATAAACGCAGAATGGAACAGCGTTTTTTAGATCGACTCGACTCGCTTATTTCGCAATCAGTAGCGGATGGAAAGCTTACTATGATTGCAGCACATCATCCCATGTTCAGTAACGGACATCACGGAAGTCCAAAGCAACCGTTCCGGTTCATTTTCAATTGGGTACCTCCTTTTCAGCTTTTCGGCCTCATTGGATTAAATAGAGCATTGGTGCAAGATATTCCACAACCACGGTATAAGCGTATTAGAAATAGAATTTTGAAAGTCTTGAACAAGTATGAAAACCTTGTATATGTTTCAGGACATGATCACAACCTGCAGTATCTTAAAAAGGACAACAATCATTATTTGGTAAGCGGTGCTGGCAGCAAGCGTTCATCCCTTTCTGGAGACAAATACGGTGCAACCTATATGGATGACCTGAACTACGGTTTTATGCGCTTAGATATGATGGATAATGACACTATAATCTGTCATGTTTACGGCCATACAAAAAACGGTATCATTCACTCGTTTGTGTTGGATTGAAGATTTGCAGGACCCCTTAAAGTATTGAATGCTAGCTTGGCCCGAAAAAATTGGATTTTACCAGTATTGTAAGGTCTTGATTCTCAAAGTAAACTTTCCATTCCTTAGAGTTTCTTAGATCCTGAATTAGCTGTTCAAATTTCAGAGAAGAAATAGGATAAGCTCCTTCTTTTTCTGAATAAATGATGTAATCAGCATCTTTGATAATTGGAAACTGATAAATGTTTTCTCTAAGAGAGAGGTGTGGTACAAATGGAGATTGTGCACTCACCTTTGCTTTTCTAGGAATGAGGTTTAGTTGAGTATGAACAAGGTTTGTGCTGTATTTGCGCACATAATGCTGCTTTTGGTAAAACCTTATTCTGGACTTATTTACATGTGAATCTGGATTATCCATCATTCTTAGAGATGTGCCAAAACTTCCTGCAAAAAGAAGGAGTAAAAGCGCGTTTTTCAGAACTCCATTTTTTACTTGTCCCAAAACAGAGAATGTGCCGATAGCCAGAATTGGAGCAAACTCAATCACGTATTGTCCACTAATGCTCCACATTCCATAGTTATCGTGAAATAATTTCTGCACGTAGATGGGAATTAGCATAACCAGATAAGCAGGTTTTTTAAGCAATAAGTAACCACCTGCAAGTAAAACAAAAAGATGAAATTCAATTTTTACAAAATCTCCATTCGGATGATTGATGTGGTTGGTAAAGAGAATCCTAAGACTATCAATAGGGTCAGTTACCAAGGTCGCTGTCGCTTCCATAGGGTTGCTTCCTAAAGCGGAGTAGAGAAATCCGCTATATGCCTCAGTAACCGAGAAATGTGGAATCGCATATTTAATGACAATAAAAAAATAAATTAGACAGAAACAAGATGAAGCAAGTAGAGCAGTTCATGTTCTAAGGTCGCTTCTATATTCAATAGCCAACCCTAAACAGACAAAAGCCATCCAAAGTGAAGTGTTTTCCTGCGAGATGACTGGTCTAGCCCCCTAAAAATCGGACAATTTAGTTTCAGGTTTTAAAAGTAGTCAATTGAGTGGGTAGATTTGCATTCGCAAGAACAACCGAAGGTGATCTTTGAACCGATGGTTGTTGAAGTGTTCCGGGCCCGGCCACTTCTTTTTTTGGTGAATATGGATGGGCATCCAGCCCATCCATATCCAAGCAAGAA
>Ga0222662_1001401_pt1 | contig 11735 bp, 10 predicted proteins | sample AntAcemetagen600_FD_179821 | JGI IMG/M metagenome (GOLD analysis project Ga0222662, IMG submission 179821) | Saline water microbial communities from Ace Lake, Antarctica - #600 | ecosystem: Environmental > Aquatic > Non-marine Saline and Alkaline > Saline | place: Antarctica: Ace Lake...
GGTTGCGCTCTTCCAACGATGCCATAAAGCGACCTTCGGTCTGGCGATCAAAGTTGTTAAAAATTTCAGCCATCATCTCGTGACTGTCGCGTCGATTGGTGCGGGACAGATTGGACATGAACTCTGCGCGCAATGTCTGCTCGACCTTCTCCAGAATTTCTTTTTGCACTGTCTCCATCCGCAACATGCGGTTGATAACTTCCAATGAAAAATCTTCTGGGAGGCAGCCTAAAACGCGCGCCGCGTGATCTGGTTTTATTTTGGAGAGGACCACCGCAACTGTTTGGGGATATTCGTTCTTCAGGTAGCTGGCGAGAACTTGTTCGTTCACGTTGCCAAGTTTTTCCCACATGTTGCGACCGGCTGGGCCACGAATTTCGTCCATAACCTGATCAACACGTTCGCCGGACATAAAGCGCGTGAGAAGGCGTTGGGTTGCTTCATATGAACCGACAATTGCGCCGGTACCGGACATTTTCCCGGCAAATTCGACCAATAGTTTTTCGACCAGGGAGGAGCTCACCTGGCCCAAGTTTGACATTGTGACGGAGACTTCTCGAATTTCGTCTTCGTCGAAAAGATCCCAGATTGATGCGGCGTGGTCGTCAGTCAGCGACATCAAAAAGATGGCTGCTTTTTCTGGGCCGGTGAGGGCTTTGACGTCGTCTTTGATTTTTTCTTTTGTAGACAAGATTAAGACCTCCCTTAGCCTTCGTGCAACCAAGTCCGCAAGATGGACATGGTTTCATCTGGGTGATTGACGACGAGCTCGCCTACTTTGCTAACTGAAGATTCTTTTACCTTGCCTTCGACTTGAGCGATGTTGATCATCTGTTCGATTTCTGATTTTGGCTCAGTTGAAACGGCAGGACCGCCCTCACTCCCTGGAGCAGGAAGTTGTGCTTGACCATCAGGGCCTGGAATTGCAACAGCACCTGTGCCTCCAGCCAGTGCGAGCTGATCTGCAGGAACAGGTGGATGGATGATGCCGCGAATGAGTGGCCGGACGACGAAGAGCAGAACAAGGAGAGAGATAAGCGCGAGCACACCTGTCTCTCCCATGCGCATATAGTCAGCTTTGGTTAGGCCAAGAAATGGCTCTTCGACTTCCGACAGTGGTTCTGGAATGTCTCGCGCTGCAAACTGAATGTTGACGACTTCAACGATATCGCCCCGTGATTGGTCGTAACCGATGGTGGAGCGTACCAACGCGGTGATTTTCGACAATTCATCTTCTGCGCGCGGCGTATAACTTACGGTTCCATCTGCCGCCTGTGTGTAGATGCCGTCAACGGCAACGGCGACGGACAGACGTTTGATGGAACCTGCTTCAATGACCTCAGTTTGTGTGGTGCGTGAGATCTCGTAGTTTACCGTTTCTTCGGTGCGGCTGGCTTGATCTGTTGATCCATTGGCGCCTTCTCCGTCTGTTCCATTGGGTATCGCGTTTCCAACAGTAACGGCATCGTTGGCAATGCCGTCGGCACTTGAATTGGATTCTTCAACGGTTTGCGTCGAACGAACGACCTGACCTTCGGGATCAAAGGTATCAGACGTGCGCGTGATGCGGTTAAAGTCCAGTTCGGCACTCACCTGAATGCGGGCGCCGTCAGGACCTACAATGCTCTCTACTATCTTTGCGATTTGTGCCTGTAACCGTGTTTCATAGGCGATATTGCGTTCATCAAGGGAAGTGGAGAGCAAGCCTTCTTCTTCGCCTCCGGCGCCACTGGCCAAGAGGTTTCCTTTTTCATCTACGATAGAGACATTCCCAGGAGAAAGCCCATCAATAGCAGAGGCCGTTAGATGCTGTATTGAGCGAATTTGAGTACGACTTAATGGTTCGCCAGCAACACGGACAATGATGGAAGCACTGGGCTCGCGGCGTTCACGAGAAAAAACTTCGCGCTCTGGGAGCACAAGATGCACGCGGGCAGCCTTGACGCGGTTAATCGCGCGAATGGTTCGAGCCAGTTCGCCTTCGAGTGCACGTAGGTAATTGAGGTTTTGAACGAAGCTTGTTGTGCCAAGCGCGTCTGTATTGTCAAAAATTTCGTAACCAACACTGCCGCCTGTGGGTAGCCCACGTTCAGCCATTGTCATGCGCAAGCGAAGTGTGACGTCCTGTTGGACGTAAATTTTTGTGCCGTCGCCACGCAATTCATAAGGAATTTGCTGGGCTTCAAGTTCAGTGATGATCTGAGAGGCATCTTCTTGAGAAAGATCAGAGTAGAGGAGCGACATTGGCGTTTCTGATACGCGCATGCCTACAAATGCGAAAAAGCCGATTAGGCCCGCAGCGACGAGGCCAAGCGACAGTATACGCGCTGGTCCTAGAGTCTTTAGAAATTCAGTGAAGCCGTTCACGCTACCACCCATCCGTTGTCGCCCTTGCGTCCCAGCCCCGTTCCTAGGTCTGTTCTCGCGTTTTGGTCGACGGGGAGTGGCAACATCCTGTGCCTAACTCGTCTTCTGGAAAGTCCCTTGCGGAACTTGTCCCCCGTGTCAGTAGGCAAAATTTACCGCGTTACTCTAAACAGAGGTTTAACGCGGGACGATTCATTGAGAAAAGACGGTGGGCATGTGGATAAGTTTTGCTTGCGGGGAGAAAAAATGGGAAAGACGAACGAAAAAGGCGTCGACATCCAAAGGACATCGACGCCTTAAAGGCAACAAGTACGCAGATACAATTCTATCTTACTGCCGATATTGTTGAACGCGCGTAGCGCGAAGACCTGCAAGACCGTGTTTTTCGATTGAGCGCTGCCAGCTCAAAAACTCTTCTACTGTGAGCGTGTATCGCCCGCACGCTTCCTCCAAGCTCAAGAGGCCACCGCGCACAGCGGCGACAACTTCAGCTTTGCGCCGGATGACCCACCTTTTGGTGTCCGGCGGAGGCAGGTCTGCTATCGTAAGGGGGCTTCCGTCTGGCCCGATCACATAGTTAACCCGAGATGGTTGATGCTCGCTCATTTTCGTCCCGATCTCTGTACTCACCACTTTTAAGAGAATAGGAGATGGGCTTTAAAAAAGGGCTAAGTGTCAGGGTAAATTTTCCATGAAATCAATGGCTTAGGTGTGCCATAGCGGCACAATTTCAGCCAGAATTGAGCAGATTATGGAACTGTTGGTGTCGGGGCGGTGACCGAAGTCACCTTATCAAGGCTGACAGGGATATTTCCGATCATCAAAATTGGTGGATCTGATGTGAAATCGACTGAATCAACGATCCCTTTGGTCCGGACGTCGGTTTGGACAGGTTCGCCCGCTGAATCAACGGCTGAAGCGGTGAGGAAGTAGGTGCCGTCTGGCGCCCGGCTTCCATCTGTTTCTGTTCCATCCCATGTGAAGTCAAAGGTTCCTGCGTCGTTGGCCAATGTTTCGGAATAGACAGCCGACCCATTGGAATCGATCACACTTAACGTGACTTCAGAAGATGGATTTGCAAGTGAGTAACGCCAACTGGTTGAACCGCCATTGGCGATTTTGCTTGCGGTCGACAGGGCTTCAACTTCTTTGCCGATATAGTCAACTGCATTACCTGAGGTCTGAGATTTGGTCAGGGCGATGAGTTGTTCGAGATTGGTGTTGGTGGCAATGGTTTGTTCGACGGAGGTGAACTGCACCAATTGAGAGGTCATCTCACTGGTGTCCATAGGATCAAGCGGGTCCTGGTTCTGCAATTGTGTGGTCAGCAAAGACAAAAACAGATCAAAGTTTTCATTTAGAGAATCGGCCGCGGCTGTTGAGGCCGCTTCGGCTGTCGCTGTTTGAGGAAGAATTGATGAGACTGCATCGACCATAATTTTTTTCCTGACCTTTGAAACTAAATACTGACATCAATTCCGCCACGGGCGGCGGCGTCGATTTGGCGCGCTGCCATGGCTGTGACATGTGCTTCGCCCTGAGTGTTGCTCTGGCCATCATCGTCGTTGCCATTTGCTTCCCCGTTTTCTCCCGCGTTAGATGCGAACTCGTCACTGGCGTCTCCATCTTGGAGGTTGAAGTTGAGAGCATCAGAGTCTACATCCAGGCCGGCGTCTTTGAGTGCTTGTTCCAACGCTTTCGCATCGCGTTGAAGCAGGTCTAACGTTTCAGGCTTTTCAACGGCTAGAAGTGCCGTGACACGGCCGTCTTGAGCCAGCTCCAATTTTACGTCAATCCGGCCCAATTCTGCAGGATCAAGGCGGATTTCGAAAGTCGAGACGCCTTTGGACACATGTTTTGCAATCTGAAGGGCGATCGCAGTATTGGGAACCTGCGTGGCTTGTGCTTGACCGGGCAGGGCGCCAAAACGCACAAGCGTTGCGTTGCTGTTCTGAGGTGACGAGCCACCATTTATGGTACCCTGGCCATTGAGGTTAAGCAGGTCGAGATCCAGATCGGCAGGTAGCGTTGTCGCATTGAGACCAAATGAGGTTAAGGCTTGAACTGCGGTTGGGGTGATGGCTTGCGCTGACACTTGCGGCGTCACTGCCTGTGCCGCTGACTGCGTGGCGCCCGCTGTTTGACCATTGTCAGGCACCTTGTTTTTGTCGGCCATGTTTTCAGCAGCTTGTTGGCCTAAACCCTTTTCGCCATCGCCCTTAGCACCTGTATCCCCTTCAGTTCCCGTTCCAAGTGCGTTTGGAAGGCCACCCTCTACTTTGGTCGGATCAAGGGCGTTATCTGTGCTGGCGCTGGCTGACTGGTTCGTTTGTGACGTGCCGGGTGCCAGATTTGTCACTGGTTTGTCTGAACTTGTATTGGCCGCTTCAGATGTTGCAATGTTTGCAGCACTTGCAATTTGAACTTCTTCTTGTGCCTCTTGAGCTTGTGCTGTGGCCGTATCAACAGCGCCGTCGCCGTTGGCGATGGTTGCTTGATTAAGCTCTGTGTCGCTCGCAGCTACAATGTCGTCTGTAGCGGCAATATCACCATTGGCACCGTCGGAAGCGGTGGCATTCGTAACGATATTTTCTGTGGTTGCATCAGGTGCCGCTGCAATGACTTCATCCTCGAAACTTGCCTCTTGTTTAGCTGTTACATCTTCGCCGACAAGAGCTGTCTCGATATTTACCTGATCAACTTCATTTTTTGCGGCCTGAAGGGCTGCACTCTCGCCTTCACCGTCTGACGACGCCTTATCGCGCGCATGGTCATCTTGTCGCTCATGATCTTTGTCACGCGCATCTGCATCCGCTGCACGTGCCTGAGCCTCATCACGATTTTCTGCGGCTTCTGTCCGATTGGACGGTTCTGAGCGCTCGTCTCTCTGTGCGCTTCGTTCTTCGGACCGTGGGCGAGGGTTTGGCGCTGCCTCGCGCAGATGACTGGAAAATGCATCACCTGAAATTGTGTCTTTCGACACGGATCCAAGCTTTGGCGCAAAACTATTCGTATTTGTGTTCGTGACTTCCATATTCAAAACCCTGGTCTTCTGGCAAAGGTGCACCCAACACTAGCAATCGCCGCGCCAGTTTTTGCGTGGTGAAAACATCAATAATTTCAACGTGTTATGGGGTTGTCTGTTGCGGGTGGGCGTGATCCGACCTGATTTGCTAGGCAGGATGTGCCGGGGTTTACGCAATTTGCCGGGTGGCAATGCGCATCTGTATTGCGCTTCCGCGCGGAGCGCCTATATTGCCGCTCATGTCAGATGGCGTAGATCCAAATACGGGGCTTAATAGTCTCGACCTGCCGGGTGCCCCGGCGGAAACCCGTGTGGTGGTCGCCATGTCGGGGGGGGTTGACTCGTCTGTTACCGCAGCACTGTTGAAAGAGCAGGGATATGACGTGGTGGGTATCACGTTGCAGCTCTATGATCATGGTGAGGCCGTTCGGCGCGTTGGCGCATGTTGTGCGGGACAGGATATTCATGATGCGCGGCAGGTTGCCGAGCGGATTGGCATTCCTCACTATGTTCTTGATTACGAACATACTTTTAAAGAATCCGTGATGGATGATTTCGCCGACAGCTATCTGGCGGGTGAAACGCCCATCCCTTGTGTTCGATGCAATGAGCGCGTGAAATTTCGCGACATGTTGAACACGGCAAAAGATTTGGGCGCTGCTGCGTTGGCGACGGGTCACTATGTGATTTCAAAACCGGGTGAGGGCGGACGCGATCTTTATCGGGGGGCTGATCCCGACAAAGACCAATCCTACTTTTTGTTCACGACGAAGCGTGAGCAATTGGACTATCTGCGTTTCCCACTGGGTGGCTTGTCAAAAGCTGAAACACGCGCGATGGCAGAAACACTTGGACTGTCTGTGGCGAACAAGCCTGATAGCCAGGACATTTGTTTTGTGCCGGACGGAAAATATGCGGACGTGATCGAGCGTCTGCGGCCCGGTGCGTCCTTGCCTGGCGAGATTGTTGATCTGGAAGGCAATGTGCTGGGTCGCCATGAAGGAATTATTCGCTACACAATCGGGCAGCGTCGCGGACTTGGCATCGCCACGGGCGATCCTCTTTTTGTGGTGAAGCTGGATGCTGAAAACAGTCGCGTCATTGTTGGCGCCCGACCAGCGCTTTTAACCGAACGCATTGAAATAGATGAAGTGAACTGGCTGGGGGATGTGCCATTTGCGGCACTGCCAAACGAGGGTGTTGATGTGCTCGCCAAAGTGCGCTCAACAAGGCCGCCGCTGCCAGCGAAGCTAATCCGCACGGGAGATGGCACAGCGGTTATTTATCTCGAAGGCGGCGAAGATGGTGTGGCCCCGGGGCAGGCGTGTGTTCTCTATTCAACGGTGGATGAGGGCGCACGTGTTCTGGGAGGCGGATGGATCCGGGCTGCCTATAATCTTCTTGGAAATTCGATAAAGAGCAGCGCTTCTGCAACCAATTCGCAATTTGCGTGATCTTGCGCCCAATTGCTGCCTTTTTTCTGCTTCTTAGTGCCCTCAAAGCCCGACAGGGTGGTTTCAAGACGGCGAATAACCGTTTAAAATGATAGCTGGAATGAAGATGTTGCTGCAAAATTGGCGGCACATATAGGACGCTGAGATAAGCGCTTGTGATCAGAGAGACGGCTCTGGTGCAACATGTTCTAGTTCAATAGCCGTCAGACTGGGAGTTTCCGATTGACCGCTACTGCGCGCCTCGACAGATCATCTGTCCTGAAGGCCTATGCCCGTTGGGCTCCCATCTATGATTTTACTTTTGCAATAATTGCAGCCTTCGGTCGCAAGGCGGCGGTCAATGTGATTAATACGCGCAAAGGTGCTCTGCTGGAAGTTGGTGTGGGCACAGGCATAACGCTGCCAAATTATGCGCCACAGCTTCGTGTTACTGGCATCGATCTCTCTCCTGACATGCTTCAGAAGGCGCGGGACAAGGTTCGCAAAAGGCGCTTGTCCAACGTTGACGGCATCTATGAGATGGATGCCAGCGATATGGAACTGGATGACGAAAAGTTTGATACCGTCGTTGCGATGTATGTGATGACTGTCGTGCCTGACCCACAAAAAGTGATGCAGGAGCTGGAGCGTGTTTGTGCGCCTGGTGGTGAAGTCATTATCGTCAACCATTTTGCCCAGGACCATGGTGTACGTGGCCGCGTGGAAAAGTGGATGGCGCCGTTTGCCAGATTGCTTGGCTGGCACCCTGATTTTGTCATTGAGACGATTTCAGGCATCACCGACCTTGAGCTGATTGAAGTGCGCGCCATGCACCCAATGGGCCTTTTCACGATGCTTCGGTTCAAAAAACCGGATGCAAAACCGGCCTGATTTGCGGCCTTTTCCATTTTTTATGCTGCGGCGCTTGTCTTGCTTGACACAAGGTGCGCCACACCCTTATATCCCCTGACTTTCCGGGCCCAAATCAGGGTCCGATGCCCCTTCTGGGGATGTCCTTTGGGGCGGAGTAGCTCAGCTGGTTAGAGCAGCGGAATCATAATCCGCGTGTCGGGAGTTCAAGTCTCTCCTCCGCTACCAAATTTTCATGGAGTTTTGCTGTTTGATCAGGGCATTGAGAGAGCGGGCAGGAGGCACCTCATGTGCCCTAAACACTCAAATACCATCCCGTAAGGATGATGTAATCCCTACAGCGCTTCCTGTCTGAACAACAATAGATCAGATAGGAGTGTTTTCATGTCTCTACGGACAATTTTTTGTGCAACATCAGCTCTCGTCATTGCGATGATTGGGGTGAGCGGCGTGCAAGCTGCTGTACCTGCATCGGGTGAATTGAACTTTACCGTAATGCGCGAGGGAGATGAAATAGGATCTCACCGGTTGGTGTTTAACGCGGGCGACGATGGATTGGTCGTCGACATTGAAACTGATATCGCGGTGAAAGTGATGGGCATTGCTTTCTATCGGTTTGAGCATGAAGGCCATGAGGTGTGGACAGATGGACAACTTGTTGCGATCAACTCCGTAACAAATGATGACGGAACAGACCATCGTTTGACTGCTATCGCTGAAGGTGGGGTGCTTCTGGTGGATGGTGATGCGCGTAAAGAACCAGAAGCAGCTACAATTATTCCAGCCAGCCTGTGGAACCACGCTCTCGTCGCGCAATCTGCCCTGCTTAACACGCTTGATGGCAGCAACATGTCTGTGACGGTCACAGAAGTGGGGCTGGAAATTGTTGAGGCCAACGCACGCAATATCAGTGCCACGCATTACTCAGTAACGGGCGGTCTTAACCGTGAGTTGTGGTATGATGCGGAAGACGTATTGGTTCAGGTGCGCTTTGATGGTGCCGACGGATCAGAAATCACCTACGTTCTCAAGTAGGCGGTTATCGGTACAGACAGGTATTGCAGGACCATGCGGGCACTCATTATCGAAGACAATGTGAAAATTTCGCAGATTATTGCGAAAACGCTTCTCGACGCCGGTTTGGTCTCTGATATCTGCGAGACAGCCGGCGACGGGCGGGCTGCAATCGATGATATAACCTATGACGTCGTGGTCCTTGATTTGGGTCTGCCAGATGAAGATGGGCTAGATGTTCTGCGCGGCGTTCGTAAGTCCGGCAAAGCAGTCCCGATCCTTATTCTCACCGCACGCAGTGATATCAGAGAACGCGTAGAAGGCCTGGATGGTGGGGCTGATGATTATCTGACCAAACCGTTTTCACCCGATGAGCTTGCTGCGCGTGTTCGAGCGTTGCTGCGTCGGCCAGGTGGCGCACTGGGCGTCGAGCTTAGTTCTGGCAATGCAGTATTGAATACGGCGGAGCGAAGTGTCTCGATTGCAGGACAGTCTGTGGTCTTGTCGCGCCGGGAAATTGATCTTCTTGAGTTGTTGATGCGCCGCGCTGGCCGGGTCGTGCCGAAGGCGACCATTGAAGAAAACCTCTATGAATTTGGCGCGGAGGTTGCGTCCAACTCGGTGGAGGTTTGCGTTCACCGACTAAGGCGTAATATGGAGAAAGCCACGGCTGATATTGCCATTCATACGGTGCGGGGCGTCGGCTACCTACTGACCGAAGAACAGGCCGGGTGAAGTTGTGCGTCAGTTTATGCTGGATTTATCGTCCCTTACCGTTCGTCTGAGTCTTAGCCTGTCGCTGGTTGCATTTGTGGTTGCCGGTGCGATTGTGGGCGTGCTGCTGTTCAAATTGGCGGCTCAACAAGACACTTTGCAGGATAGATCGCTGGAATGGCAGGCAAAAGATATTGCCGTCCACCTTCACCTTTCATCGCCTGGTGGTGAGCTGACGTTTGATCTTCCCGCCGAACTTGCACAGGCTTATGACCAGCCTAGCGGTCAGTATCTTTTTTTGATTTCCGATCAGAGTGGCAAAGAACTTTTCCGCTCGCGCAGAGGTTCAATCCTCGCGGGACATTTGCCGGATGAGGACGCTGTGCGCGTTAGTTACTTTGAGTTTCGCGATATTGAGTTGGACCAGACATTTTATGGGGCCAATCTGAAATTTTGGATCGGCCAAAGCCCCTTTATTGTGCAGGTTGCTCAAGGACCCGATCATTCAGACGTATTAGCGGACACACTGATAGAAGAGTTTTTTGAACAACAATGGTGGGTGTTGTTGTTGTTTCTTGTGGCAATTATCACGACAGTGGTTTTGATTGTTCGGAGTTCATTGGCACCGGTAGAAAAAGTCGCCCGCGTTGCCCGAGAGCTTGGACCAGGGTCACTCAATGTGCGTTTGGACGTAGAGAGTGTTCCCACGGAAATAAAGCCGATTGTGGGCGCAGTAAATCAAGCGCTGAATGAGATCGAAAAGGGATATAAACGGGAACGTGAGTTTACCGCGAACGCGGCCCATCAATTGAGAACACCGCTTACCATTTTACGAGCCGATTTGGAACGCAATGAATTGGATCGCCAGAAAGCGTTAGACGAGGTCACTTCGCTTGAACGTCTTGTGCATCAATTTTTGCATTTGGCTCAAGCAGATAATTTTTTGATCGTTGAAGGCAATCTTGTCGACCTTCGAAAAGTTGCCGAAGACATTGTTTCTGCGCTCGCGCCCTACGCTGTTCTGCAAGGCCAGCAAATTGAGCTGGAAGCCCCTGATGAGCCAGTGTATGTGAAAGGCAGTGAGGCCTTTGTGGAGGTGGCTTTACGTAATCTTGTGGAAAATGCCCTGGCTTATTCTGCCGCAGGCGAAAAGGTGCGTGTGATCGTCCATGGCGGTAATTCCATCAGCGTATCGGATGCGGGCAGAGGTATTCCTGCCGAGCAGAAAGGGCGCATATTCAATCGTTTCTGGCGCGCAGATAGAAGCGTAGAAGATGGTGCTGGTCTCGGTTTGGCGATTGTTGCCCAAATCGTAGAGGGGCATGGCGGGGCAATTTTGCTGCGTGATAATCCGTCTGGCGGCAGCGTATTTACGATGGCTTTTGTGGCGTTTGTCCCTGATCTTCCGGATGTGCCGCCGACGTAATGTTGAGGTAAGCAAGAACAAGCAATCTCTTTTCGAACATAAGATCCATCGTTCGAAGGGAAATCGAGTGTACTCAGAGATTGTTGGCCCCACGGCGTTGCGTAGACATGACGTTGAGGCATTCATTTACGACAGATACTGGTGCACTTATCAAGCTACGTTAGACAGTTACTCCGATTGCCTATTAACCCTCTTTTCTGACGATGGGCGACCGCTCGCAGCCGCTGGCCTTCGCGATCAGAGTGAGGGTTTTTTCTCTGAACGGTATCTTGACGAGCCAATTGATCTGGCTGCTAGTCGTGCAACCGGATTGAGTGTTGAGCGCACCGCGGTTCTCGAAATTGCCAATCTTGCCTGTGCCAATTCCCATACAGTGTTTCCTTTGATGTCGCGTATCCTTGTCCACGGACGGGAGAATGGATACTCATGTGGTGTTTTTACTGCGACCTCCCGGTTGAGAAGAATATTTCGACGATTGAACCTTCCGCTAACTTATCTCGGCCCTGCATCATTGCACCGCGTTGAAGATGTGGGGAAGTGGGGGACATATTATGCTGCCGATCCAAAGGTTTGTGTGTTGGGTGATCCAGCGGGCGGAGCTACTGACTTTTTCCCCAGGTGCAAGTTAGAAAGCGGTGCTGCTGCGCCGGTGGTGGCACATTATGGCTAAAGTTATTGAAGCGCTTGTGAGGCTTGCGCAAACCTATCCAATGCGTGTCGCGTTTGAAGACGATCAGGGGTCGATCAGTTATGGGGGGTTGGCAGCGCGCGTCGCAGGAGCCTTCGCTGAATTGAAGAATGGTCAGGGCCCCATTGGCTTGATGGCGGAAAACAGTATTGATTGGGTGGTCGCCGATCTAGCCATAACGGCAACAGGCCGACGATT
>Ga0222662_1001404_pt1 | contig 11727 bp, 15 predicted proteins | sample AntAcemetagen600_FD_179821 | JGI IMG/M metagenome (GOLD analysis project Ga0222662, IMG submission 179821) | Saline water microbial communities from Ace Lake, Antarctica - #600 | ecosystem: Environmental > Aquatic > Non-marine Saline and Alkaline > Saline | place: Antarctica: Ace Lake...
CTGTTCCTGGCTATCATGCCATTCTCAGGACCAAATTCCACCTATCTCACCTGTCCAGTTTTCCCGAGCCACTTCTCCCGTTGCCTCTACATGAAATCGCATAACATCACGTCGCAAATATAAAGGAAGCCCATTGTAGTAGTGGAGCTTTTGACCACTCGCGATATTCACAAGTTTCGTATACGTTTTGGATACAAGGCGACGCCATAGAGAACGTCCTTCAACGTGCGTGTGGTAAGGAATGACGATATCTGCGTTCCCGAGTTTGGACAAAATCGCGTGCAATGTCTCTTCGGGTTCGACATCGTCTCCACAAACCAGCCGATAGTATTTCCCTCGCCCTTGAAAAGCAGCCTCAACAAAATTTCGGGCGATTCCCTGATTTACCTTGTTAACGAGAAGTCGCACCCACGCATCCGGGTTTGCATCTTGAAATGCCGTGACAGTCTCAACGGTTTTATCAGATGAACCATCGTCGACGATGAGAATTTCATAACTGAGTGAGAGCCCATTACAAACACTGATCAATTTTTCGATCACACCAGTAACGTGTTTTTCTTCGTTAAGACACGGCACAAAAAAGCTGACGTCGACTTGTGTACTAGACTCCGGCGAAACATCGGCTGGTGTATGTGGCCCCATTTCCACGAAAGGAAGAGAATGTTTATCCACTACGCATAATCCCAAATACCCTTTGAAGAATGATCAATCTGTTCGCCCAATTCGCACCACGAATAGTCAGACTCAACTTATCGTCAGTCCACTCCGCAAGCCCTTGGTCAACCATCAATTGCAATCGATTATTGAAACTGTCGCCAAATATATACTCTTTACGGAAACTTTCCGCAGAATGTTCATGCGTTGGCGTTTCCAAAAGTGTGAGTAACATACGCAATGACAACGACTTATATATAGCGCCAAAACCCATCAGAAAACTGAGGACCAAAAACCAGTAGCTTGTGGAGAAAACCCAGAAATTTACGGAATGAGCCAGTACAACGAAGATTGCAAGCAAAACCGGATAAATGAACAAAGCCGCAAGGAGCACCACAAATGTCGCCTCGACCTTGTGAAACGCCCTCAGCAAAAGGAGAAGCAAGGCGACGTACCCAAAAAAAGCAATGATTCCCTGAATTATTCCAGCTGCGATCATCCTGTACTCCTTAGGCCCAACACCTGAATGCAAAACCGATAAAGGCGCGCAACAAAAAAACCACCTGGCGCTTGTAGCGTCACACGATCATCGTTCCGGTTCACCATTCCAGCTGCTTCAAGGCCACCAAGGCGATGTCGCATAATCCAATCAAGCCCGTCTCCTCCCCGATAGTTACGTGCAATTTCGTCTGCGCTCAGAGGTCGCCTCGCTTCGTGCAAAGTAGCGATAACGCTAAGTGTATAACCCCGTGACATCAAACCCCAGATTTCCAGATAGACCAATGCTCCTCCCGCGAGGGCCATGCCCCCGACAAGCCAGTCTTCCAAGCCACCCGGGGCAAACATTGGCACAAAGGAAACTGCGAGAAACCAAACTCCAAAGGTTAAGATCACCGCATACAAAAATTGTACGGGGTTGCGTTCGTGCAAAAAAGACAGCCGGGTCATAAACCAGAGTGGAATGGGAATAAAAAACCCCAAAACCAAAGCCGCAAGTAGTGGGCCAGGCATTGAAAAGTCAATCATCATCGATATCCATCGGAATCTCAGAATGGGTTATCTCGTGCAAGTCCATCCGCTGAAATACAAAGTAAAATGCGCCAGGCAGGGAAATCAGGATACTGCTTATGCCAAGCCACATAGAACTCAGAAGAGCGCTGCTCTCCGATATTCCGACGAGACTAAGAGCAGCAACCATCGCAAGCTCTCTGGTACCCCACCCTCCGATAGAGACTGGCAACATGCTCGCGACAAGAACCGGCGGCAAAAGGATCATCGTTTCAAAAAATCCAGCGGTCGCCCCAAAGGCTCGGGCAAAAAAGAAAACACTCGTCATAAGTCCGAGGTAACTTACCACTGAAATACCAAGAGCCAGTGACAATGCAAGTGGAGAAGCCAGCAGACGCCGCGTTCCTTCAGCAAGATAACGAATTGCTTTCAACCCTCGATGGCGTTCATAGTCAATTGGCAGTCGGTCGCTAAATGCCAAACAAATTACACCTACAACACCAAGCAATGCGAATATTGGAACAAAATAGCCAATCCATGGCGTGTCGATCATCCGAGACACATAGGGCAGGCCTAACAACAACATTAGCGCCAGCACAAGAAGCATCAGGACACGGTCCAAAGCCACACTCACCAACGGCACGCGCCAACTCGATTCATTCCGCCCAGCTAGCCATATACGGATGGCATCTGCTCCAACTGTCGCCGGCAGAATTTGTCCAAAAAAGGTACCAACATAATTCCACCGCACCACTTGCGCTGGTGGGTATGGTTCATCAAGCGCATTCAAAATGACGATCCATCGAACAGCTCCGATAATGGGCTGGCATGCGAGAACGAGCATCCCGGCCAATAAGAATGTCAAATCACTGCTTATGAGATTTTCATAGGCTGTGACGAAACCGATTCGTGCCAAAAGATAAGCAAGTATTCCGACTGAGGCCACAATCCGCGCAACAGTAAAAAACCTCTTCATAAAACATCCCTCAATCTTACCGCGGCATCCCTTTACAAACAGAGGCCAAAGGTATCACGCAAAAGCCGCCGCCGCGCAAACATTTCGCAAAGACGACACGTCACTGATGTGCCTCCTGAAAATGCCCTCGATTATAGTTAGAGTTTTCCGCGATGAATCCTTCGCTGAAAGAGGAGCGGAATGGCATGAAAGCATCGAGATTTACGAACGCACAGAAAGGCGTTCATTATCAAGCAGGGCGTGGAAGGTATGCTGGTTGCAGAGATTTGTCGCAAGGCTGGAAACGGATATGAAGCGTTTGCGTGAGCTGGAAGACGAGAGCTCCCGGCTAAAAAAGATTGTCGCGGATCTATCCCTCGACAAAGAGATGCTACAGGACGTTCTCATAGGAAAGCTCTGAAGCCTGCTCGGAGGCGCACCCTATGAGATCAGGTTAGATTGGCGAGTATCGGCACGGCGTGCCTGTGCACTTGCAGGCATTGACCCTCGGGATCTATCGATACAAGTCTCGCCGCCCCGATCAGGCTGCCCTGGAACAGCGGATCAAGGAGATTTGCCAAACCCGCGTGTGGTTTGGCGATAGGCGCGTACATGTCCTGCTGCGCCGTCAAGGTTGGACGTTGAACGCGAAAAAACCTACAGAATAGACAAGGCGCTAGGGATGCAGTTAAGGAACAAGACGCCGAAGCGACAGGTAAAGGCGAAGCTGAGAGAAGACCGCAAGCAAGCTATCGGTCCCAACGATGTTTGGGCGATGGATTTTGTACATGATCAGTTGGCGACGGGTCGCAAGCTACGGGTTCTGACGGTTGTGGATACCTTCTCTAGATACGTTCCGGTATTGGATGCCAAGTTCAGATATCGCGGTGAGGATGACGTTGCGACGCTTGAGCGCGTTTGTCGCCAGACCGGATACCCCAAAACAATCAAGGTCGATAATGGCAGCGAGTTTATCTCACGAGATATGGACCTGTGGGCGTATCGGCGCGGTGTGACCCTGGACTTCTCCAGGCCCGGCAAACCGACTGACAATGCGTTCATTGAAGCCTTTAATGGTCGGTTCCGTGCTGAATGTTTGAACACCCATTGGTTCATGAGCCTTGCAGATACGGTCGAAAAGGTGGAGGCTTGGTGCAGAGACTATAATGAACAGTGGTCACATCGCTCCATCGGCAACCAAGTATCGGCAGCATTAATAAAATTGGAACACGCATCCAGCTCGTGCGTGATCAAAGGGCGGAAATTCTAGCCGCCGATGAGGACCCGTTGGGGCGCACATTAAGTTTGCTCAGAACTCTCCAGGAACATACTCGAGACCGATTGGCCGCGCTTTGGGACATATCTAATGACACTTCGCATCATCAATGTTATTGCGGACACTCATCAATCCGACAAAATCCTCGCGCTGGCCGAGCAGCATAACGCCAACGATTTTTGGTTGGCAGGTCGTAGTGAAAGCGACACATCAAGCGTAAACATATTGATTGGCGCAGAGAATCGCCAGAAATTCCTAGACGCCCTGCAAACAGCTCTAGGTGAAGGTGGGACATGGCGCATTAATATTCTACCAATTGAGGGCACCATTCCGGCAGTAGAAAAAGTAAGCGCTGAGAAGGCAAATGGTGCTCTGACTGACAGCGTCAGCCGCGAAGAGCTTTTCGATGATGTCACACAGGGTATAGAGGCAAATTCAAATTTTTTGCTTTTGGTGGTTTTGTCAACAATCACCGCCGCAATCGGACTTATCACAGACAACGTCGCCGTTCTAATTGGCGCGATGGTTATCGCACCCCTGCTCGGACCCCATCTAGCGTTTGCGCTAGCGACAGCACTGGGTGATTATGGATTAATGTTGCGGGCCCTCCGAACCGGCACCGTTGGACTGTCCGTCGGGTTCGCCGTCTCACTAATTATTGGTTTCTTCGTACCATTTGACCTCACAAGCCATGAATTAGCATCACGCACAATCGTTGGGTTTGATGTCATCTTCCTAGCGTTGGCGTCGGGAGCCGCCGCAGCACTTTCGTTGACCACCGGACTCTCGGCTGTTCTCGTCGGGGTCATGGTTGCAGTAGCTTTGATGCCACCAGCTGTGGCTATTGGTCTGACCATCGGCGCCGGTCAATTCGAGATGGCGATAGGCGCGTTCCTCTTATTGGCGGTGAACATGGTTTGCATCAACCTGTCCGCGCAAGTCGTTCTTATTGCAAAAGGAGTTCAGCCAAGAACTTGGTTGGAGAAACGCTCTGCGCAGCAATCACGCAAACTTAACCTGGTGGTTTGGGCTGTCAGCCTCGGTGTTCTTTCATCTTTTGTATATTTACGATCATTCTAAAGGCTGCTTGAATCGGCACTATGGATTTCGATATAAATCCGCTTTAAAGAACAATCAGTCAGGCCGCCTTTACACCTGCAGGATTTGCGCCGCGCATAAACCGTCGATGTTCGGGCCGCTCTGATCCATTTTCCGCTTCACTCTGTGCGACATCGCCACTCACGTGACAACCACGCTCAACTTCCAGCTCTCCATATCGAATGGTACCTTCAATTTTTCCGGCTCCGCGAACCGTCAACAAGCCTTTCACTGACAAAGTCCCAGTGAAACTTCCCTCGACCTCAGCTGATTGAACGGTTGCCGTCCCATCGACTGCACCACCCAACAAAATCTGCAGCTGAACTGCGTCCACGGTTCCATTCAAATTACCCTGCACGATAAGGGACTCGCAGGTTGTTATGTCGCCCTTCAATGTGATTCCAGGCCCTACGTGCAATTCTGCATTCTTTAAGGTATTTTGCACATTCTCTTGATAAACAGCCTCTTCGATTTCTTCTCTATCTGAGCCAGCCACATTCAATTCCCCCACATCAATCTCGTCCGCGCTGTCAGCCACCCCTTCAGGGTTCACCGCGACGATATTGTCCTCTGTTAAATCCAGTCCCTTGAAACTTATAAATCCAGTCCCTTGAAACTTACCTCAGGTTCTTGTTCAGCCTCCGCTAAATTCGTCTCAGCCAAACCATCGGCAGCATTTCCTTGATCCCCCAATTTCAGGTCATCCTGATCCAATATAGAAGACGCAACAGCCTTTTTTTGGAATCCAAACATTTCCCACCTCATTCAAACTACCGACATCACCCTCAAGATTAACCAACTTTCAGGGTATGTAAAACTGAATGCCTACGGAAGATCAGCATGTATCATAAGTCTTGTGTTCAACTCGGCACCATGCACCAGATATTGAGAAACCCCTTTGAGTTTAGAAGTCCAACCCAACCATCATTTCTTCCATGTGCCCACCAGCATCAAGACAGGGATCCAACAATTGAGGCTCGTTGCGAAAGTTCGATCCAGTTCCCATCGGGATCTCGCACCATCGAAATCCGGGCTGTCTGGCCCAACGTCACGGGAGCCAGAGCTTCGCGCCCGCCAGCGTGCAGAACGCGCGCGTGTTCTTCATCCACTTTGAAAACCTGAAACGTGATGTAGCGCCACCCTCTACCTTCATAAGCTGCATCCTCTGGGGCATCTTCGCTTTCCTCTAGCAGGATCATGCTTTCACCTGCCTGGAAGGCTGCACCTTTGGCATACGGTTTTTCAGGAAACCCAAAAGCGTCGCGATAAAACCGTTTGTGAGCTTCCAGCTTACGCACGACCAGGCACATACCAATTTGCGTCACACCAAATGTGCCAGGCTTAACCAGCGAAACAGCATTGCCATCTGGATCCAGAAATTGCTGGTGCTTGTCGCCACGTGCTATGATCAGCTCGCGGTATCCACTGGGATCAGCATCTGGAAGCGGTTCAAGAAACGAGTTAATCTTCAAGACAGAACCAAGGACGTCATGTCGATGTTGCTGCTGCCCCCGTTTGATTTTTAGCAAGTGATCGTAGGGCACACCAATGTCATGCTGCCAATAGGGCAAAAGCACCTCAGCATTATTGGTCGAGAGGCCAACATCCATTCGCGGTTTCGCGAGCTGCATCAACTTACTCATCTGCGTTCCTAATCATTTTGGTCCAAAAATAGTCTAGACATCACTCATCCAAGTTTCGACCATTGAACGCAAAAAACCGGCCCCTTAAAGGGACCGGTTTTCGTGACCAGCAACATTTGTGTTTTATGCAGGGGCCCCCACCCCTATGGCATCCAACACCTGCCGATCTCTTGTCAGCAATGTCCTGGCAAGATCACCAAGAAAAACTCCAATACCAGCTGAAATCGCTAGATCCACCGCTATCGCCAGAACAAGCGTATGCTGGTTCACTTGAAAGAAACAAAGCGCCCGTACCTGTCGCGATTGCGAACATCGCACCAAAAACCATCATGCGTGTCTGTGTCATTTCGAGACTCCTTACTCTTCTAACGCGCCTTTTCGGCGTAATTCGCAAAGTTCAATCTCTTCATTGCATTCTGTGTGCCAACACCAACAACCACGCAAATCGAAGCCTCAATCGGTCGTGCACCTCACATCACAATGATCGACGCCATCCACGACCTCGCAAACGCCAACATTCAAACGCACAGTCGCGAAAGTGACACCCGCATCAAAAGGCCCTGTAATTTCCTCAAAAATCGGGTTCCCGTCACGCAAGTCCCTATTCGCAGGTGCATTGCGCAAGTATCCGCTCTCGCGAAACACATCTTCAAGGTCGACAGCACACTGACCGGACATTTCTATTTTTTGTGTTTCGCAAGTGCCGGAAACTGTGATCTGAGCCCATTTAGGTCGCACACCGGGACGTAAGCTCACTTGCTTGCTCTCATGGGGCGCGATATCAAGACGACAGCCACCATATCCAAAACAGGCATTATTGCCCTCAGCCTCAAGATGGACCGAAACACAGGTGTCATTTTGAAAAGCAATGACATTCCCTGCGGCTTGAGCGCTAGTCGACAAAGCTGCCACCGACAACAGGCCAATAGCCAGCCACGCAAATTTCTTTCTCATCAGACCACCTCCTTTGTAAAACTTGTGTAGATGATAGCATAAAGGCCGCAAATGTTGCGGCCTTTGATACGTATCAATTTGAGCTTTTAACTATCCAGGGCTGAGTGTCGTTGGCCAACAGAACTAAAGTCCTCAGGCGACTTATGTCCCGATCCCGCCAGCGCTTCACTTGCCTCCGCCTTATCGAACCCTTCCATAATGCCCGCAAACCGTGCTTCAACGGCAGAGCGCATATCAGGGTGGGTAAAGACATAAAGCTCATTGTTCCGAATAGCTTCAACAACACGCTCTCCCACGCGGTCTGGGTCCAAACCGTTCAAAACAAATGCCGCAGCACCAGAAAGGTCTCCTTCATCAACCGGAGCCGCCTCGCCATATTCATCCTGTCGGGCACGACTTGATTCATGAATACGTGTTTTCACGAACCCAGGGCACAGAACAGATACGCCAATATCAAGCGGTTCAAGCTGTCCCCGCCAGCCTTCAGACATGGCAACCACCGCAAATTTCGTTGCGTTGTAAGGCTCCATGCCGGGAGGTGACACCATGCCAGCCATAGAGGCTGTATTCACGAAGTGACCGCCTTCACCTTGCTCGCGCATGATGGGTGCAAAAACTTCTGTGCCGTAGACCACGCCTTTCAAATTAACGTCAATAATCCAATCCCAGTCTTTGGGGTTCAGTTCTTCAATTGATCCGCCAACCCCAACACCGGCATTGTTGCAAACCACATGGACCTTCCCAAATTCCTTAACAGCTTCAGCCGCCGCATTTTCGACAGACGCGCGCGAAGCCACATCGCATTTCACCGAAATGGCCTTTATCTGCCTTGCCTGCAGATCGGCAAGCGCGACTTCCAATGCACTCTCATCAATATCTGCCAAGACAACATTCATGCCCGCCCGGCCAAATGACCGCGCCATAGACAATCCAATACCGCTACCGCCACCCGTGACAAAGGCGGTGCGCCCTTCCAATTTTTCCATTACTCAAGCAGCTTTCTGTTTGTAGGTGTCTAAGGAATCAAATTCTGCGAGCAATTTTTTCCCGCCGTCTTTCGCCAACAGACGCTCCCGGATGGCGTCATAACTTTGCTCACGTGACAGGTCGAACTGCGTTTCTCCATGCCAGATCACCATGTTCGCCCACACCGGATCGATCAGGTCTTTTCCTGCAATCGTGCCACCATCGACTGTCTTGAATGTGAAGCTTCGCATCTCGGAGATAACGGCCTGCAAATAGCCAACGTGAATAGCCTCGTCGGTGCGAATGCGCTCCACCATGGTCGCTGCCAAATCAGCAGCGGCTTTATTGTCACCAAAAATATCTCTGTCACGCATCAGCTCAACGCTATGGGCAAAGAACGCTTCTGCCCGCACTTCGATCATCAATACGTTCATCAAGAGTGAAATCAGTTGCTCAAACCCTTCGGGAAGCTGCGGCATCAACCGCCCTTCTTCTGGACGGCCGATGGATTCAGGCGGCTCTACAAGCGGGTAAGCATCTTTACCAAAGACCAGGTCACGCGATGCAAACCACATTGCGTCATGCGCGCCATATTCTGGTTTGGCAGGATCGCCGCCCTCATCTGCGCCATGGGCATACAGCAAGCCTTTGTGCAGATGGCCGGTTGCCGTTTCAGAAATATCATCAACGATGATATTCTGAAAATCAGGAGCGTCCAGTGTGCAAAGAATTTGGCCCCGAGCCTCAATGATCCCTGTAATGGTCAACGCGTTCCAGAAAGATTCTCCGTACCCATTATTGATCAGGAATTTCTGCTGTTTCAGATTTGGAAAATTGCCGCGCTTCAGCAAATCGCCTGTCGCTTCAACCAGATCCCAGCCTTTGCTCTGAAGCGCCTTTTGCCACGCATGAACCGCTGGCCAACGATGAAGCGTTTTTGGTGAGTGGTATTCGCCTTCTGCGTCAAACCCACCATGCAGCAAATAACCCACTTCCTTTTGCGGTTGCGCATAGTCATGATCCGCCAGTAATTCGTCACGGCTGTAAACCAGTTTATCCATTAGATATTCCTCCAGAGCCTGCCTTCATTTGTCTTTTTTTGACAGTTGTCCAAGTTTAGGTCGTTGGTATCAAAGTTCTCAAAATCACGCGCGCCAGGTCACGCGCCATTGCATTTTGATCAGCATTTGTCCGGTAGGCATAAACGCCAGACTGCCGAATAATGCCAAGGATCACATAACCCGCAAAAAGCGGATCAAGATCCGTTTTCAATACGCCTTCATCCTGCCAGCCACACACAGTGTCGCGCCATTGCTCGGCCCAACGGTCAGTGGGAAGTTTCACTTCCCCATCCGTGGTTGCCAGAACGGATATATCTGTGAGCGCCGCTGCCAACACGCCCGGATTGGCATCTGAATATTCAAAGATTGCTTTGAGCGATTCACACAACGCATCTTCGGGATCATCTTGTTCAGCCGTGTGCTCTTCAATAAAGGCAGATAGCTCCGCAGAAGCTTCCTCCGCAAAAGCGAGAAAGCACTCCAGTTTATCTGCAAAGTGAAGATAGAACGTGCCATGACCGACACCCGCCGCTTTGGAAATATCCTGCGGCCGTGTGCCGTGATAGCCTTTCTCGACAAATAGCGCGCGCGCAGCAGCAAGAATACGCCGCCTGCTTTCCATTCGTCTTTTCGAAGGAGCTGGGGTTATTTCATCGACATCTGCAACATCAATTAGTGTTGCATTGTCCCCACTTTCGGGTGCATGATTATTTGTCATTTTGGGAGTGTTCGTTGAGGCTGACATTTTGTCAACTCCCAAGCCTGATATTTATGTCATTTTCAGTCCAATAGACGCGTGAAGACATAAGCTGAACCGTCCGACAAGGCAGGACGAAAAACATATCCCACTTCATTGAACTCTTTTAGTCCTTCAGGACGGTCGATCCGGTTTTGAACCATGTAGCGAGCCATCCTGCCGCGCGCACGTTTTGCATAGAAGGAAATTACTTTTGCTACGCCCGCTTTTTCTTCTTTGAAGACAACATCCAAAACCGTTGGCTTGAGAACTGATCTGTCTACAGATTTAAAATATTCCACCGACGCGCAATTCACGATGACATCTGCGCCACCGCCCTTCTCACAATCCTCATTCAACAGCCTTGCGATCCGGTCACCCCAAAAAGCATAAAGGTCTCGCCCCTTCTCATTCGCCAGGCGGGTCCCCATTTCCAGACGATGCGCCTTGATCAGGTCGAGGGGTCTCAAAAGGCCATATAGCCCGGAGAGAATGCGAAAGTGATCCTGCGCATAAGCAAGGTCGACCTCATCCAATTGAGCTACATCGAACCCCTGATAGGTATCCCCCGCATAAGCGAAGACACCTGGCTTTGCATCTGCGGAAGGGTCGCCTGCATCAAAGGCTTGAAACCGTTCATAGGTAAGATCCGCCAACGCATCGGACAGGTGCATGAGTTTCTTGAACTCAGCCCGTGTGCGCTTTTTCGCCACAGCGCCAATGTCCGCGGCCCCTTCCAACAGACGTGGAACGGTTGCGGCAACAGGCCTCTCCAAAGGAGAGAAATCAAGTGCTTTGGCAGGCGACACAACAGCTAACATAGTCGGGGCTCACTACTCATGTTCAAAAGAGGAGAGACGCACAGTCTCTCTGTGCGCCCCAAGTCGTCAACGATTCGGTTAAAATCCAGATGTCTTTATTCAGCCGCCTGCTGTCTTGCATCCTGCATAACCCACCACAATTTCTGTGGAGTCACAGGCATATCGACAGACGTCACACCGAGCGGCTTTAATGCGTCAATCACGGCAGAGATGAAGGCAGCCGGCGCACCAACAGTGCCAGCCTCACCCGCCCCCTTAACACCCAGTGCATTCGAAATCGCCGGGATCTCATTATACTTGAAATCAAAGAACGGCATATCGTCAGCACGCGGCATCCAATAATCCTGAAAAGACCCGGTTAGCAGCTGCCCACTTTCATCATCATAGACAGTGTGCTCACCCATCGCCTGGCCAAGCCCCTGAACAATACCACCGTGCACCTGCCCAGCCACAATCAAGGGATTGAGTACCGTGCCAAAATCATCGACAACCGTATATTTTTTGATCTCCAGTGTTCCCGTATCGGGGTCTACTTCAACTTCACACACATGGGCT
>Ga0222662_1001412_pt1 | contig 11638 bp, 4 predicted proteins | sample AntAcemetagen600_FD_179821 | JGI IMG/M metagenome (GOLD analysis project Ga0222662, IMG submission 179821) | Saline water microbial communities from Ace Lake, Antarctica - #600 | ecosystem: Environmental > Aquatic > Non-marine Saline and Alkaline > Saline | place: Antarctica: Ace Lake | collected...
ACCCCACCGTCTGCAGGGAACGTCGCCGCCGAGACCACCCGGCGGCCCTTGAACCGCAGCACGTGAATGTCGCCGTCCTGACCCTGGAACTCCGTCAGGAGCATGAGCCGCATGGCCATCTCACCGCCGGGGCTGCGTCCGCCATCGGCCCAAACCCGACGCCCGGCTCCGGGGTGCACGACGACCGCGTCGAGGCCCGTGGTGCGGACCCACATTCCGGTCAGCGACCCGTCTTCCAGGCGGACCTGCACCAGGTGGTTGCCGGCGGACAGCTCGCTTCCCTCGCGGGCCGAGTCACCGATCTCAGCCCCGTCGACGAGGATGGACTCCACCGCGCCGGCCTTGTGCCACACGAACAAGCGGCCGCTGGACGCAGAAGCGCCCCGCAGGCTCTCGAGCAAGTCGATGTGGGGCTTGGGGAACCCCTTGAGCCCCTCGAAGCTGGCGTCCTGAGCCAATGCATCCGCCATCGCGGAGGTGGCGGCGGCCTCGTCGCCCTTGTCGAGCAGCGCAGCCCCACGCAAGAACGAGACCCGGGCTAGCTCGTTGGCGGACACCGGCGCGCCCGCACAGGGGAGCAGCGTCTGGAGCACATCGAGCTCCTCGATGGCGCGATCCAGCTCGAAGCTCAGCACCGCCTCCACGACGCCCTCGAGCTTGCTCGCGAGGCCGATCTCGATCGGCGCCCCCGAGCACTGCGCGACCTCGGCGTTGCTCGCGAGGAGCCGGGTCGGGCCGGCGAGCACGTCGCCAGACAGCACCATGCGTGGCTTGTTCCCTGTCCGCACCGTGACAAGCTCGCCCGCCTCGCGGTCGCGCTCCACGCCGCCATCGTGCAGCACGATGTCGGCCTGGGCGGGAAGGGACCAGAGCGCCAACGCGGCCAGGATGAGCAGGTGGCGCATCACTGGTACTTCTCGTTGAGCTTGTAGAAGTCGGCGTGGTAGCGGGACTTCTCGCCAGATCGGACCTCAATGGACTTGCGCCCGCTGCGCCGCTTGAACTGGGCGCACTCCGGCTCCGAGTCCGCACAGACGAAGCGCACCGTGTAGGTACCGGGCGCCAGGACGACGCCCAGGCGGGTCTCGTCGCTGCTGCCCCTGTCCTCGCCGTTGATCTCGATCTGGCAGCGAGGTCGGGCCGAGACGTGCAGGATCCCGGGCTCCACGTCGCTGGCCGCCGCTGGTGCGGGCTTCGGCGTGGGGTCGGGCTCCTTGCTGACGGCCGCCACGGCGCGGGGCGTGGGCTCCGGCGCGCGCTCGACCGCCGGCTTCGGCGTGGGCTCGGCAGCGGCGATCGGCTCAGGCGTGGGCTCGGGCGCCTGCTCAGCCTCGGGCTCCTCCACATCGCTGGCGGGCTCCACATCGCTGGCGTCCGGGTCGACGGGCGGCGCGGGGGACTCCTGCTCATCCGCCGCGGCTTCGACCGGAGCGGGGGTGGGCGCGTCGTCGGCGATCCGAAGCGCTGCGTCCTTCTCGGCCTGGGCGGCAGCAGCGCGGGCCCCCGCGTCGTCTGCCGTCCCGTTCACCGAGTCCGTCCCTCGGAGCAGGAGGAACCCGATCATGAGGATCAAGAACAGCGCCACCCCAGCGAGCGCAAACATCACCTTCTTGTTCCGGGCATCCGGATCGGCGGGGCGCGGCCGGGCAGAGCGGGCCGACGCCGGCTTGCGGCGAAGAGGCGCGGGCATGGGCTTGTTGGGCGGCACGAACGTGTCCGCCTCCTGGAGCACGCCCTTGACCGGAGTCGCGGGGAGGCGGTCCACCTCCACGGTCGGCGCCTCGATGGGCTCCCGCTTGAGCCCAGGGACGACGAGCGAGTCGGTGGACTCGTCCATGCGCCGCGGCTCGGAGTTCTGCTGCACCTGCTTCATCACCTCGGTGAGCGGGCTGATCTGCTGGATCTGCTCCGAACCGAAGGAGCGCACGGTGCCGCGGACCGAAGACATGGCGCGCGTCATCGGAACGTTCGCCGGAGCGATGGTCCCCGGCGCGTTGTCATCGATGCTTCCCGACTCCATGCCGAAGAAGTCCTCGGTGGACTCCGACACGGAGACGTCTGCGACTGGCAGATCGTCCACGGTCTGTGCCCGGCGAGGCTTCTTCTGCTTCGCTGGCTGCAGCGGAGGGATCTTCGCGCCCCCGCGGGCAGCGCGCGCTTCAGCGACCTCTTCGACGATGCGCACCCAGAAGTCCTTGTCGACGGCCTCGGCGGTGTGCTTGTTGCGCAGCCACTCGAACTGCTCGGCGAACACCTGGGCGTTGTCGGGCCGGTAGCGCGCGTCTTTCTGGAGCACCGAGCGCAGCAGGGCCAGCCAGCCCTCGATGGCGTCGTCGGTCAGCTGCCCGTTGGCTCCGCTCACCAGGTGCGTGCGCAGATCCTGCAGCCGTGCCTCGATGTCCATCTCGAACGCCGTGTGCATCGCGCGGGCGAGATCCGCCGGCGTGTGGACCTCCACGTCGAGCAAGCGTCGTCCGTACAGCAGCTCGAACACGATGGTGCCGAGCGAGTACAGGTCGCTGCGTCCGTCGAGCTCCTCGCCGGCCAGCTGCTCGGGGCTCATGTAGAACACCGTGCCCTTGGTCTGGCCCTCTTGGGTGGCCGCGGCCATGCGCGCCGACTTCGCCTTGGCGATGCCGAAGTCGAGGATCTTGATCTGCCCCCGGAAGTTCACCATCAAGTTGTGGGGCTTGAGGTCGCGGTGCACGAGGCGCAGCGCGTTGCCTTCCCGGGTGGTCATGGAGTAGGCGTGGTTGAGCGCGTCGGCGACCATCAGGCCGAGGTGCAGCACCGCGGTCGCGGGAATCGAGCCGCGCCGCGTCTGCAGTCGCTCGAGGATCTCCGCGACATCCACGCCCCGCACGAACTCGAGCACCATCATGTAGACGTCGCCGAGCACGAAGTGGTCGACGTGCTTGAAGTCGATGACCTTGACGATGTTGGGGTGATCGAGCTGGCTCAGAAGCCGCGCTTCGTCCGCCATCTGCGCTGCGACGTTCGGGTTGGTCTGCACGACGTTGGCGTCCAGCACCTTGACCGCGAAGTCACTGACAAAGCCCATGTCACCGCGCACCTCGGCGCGATAGACGCGACCGAACGCACCGGCACCGATGGGCTCCACCAAGGTGTAGCGATCGAGCTGAATGGGGAGCTTCATGCCGAGGCCCCCCGGCGCCTGCGCAGCAGGCCGAGCGCGCCGAGCACGCCCACCAGCATCCAGCCTGACCCAAAGGGCGCCGGCTCGCCGCTGGCGTCGCAGCGTACGAAGCAGCCGTAGGCCACCGCTTCACTGGCTGGGCCGTCGTCGTCGTCGTCGTCCCCACCGCAGTTGGGGTTCTCGTCGATGGTGCCGTCGCAGTCGTTGTCCTGCTCGTCGCAGAGCTCGGGCGCGCCGACGAACACCGAGGGATCGTCATCGTCGCAGTCGTTCTCGCAGGACACGGCGCCGTCGCCGTCCGCGTCGAGCAGGTTCAGGGATGGGTCTGTGTCATCGCAGTCGCCGTCACAGCCCGAGACCCCGTCCGCGTCGTTGTCGATCTGGTTGACGTTGGGGTCTGCGTCGTCGCAGTCGCCCAGGCACGGCGTCCAGCCGTCCCCGTCGAGATCGGCGGGGTACAGCGTGGGGTCGGTGTCGTCGCAGTCGGCCTCGCACACCATGTAGCCGTCGAGGTCCGCGTCGATCTCCCCGTCGCCACCGCTGCCGTCGCAGTCGTTGTCTTTGCCGTCGCAGACCTCGACCGCCCCGGGGTAGATGTCTGCGTCGTTGTTGTTGCAGTCGTCCGCAGCGCACGCGCCGTCTCCGTCCACGTCGTCGCACTGCGGGGGGTAGAAGCCGATGGCCTGGCCGCCCGTGATGACCCGGGCGCCGTCACAGCTGTAGAGCAGGGAGCCGCTCGGCCGCGCGAGTCCGATGACCGCGGTCTCGCCGTCATCGAGGTCGCTGCCGACAAAGTCGAGGTCCTGATAGTGAAACTCGATGTGGTGGTCTGCCTCGAACAGCTTGACCTCAAAGGTGGCCTGGCCCGAACCGGTGTTGCTGAACGGCGCGATGCCGAACCACTCGATCACGAATGTCCGCGTGGGCGCGGTCCCGGTGGACCCGGCGTAGAAGTCGCCGCTCTGCCCGGGGTCGAGATCCATCCACAGGGGCAGGATCGACGGCGCGGGCTGGTTCTCCACCGGGCAGGTGTGGCTCGGGCCCAGGTCCTCGGTCGAGCCGAACGTCAGGCCGCCGTTGCTTTGCAGCCGGATCTGGGAATAACCCTGCCCGTAGTACTCGAACGCGAACGGCAGCTGGACGACCGTCGAGCCGTCATCGTCGTTGAGAGGGAGCGGGGCACCCGTGGTGATGAAGTAGTCGTACGCGGGGCCGCCGTCGTCGGCGTCAACCCAGGTGTAGCCGAAGGCATCAGGGCCGCCGATGGCGCCGGATGCGGGCATGGCAACGCCCGCGAGGACCGCCATGAGCGTTCCCCTAAGGAGCTTCGAAACCGCAGGACACGTGCCCACGGCGCCACCATACCTTGCCGTCATCGTTCTTCTTTTCACGCGCGCGAGGAACTCACCTCCCGTGACCACCATCGCGCCCGCATGCGGAAGCACTCGCTCCCATTGCCCGAGCCAGGGCGCGCGGTTGATACCGGCGGGCCCCTCTGGAGTCAAGGTGACTCATTCCCCAGAGGGAGCCGGTAGGCTCGGCGCCTTCAACCCCGGAAGCTGCCCCATGCGCCCAACTCTCTCATTCTTCGTGTTCCTATCGCTGGTCCCGGCGCTCTCGCTGGTGTCGGCGCAAGCAGCCGACAAAGAAGACAACTGGGACATCGCGGAGCCCCACGGGCCCGGGCGGGATCTCTCGTTCTCGGTGACCGAGGGGACGTGGATGTCGGTGGACGTGCATCCGGACGGAGACCGCTTCGTCTTCGACCTGCTCGGGGATCTGTACGAGCTCCCGATCGGCGGCGGCACCGCGAAGCGGCTCACCTCGGGCAACGCCTGGGACGCGGAGCCCCGCTTCTCGCCCGACGGCACCACGATCCTCTTCACCTCCGACCGGGAGAACAACAACAACCTGTGGCTCATGAACGCCGATGGCAGCGCTCCTCGCGCCCTCACCAAAGAGTCGGGCGTGCGCGTGAGGGACGGCGCATGGACGCCGGATGGCGAGTACGTCGTCGCGCGCAAGCGGATCACCGATCGCTCGTCGATCGGGGTGAACGAGCTGTGGATGTGGCACCGCCTGGGCGGAACCGGTGTGCAGCTCACCCAGAAGGAGGCGCTGGGCGGGGTGATGGAGCCCGCCCTGTCACCGGACGGCCGCTACATCTACTTCTCGCGCCGACCGGGGCGCTACAGCTACGACAGCGATCCCAACGGCGGGATTTGGCAGATCGGGCGCATCGATCGGGAGAGCGGCCAGGAGCGTCCGCTCACCGGCGAGTTCGGCGGCGCGATCCGCCCCACGCCTTCGCCGGATGGTAAGGAGCTGGCGCTGCTGCGGCGGGTGCGGGGCACCACCCGCCTGGAGATCTACGATCTGGCGTCCGGGGCGCGGCGGGAGATCGCCGACTGGCTCGACCGCGACGGGCAGGAGAGCTTCGCCAACAACGGCTTGTATCCGCGTATGGACTACACGCCCGACGGTCGCTTGCTGGTGACCGCCGGCGGGCACTTCTGGTTGGTGGACACCGACACCGGCGAACGCACGCAGATCCCGTTCGAGGCGACCATCGAGACGTTTCTGCATACGCCTGTGCGGCCGAAGCGCTCGCCGGTCGCCGACCAGGTCTCGGCGAAGTTGGTGCGCTGGCCGGTGCTCTCGCCAGATGGCACCGAGGTGCTGTTCGCCGGGCTCGGGCGTGTCTGGCGGCAAGACGGTCCCAACGGCGAGCCCGCGGAGCTCAAGGTCCCGACCGCGCTCGCGGGCTCCCGGCTCTACGCGCCGGCGTGGTCGGCCGACGGCGACTTCATCACGTTCGTCTCCTGGGACGACGCAGACGGGGGCGCGGTCTGGGTGACTCCGAGCCGGGGCCCCGGCAAAGCGCGGCGGGTGTCGCGGCAGGGCCCGAAGTACACCAATCCGAGCTTCTCGGCCGACGCCACGGAGATCGTGGTGCTCCGCGGCTCCGGCGCCCAGCATCGCGCGCCGGACCTGGGCGGCGAGCTGTGGAGCGACATCGTGCTGCTCAACGTCGCGGAGCCTGGCGGCGACGAGACCATCGTGACGGCCACCGCGGGCATGCATCGCGCGGTGCGCCCGCGGTTCTCGCCGGATGGCGAGCACATCCTGTTCGGCGAGGACGAGACCCCCGATCCAAAGAGCGCAACCGTGGGCGTGCTGCGCTCGGTGCATCGCAACGGCGGGGACCGGCGCACACTGCTGACCGTAGGCAACGCCACCGAGATCGTGCCGTCGCCAGACGGCAGGTGGGTGGCGTTCCAGGACGGACACCACGTATGGCTCAGTGCGGTCCCGAAGGCCGGCATCGAGGCACGCGCGATCATGCCCGGCACCACCGCGACTCCGGGCTGGCGGCTCAGCGAGCACAGCGGCGCCTGGGTGGACTTCGCGGGCGGCGACACCGTGACGTGGGGATACGGGCCCGAGATGCACACCGCCGCGGTGGCGGACGTGATCGCGTGGGAGGAGCAGCGCCAGGCGGACGCGCGCGCGAAAGCCGCGGTGAAGGACGACGCGAGCGACGACGGCGACGACGACGACTCCGGCGACGACGACGACTCCGCCGAGGACGAGGACGAGGACGAGATCCCGCCGTCTGCGGTCTGGGCGCTCAACGTCTCCGTGCCCCGCGCGGTGCCCGACGGCGCGGTGGCCTTGGTCGGCGCCACGGTGCTGACCATGAACGGCGACGAGGTTCTGCAAGACGTCACCGTGCTGATCGAGGGAGACCGGATCACCGCCATCGGCGCAGACATCGCGGTGCCGGACCACGCGCGCAACTACGACGCCCGCGGCACGTTCGTGATGCCCGGGCTCATCGACGTGCACGCGCACCTGCACTTCTCCGCCCTGGACGTGCTTCCCGAGCAGGAGTGGAAGTACTTCGCCAACCTCGCCTACGGCGTGACCACCGTGCACGACCCCTCGGCGTTCTCGGAGAACGTCTTCGCGTTCGGCGAGCTGGTAGAGGCCGGCGCGATGTGGGGCCCCCGGGTCTTCTCGACGGGCCAGATCCTGTATGGCGCGTCCGGCGCGTTCCGGTCTGAGATCGCCACTCGGGACGACGCCCGGCGTCACATGCTGCGCATGAAGCAGCTCGGCGCGATCAGCGTCAAGAGCTACCAGCAGCCCCGCCGGGACCAGCGCCAGTGGCTGGTCGAGGAGGGCCGAGCCCAGGACATGCTCGTGGTGCCCGAAGGCGGCGGCGACCTGTTCAACAACACCTCGATGGTGCTCGACGGCCACACGTCCATCGAGCATGCCCTGCCCGTCGCGCCGCTCTACGACGACGTCTTGACGGTGTTCGGCGAGAGCGGACTCGGCTACTCGCCCACCCTGCTCGTCACGTACGGCGGCCCGTTTGGCGAACACTTCTTCTACGCCCGGGACCCGGTGTGGGCCGACGAGAAGCTCCAGCGCTTCGTACCGCGCTCGGTGCTCGATCCCCGCTCGCGCCGACCCCGGCTCAACGCCCCGGACGGCGAGTGGTTCCATCAGGACATCGCGCGCGCCGCCGCGGAGATCAGCCGCCGCGGCGGCCTCGTCACTCTGGGAGCCCATGGACAGCTCCAGGGCCTCGGCGCGCACTGGGAGCTGTGGGCTTTGGGCGGCCCCGGAGCCATGACCCCCATGGAGGCGCTGCGGGCGGCCACCATCTCTGGCGCCACCTACCTGGGCATGGAGGAGCACCTCGGCACCGTGGAGGTGGGCAAGCTCGCCGACCTCATCGTGCTCGGGTCCGACCCCCGGATCCGCATCGAGAACAGCAACTCTCTTCGGTGGGTCGTCAAGAACGGCGCCATCTACAGCGCCGAGACCATGGACCGGCTGTGGCCCGACCCGTCTCCGCGTCCCGAGATGATCTGGGAGCGCCAGTAGCCAGTAGGTTCGGCGCGGCTCAGCGAAGGAAGTTGAGCCCGCCGGGATACAGGTAGCTGGTGTACTGGGCGTACCCGTAGGTCGTGATCCCGAAGCCCGTGGCGTCCTGGCTCTCGATGTGATGGCTGCCCGCGCTGAGCGACACCCGCGCCACGGAGTAGCCGGTGCTGTCGATCGCTTGCCAGCCGCCGATCTGCGCGCCGTCGAGCAGGACCGTCGTGCCGCTGTTCGCCACGACGTTGACCCAGTTCTCGGTGAACGTGCTCGGCGTCAAGAAGTCGTACTCGTTGCGCACCTGCAGCCACGGGATCCCTGAGCCCATGGCGGGGTCGCCGATGGTCGCGCCCAGCTCGTCCTGCCCCAGCATGGTCTGGGTGATGGAGACCTTGTCCGTGGACGTGACCACGAAGTCCTGGTCGGTCTCAAAGTCGATGACCTGCCCCGAGCTCAGCGTCTGGGCGCCGGTCACCGGTGGGTCGAAGCTGACCTGGGTCGAGCCGTTGAGCGCGACCACCCGGTACTTCGTGCGGGCCACCTGCCCCGCGTTGCCCGGCATGCGCGGGGCGGTCATGACCGAGGTCGTGCCCCAGGTCGCGGTGGGGAACATCATCTCCTCGAGGTGATCGCAGGCCCACGCGTCGTACGGCACGAAGCTGCACTGGTGACCCGCAAACACCGCCACCGCCTGGGTGGCGTTGATGAGCGTACCCGTCAGATCTGTCGTCGTGCCGAGGCAGTACGTGTACGTGGCGCCCTGGTTCAGGCCGGTGGTCTGCTGCCAGCCTTGGCCCGTGCAGTAGGTGGAGCCGGTCGCGCTGGCCTCAAAGAACGTCATGATCTGGACCACGTCGCCCCGGTCGAGGCTCACCGTGGTGGACTGACCTGCCTCGAACATGCCCGGCGTGCCCGGCGCGGTCCGCCCGGTGAAGTCGAAGGTGACGTCGGTGTTGTCCGCCACCGCCGTGACGGCGACAAAGCCCGGCTGGAACGCGAACCACTGGACCGAAGCGCCGCTGCCCTGGCCCACGCCGAACGTGGGCCAGTGGTTGACCATGTACTGGCCGGTCAGGGTGTGCTCGGGCAGCAGCAGCGAGGCGTCGTTGCTGAATGAGTTGGTCCCCAGGATCACAAAATCCAGGGGGTTGTACTGGTACGCCGCCACCGGAACGCTCGCGTGAATCTCGTAGGCGCCGCCGGCCACCGTGACCGACTGGGTAGCCCCCTTGAGCGCCTGCACCATGGGCAGGCTGATGGCCGCGGTCGCGCCGACCGCCACCGTCTGCTGAACCACGACCGAGCCGGCCCGGGTTACGGTGACGTCGGCGGGAGCGGTGGAGTTCTCGGGGTTGCCCACGATGACCGCGAAGTTGTTGTCGAAGACCGAGTCCACGACGTTGGCGGTGGACACGGCGAGGAAGTCGCAGCCCAGGTAACTGAACTGCGAGGCGGCGAGGATGCACGGGTCCTGGCAGACGCCGGCGATGCACGGGGTCTCGTCCGGGCAGGTCTCGACGTAGGCGGTTCCGACGCCGTCGGGGTTGCACGCGACGATGTCATTGCCGTCGCACGACAGCTGTCCCGGGTTGCACTCGAGGCAGCCCAGCTCGGGGTTGCAGATGGGCGCTGGCGGCAGGCAGGTCTCCTGGAGCTCCCACACCGCGTCCACGCACTCGACGAACTCGATGCCGTTGCACGCGGTCGCTCCTTCGGGTTGGCACGAGGCCGCGGTCGCGTCGTCGTCGTCGCTGGTGTCGTCGTCGTCGTCGTCGTTGCTGGCCGAGTCGTCGTCATCGACTCCGCCTCCACCGCGGCCGCCGCGGGGGGAGCCGCACGCGAGCAGGGACAATGCGAGGAGGAGGAGAGAGAGCCGGGAGAGAATGTGCATGGTGGCAACCTACCCCTCTGCGCTAGGTTTGGCCCATGCCTGATTGCGTTGTTTGGTTCCTGTTCGCCCCCGCGTGCCGTCGGTGAAGCGCATCCTGTGCCTCGCCCTGCTCATCGGCTGTCCGTCGGCGACAACGCCGCCGCCAGCGGAGCCCGAGCTCCCCGCGCTCAGCTCGCTCGTGGACGACGTAGACGTGTTCGTGGGCACGGGCTTTGAAGGCATCGGCATCGGCTCCACCTTCCCCGGACCCGCGCTGCCGTTCGGTCTCGCGCGCCCGGGCCCTGACACTCAAGGGGCCAGCTCAACCGCGATCTTCAGCCACTGCTCGGGCTACTCCTACGACGACCCCTGGGTGGCGGGGTTCAGCCACCTGCGCCCCAACGGCATGGGCGTGCCCGACTACGGCGTCGTCGCCGTGATGCCGACCGTGGGCTGGACCGAGAGCAAGCGCAGCGCCACTGGCCACCGCGCCGCCAAGGACTTCGCCTCGGAGACCGGGGAGCCCGGCTACTACAAGGTGGACATCGGCTCGGGTTCGGACGCGCTGGGCGCGCCCATCTCGGTGGAGCTGACCACCGGGTTGCGCGCTGCCTTGCACCGCATCACGTTCCCCGCCGAGGCGGGCGACGACGCGCGGCTCATCCTCGATCTCTCCCACACCATCCCCGACGTCAGCTTCGCCGGCGGGGAGCTCGCCCCTGTCGATGCGACCGGTCAGGAGTGGGAGGGTTGGATGCACTTTGACGGCCCCTACTCGGGCCGCCACGGTGGCGAGGACGTGTTCGTGGTCATGCGCACCGACCGCGCTCCGATCGACTATTCGCAGTGGGATGAAGCCGGCGATCTCGGCGCGCAGCTTCGCTTTGACTCGACCGAGCCGGAGCTCAGGCTCGCGGTGGGTCTGTCGTTTGTGTCCATCGCCGGAGCCCGCGCCAACATCGCCGCGGATCTGCCGGCGGACCCGTTTGACTTCGAGGCGACCCGCGCGGCAGCGAGGCAGGCCTGGGTGCCCATCCTCGACACCATCCAGGTCGGGGGAGGCGAGCCCGACGACCGGGCGATCCTGGCGTCTTCGCTCTACCACGCGATGCTGATGCCATCGCTGTTCACCGACAGCGACGGGCGCTACCTCGGCTTCGATGGCGAGGTGCACGACGCCGACGGCTGGAGCTTCTACACCGACTTCTCGCTGTGGGACACCTACCGCACGGTGCACCCGCTGTACGACCTGCTGGTGCCCGAATATGAGGAGCAGTTCCTGCGCTCGCTCATGGATATGTATGACGCGGTGGGCACGATGCCGCGCTGGCCTCTCGGCAGCGGAACCACCGGCGGGATGATCGGCGACAGCGCGGCCAACGTGTTCGCCGGGGCCATGGCGCGAGGGATCGGGCTGGATACGATCGGCGCGGCGGCGGCCCTCGATGCGCTCGAGGTCACAGCGACCCAGCGCAGCGGCGGGGGCAGCTACTTCGATCTCGGATGGGTGGCCGACGACATGAGCGGCGCCAGCGTCAGTCACACGCTGGAGTACAGCTGGAACGACGCGGCGCTCGCGGTGCTCGCTGAGGTGGCGGGAGAGACAGACAAGGCCGAGGCCCTGCGCACGCGGTCCCAGAACTGGCGCAACCTGTGGGATGCCGAGGAGGGCCACCTGCGGCCGCGCACCCAAGACGGGCAGTTCGTGGAGCCGTGGT
>Ga0222662_1001413_pt1 | contig 11618 bp, 10 predicted proteins | sample AntAcemetagen600_FD_179821 | JGI IMG/M metagenome (GOLD analysis project Ga0222662, IMG submission 179821) | Saline water microbial communities from Ace Lake, Antarctica - #600 | ecosystem: Environmental > Aquatic > Non-marine Saline and Alkaline > Saline | place: Antarctica: Ace Lake...
CCGCTCCACTATATTTCATGTTATCCACGAAGATATGGCGCAGTTTGCGCTCAGGGGCGGAAAAATAAGAATTGTTTGTTCTCCGAACCTAAGTGAGAGCGATATTAAAGCTATGGAAGAAGGGTATTCCTCAAGAGAAGAGAGGATAGCTCAGGCACTAGGAGAGGAAATTGATGCTCTTATCACAGAAGAAAGCCTCCAAGACCGCACGGCTGCACTTGCAACACTTATTGCCCTAAATGTTTTGGATATTAAAATAGCCATTCGTCCAGGCTCTTTAGGAATGTACCACGAAAAACTAGGTATCTTTACAGACAAAAATAAGAATTTTGTGAGCTTCAAAGGCTCTGCAAACGAAACGTGGAATGGTTGGCATGAACATGGAAATTATGAATCTATTGAAGTCTTTTGCTCTTGGAATTCATCTGATGCAGACCGAGTAAAGAATCACGTTAAATACTTTGAAGAGCTTTGGGGAGGCACAGCCCCATCCATAGACACGTTCGATTTCCCCACTGCAGCACGTCAAAAACTCTGCAAAATAGCTAAAGATGATATCGAAGATGTGGATTGGAAGAAATTCCGCAAAGAGCGAAAATCAAAGGAATCTGAACGAAAACCTTTTGAACATCAATCAAAGGCAATTGCGAATTGGGTTGCCAACAATTTTAGGGGAATTTTTGAACATGCTACAGGTAGTGGAAAGACGTTTACAGCAATAACGGCACTTAAGGATCATGTTCTTTCTGGTAACCCAGCAATTATCTTAGTTCCGAGCAAACTGCTCCTGAGACAATGGGCAAAAGAGCTAAAAGAAGAAATTCCTGAAGCAACACTTCTCAAAGCAGGAGATGGCAATACGAAGTGGAAAAAAGGAAAATTATTAAAAAACTTCACTATTGACGATCCTAAGCTTAAGCCTCGTATGGTGCTTTCAACCATACAAACGGCTGCCTCAGATGAATTCATTAATCAGGTTGTTGAAGGTGATCATCTGATGATTGTAGCAGACGAATGCCATCAAACTGGCAGTCAGGAAAACTCCCGTGTTTATAATATTAATGCTGGAAAAAGATTAGGTCTAAGTGCCACACCAGTAAGATACGGAGACCCAGAAGGTACGGCAAAAATGCTGAATTATTTTGGAGGAATCGTTAAGCCAGTATTTTCACTCGATGATGCAATACGTTCAGGTAGGCTTGTAGAATATGAGTATTATCCTCACGAAGTTAATTTAACAGCAGAAGAAGCGGCTGAATGGAAAGAGTTATCAGAAAAGATTTCCAGAGATGTAGCTCGTTCATCACGTGATAAAGAGGGTAAGCCAACGCTATCTGATTTCACGAAAATGCTTCTTATTAAGAGAGCCAGAATTGCAAAAAAAGCCATCGGCAAAGAACGGCTTGCTATAGACATTTTGGAATCTGAGTACCAAGAGGGTGAAAAATGGTTGGTTTACTGTGAAGATAAAACTCAGCTCGGCTCAATTCTACAGCAATTGAGAGATAAAAATCTTCATGTGAACGAGTATCATACATCAATGGAATCTGACATGGATGCCACGTTGGACTGGTTCAAGAAACACGGAGGAATTTTAGTGTCAATCCGCTGCTTAGATGAAGGAGTAGATATTCCAGATATTTCTCACGCCCTCGTATTGGCATCTTCACAAAATCCTCGCCAGTTTATTCAGAGACGGGGACGTGTGTTGCGTAAAGCCCCAGGGAAAATGAAGGCTGTTCTCCATGATGCTGTCGTTGTACCAGTAGACATGGAAAATGAGTCAGAGCAAATGGCACTAGTTAAGAGTGAGTTCTGTCGTGCGATAGAGTTTGCTAATGGAGCATTAAACAAATCTGCATCCACCCATCTCCAGCAAATAGCTGTTGAACTCGGCTTGGATATAGAAACACTCGCAAATAAAGGTACTGAGGAGACAAATGATGACTAAAGATAACGCCATAGATGTAATGAAAAATGTACATAAAGAGATAGGAACTGACATCCCATTTAAGATCGTGGAAAAGTGCTATGAAGTAGAAAAACAGTTCTTATTTGAAAAAGATGCAAGTAAATCTCTTAATATGATGAAACAGATTGTTGAGACTCATATTGACGATCAATCAAATTAAAGGGTGATATTGTGAAATTATTGAACGCAAAAGTTAAGAATTTTATGCCTTACAAGGGAGACCAAGAAATTGTTTTTCCGACAGATGAGCAGCATAGTGTCATGCTCGTATTTGGCGATAATATGAGAGGGAAGACTAGTTTCCTAAACACAATTCGTTGGTGTTTCTACGAAAAAGCTTTGGGTCGCAACCTTAAGCCTATTGATCCAATAAATATTTTCAATACGGATGCGGCGGCTGATGGTGATTGGAATGTTGCCGTGCATCTACGCTTTGATCATGAGGGCCATGAATACGAGCTGCGCCGCGAAATGCAGCCAAAGCACATGATCTATCAACCAAAGAAAAGTTCTGATTTAAAAACTGATGTCATGCTCCGTAAAGATGGGAATGTCATTCAGGGAGATCAAATCCAACATGAAATTAACCAAATCATCCCAGAAGATATTTCTAGGTTTTTCCTTTTTGATGGTGAATTGCTGCAAGAATACGAAATGCTGTTGGATGATAAGGATGAACAAGGACGAATCATCAAAGAATCAATTGAAAAAGTTTTGGGCGTTCCAGCATTGATCAACGCCAGGGATCAGATTGATACCCTGCTTAGAGAGGCAAGAAAAAAACAGACCAAAGATTCTGAACATTTCGATAGCGTAAGAAAATATTCCGAGGAAAGGAAGGTCTTGGAATCTCAGCGAGAATCGCTAGATACAGATTTGGCAGCACTGTTGGAACAGCAGGACACCGTGATTGGTCAGAAAGATGTATTGGATCGTGAAATTGAAGATGCCCAGTCTATTTTAGTCGGAAAAGATAAACTGGATGTTGCAAAACGTGAACTAAAGCAATTAGATTCTAGACAAGAAAATTTAGAGCAGGAAAAACTTTCTCTGCTAAAAGATGCATGGAAAGATTTAATACAGCCGCTTCTTCACTCTCACATATCACTACTCGAAGTAAAACGCGATGGTTTTGATAGCGAGCAGAGAGAACGATTTAAGATCGAATCACGCATTTCAGATCTCAAATCGATTGTCGAAAACTCGCAATGCCCAACTTGTGAACAAGATATAGCGGATGCAAAACGCACTAATATTGCAAGTGAGCTAGGTGGCCTTCAAGCCGATTTAGAAAAATTCCAAGATGATATAACTGCGCGTACTAGCATTATTGAGCGCATATCACGACTCTCTCGAATTAAAACATCTTCTGCTAGTGATAAAATTCCAAGAATTGATTCAGAAGTACGCGAAATTAGTCTAAGGATGACGGAGATTGATAATGAAATGGAAGAACTTGAAAGACAATTAAAGAGTCATGATACCGCCGAAATTGCTAGGAAGCGATCTCTCAGAGATGGTTATGTTAAGCAGTTAGGTAGCTTAGAAAACAATATTAAGGATCGCCGATCTGCTATTGAAGAAAATGAAAGAAAGCAGGAACAATTAACTCGTTATATTGAATTGAATGCAGATGTGAGAGAACAAAAAAGCTCCAAGTTGGTACATGCTTACACTGAATTGAAGAAAGTATTCTCAGAAAGCATTAACGCCTTGCGAGATAACCTACGCGAAAGCGTTGAAAAACTTGCAACGGAATCTTTTTCTCAACTTACTACGGAGCCTACTTACAAGGGACTTCGTATCAATGAAAATTACGGGCTGACCATTGTAGATCGCGAAGATAGAGAAGTGGCACAGCGAAGTGCTGGCGCAGAACAAATTGTTGCACTTTCATTAATTGATGGCCTGAACCGAACTGCAAGAAAAACTGGCCCCATTATCATGGATACGCCTCTGGGGAGACTTGATCTCAAGCATAGAAAGAAAGTGCTGGAATACATCCCAAACATGGCAGAACAGGTCATTCTATTGGTTCATGAGGGTGAAATTAGAAAGGATGAGATTGTCGATTCACTGAAAATGCGAATCGGTGGCATGTATAACATTGAGCGTGTAAGTTCATCAGAATCAAAGTTGAATAAGGAGTAGCCATGCAAGACTATAATGAACCTAAAACTATCGGTTTGACCTCCAGCACTAAGGAAATGCTAAAACGCTTGAAGGATGATGGATATTTCCACGAAATGCAGGATGGCTACAAGTTTGCAGTAGGATTGGCTTTATCTTGTAATGCCATTGAAAAAAACATGAGCAATTCTGGCACTATGTACGGTACTGGAGATATGGATCAGAACAATGATATTTACGAAACTGTAAAGGCACTGCGGCCCATAGATTGTGATGAACCAGTATACAAAACTGTCGAACGGTTGGCGGAATGGGGCGTAAAAGAACTCTATGAGCAAGCGCAAACGGGAGAAATAGATTTCTCTAAACTACTGTCTGCAGTTGAAAAATCGATGAAAAAATAGGATTGCTAAATGAAGCCTGTACGAATCTATACCAGTTTTTTAAAGGATAGTGATTGGGATCACAGAGTTTTCAGAGATGCAAGAACGCTCAGAGACACTTGGAATGATGAGATCGTTTCTGAGCCATGGGAATTATGCATCATCCACTTAGGGTACGATCGCCCAGATTACGATGACCAAAACCTCATTGATCTCCTCACACTCCAGCATAAGCTTGTATTGCTAACTGAGTCCGCCAAATGGGGATTGCCATCACTGCACTCTATATGCTCTCAGAATCCAGTCGCCTCATGCCAGGTGGCAGGGAAAGAGCAAGCCTGTAATTTGTACTTCGCGCTGGATGGTTGGGGATATCATATTCTTGAAGAAAAATTGCCAAACTACGATTCTATAGATATCTGTGCAAATGAGATGGAGGGGTGGGTAAAAGAGTTTTTGGATCAAACGCCTAACTTTTTATCCAACCTTAAGAAGGTAGGAATCTACAATGAGTCCAGTTATCTAAAAAATAAACACCGGCTAGATGAAGAGCCACTAACAGCCGCAGGTAATTTTCGCTTTCTATTTTACAGGAAGAAAAGTGAGCAAGACCCGTTTGCAATTTTGGCAATATGCCCTGACTGGTTGTTAAACTGTACTTTGAATCGTATTAGTCTTACGGTGCGTTTGCGTAATGTGCTGGAACGAGAGAATACCGTTTTTGTAAAAGATATTCAGAATTATTCTGCAGAAGAGCTTATGAAGCTACCCAATTTTGGTCGTAAATCACTACGAGACTTAGCTGAAGCACTACTGTCATCTTTTGAAGAGTACGGTCAAAACCCAGATGTTTTGGCTGATGGAGTGAGTGATGTTTCATTATATAAGCATCTTGAAAAAGCCTTATCCACGCTTCCTGAAAACGCACAAAAAATTATTACGGCCAGACTCGGTGCCGATGGAACAACACCACAAACACTTCAGACTCTAGGTGATATCTTTGGCATAACCCGCGAACGAATTCGCCAAATAGAAAAAAAATATCTTACCTCAATTATCGAAAAAGAAGCATGGGATGATCTTATTTATGAAAAGATCCATGCACTTCGGAATAATCGCATGGGGCCATTGTTTTTAGATATGCTCTCAGCTGAAGATGAATGGTTTAAAGGTTTTGAGGGAAAAGAGGAGTACCTAAAAGAGGTAATAACGCGCTTCTCTGAGCAGAAAGTTAAAGTATTCAAATTTGAAGGGCGGGATATTGTTTCTTCTATTGATCAGAATACATTCGATGCATTAACGCGAAGAGTCAAATCCAACATATCTTCGCACCTAGATGCAGCATGGACAAAGCAACAAGCTGAAGAATTAGTGGAGACTGAGTGTCTAGGGCATGGTGTAGCGGCTCTGAAAGAAATTATATGGTCTTCTATCGTAGAGAGTCTTCACTTTGCCACCTCAGCAAATGGAGAGGAAGTACTGGTTGGCATGGGACGCGGAGCTGATAATTTAGTGTCTATCGTTCTAGAGGAGGCAGAAAAGCCACTTCATTATTCAGAAATCCATGAACGTGTTAACAACATTTCTGATACTGAAGTTGATATACGGCGCGTCTACGGATGTTTAACTGGAAATTCAGAAGCAATGTTATTTGATAGAGGAACGTATGGATTGCGGAGGCATCTTGATATTGATGAAGAAACAGCCACTGATCTCATTGGGCAAGTTGAAGAGGTTATCAATGACGGGCCTGAACAAAAACAATGGCATGTTTCCGAGCTAATACAGATTCTATTTGAAGAAGATAATGATTTGGCGGATAGGCTGAATCAATATGGTATTGAAATGCTGTTAGAAGGCTCTGAAAACCTTATTTCTCTTGGTAAGCATGTATGGGTTTCAAAGCACCGAAGCGATCTTACTAATAGCGACCGAATTCAGACCATGGACGCTTTAATTTCAGTGCTTGAAAAAGCTGGGCATCCTCTAAAAACCAATGAATTGATTGATAGGGTTTCAGAGTATCGGGGCATAAAAGCAAACATGCAGATCAACCCCACAAAACTTTTGATAAAGGTGGCTCCTAATACATGGGGATTGTCACGCAGAGACCTCCCATTCACTGAGGATATGAAAGAGAGTTACCTGAAGGAACTGTTGCTACACCTAGAGAACGAACAAAAAGCGATACACATATCAGAAATATCAGATGTTCTTTCTGAGCATGAAGAAAATACCCCATTTTATGGAGACCCGTATATTTTCTTAAGTCTCTGCGCTACCGAAGAAAGATTCAAAACATGGCAAGGGCATTTGATTGGACAGGCAGGATGGACATCTCCTAATCGCTATAATATATCGTCAGCCTTCCGTGAGGTTCTGCCAACTATAACAACTCCAACTAACACTGCAGCAGTACAACAACGAATGGAAAATATTTTAGAGCGGCCAATAAGCAAAACTAAGGTATCTGGTATGCTTAGTAATAGTATGGCTCAGTATGATCAAACTATAGATAAATGGATTAATCCAGCGTTTGATTCAGAAGCAGAGAATGAAGCATCCGAGATAACTAATTCCTCGAAGCACGAAGAATATCAGACTATCTCCAGCGCACACGGTGGATGAATTTCGTAAGGCTTCTGACGCTTCCTGCTTTTGATTGTGCTTGGCTCTAAGAACCGCCCCGCCGCACCCTTCAGATAGTCCTCAACCATTTCACAGCATACCCAGTTCCGCTGAAGGCTTTCTGCAACTTCTCCAGTGACGCATGAGCCACCAAATGGGTCAAGCACCATATCACCTGGCTCTGTAAGCATTTTAATGAAGTATTCTGGCAATCCTGTCGGAAAACGCGCTGGATGTATAATGTGTCCATTATCTCTGCAATATTGTGAATATGTGCTGTTGGACTCTGTATTTGCCAATGCCAGTAAATTAGGTGGAACTGCGCCACCATTGTCTTTTTTCCACTTATCTGAAATATCATGCCCTGACGGTCGTAGACTTTTGTTATAACCGTTTTTTAATAATTTTTTCATTGAGTCACTATACGGTGCAAGCACCTTTGTGTTGTCAGCTTTTGGCCGTGTGCTGGGGGATAACCACCAGACGCAGTTCACAGCATCTTTTACACGGCAACGTTGGACATTAACCCATTCCACTGGGGTTGGGAGCTTAGAAGGATTCCACCAATAATGCTCTTGAGATAAATGAAAGCCATACTCTTTGCATAACATCATCAATAAATCAAAGTGGTACAGTGATCTGGTAGGTTCGCCTTTTGTCCACGTACCACCGATGTCGATAACAAGGCTACCTTCCGGTTTTAATACCCTCATGAAGCCTTCAGCAAATCCTCGAAACCACTTTAAATACTGGTCTTCTGTTTTATTGCCATAGGCTTTAGGGCGCGTAAGACCAAACGGCGGCGAGGTAACAATTAAATCAACAGATTTTTCAGGTAACATCTTATGGAGCAAATATAGGGAGTCGCCTTGATAAATCTTTCCATATTTCGTTTTGCGGTAAATTCTGGCTCTATCTTCGTAGTCGATGGCGGATACTTTTGTAGCACTAGACATGTTATTACTGCGGATACTTTCTTCATGCAGATGTCGAAAATACTCACTAACTGATTTGAATCCCTGCTTTTTAGATATTAGTTCTGCTTCGTTCTTCTCTAATTCTGTGAGACGAATATTTACTACATCATCTCTCTTTGTTTGTTTTGTTCTTGCCATAGAATACCATCCTAATTTTTTACGTCACACAAATGAACAATAGCTCCCTTACTTTTGTATGACAAGAACTTCTTAAAGAAAATGGAGAGGTTAAATGATGTTTATTAAATTAGTGCAATTCCATGACTTTTTGGACTCATGTTGATCGTCACTTGTTCTGCGGCATATAAATACTTATACAGGAAAAACACAGCATTTTAGGCTGCACGTCGCAGCCACTTTTCCAGTTTCCGCGTAGCAACCACATCATCAAAATTATAGGTGAGGATGTCTTTTTTCATCTGCTCGCGGCGGTCTTTGATAAGCTCGGTGCGGTATTTGACGAATTGCACGACTGACCACTGTGATCCGGAATCGTCGTCGCTCCATTGGAAATTCACCAGCCCTTCATGTTTGCAGATCTGTTTCAGGCCGTAGCTGGCGAGAGGCAAAACAAAGTTATCTTTCACGGCTGGTTGGATATCAAATAATGGCGCAAAGGACTAAAAAAGGGTCATGTCGTTATGTTTGCAATTGACGTTTATCCGTGAGCTTAGAAAGTTTTGCCCATGCCACGTAGCTTACGGATCGAAAAGGAGAACGGAATCTATCACATCATCAATCGTGGTAACTACCGCCAGGATTTGTTTATCAACCAGGGGGCGCATGAGTCTTTTGAGCGTTGTTTGTTTGAGGCCTGTGAAAAATGCGGGTGGGTTCTGGAAGGCTTTTGTGTGATGACCAATCATTTCCACCTCGTCGTGCGCACTCCGAAAGGAAACTTAATCTACGGGATGAAGTGGCTCCAGTCCACTTTTGCCAATCGTTACCATAAATTCCGCAAAGTGCACGGGAGGTTATTTCAGGGGCGCTATAAGAGTTTGATCGTGGAGGAGAATAGCTATCTGGGCGCACTACAGCATTATGTGCACTTAAACCCGGTGCGTGCGAAGTTGACTGATGTGGCAGGGCTTCGGGACTACCGCTGGTCGAGCTACTGGTATCTACACAGTCCCTCCATGCGGCCGGATTTCCTCGACTGCTCTGGAGCACTCAGAGCAGCTGGTGGTTTAGCCGATACGCGCCACGGCCGCAAGAAATACGCCGAATACTTGCAGTGGCTCTCGACCGATCGGCACGCGCAGAAAGAAATGGCCTTTGAGAAGATGTGCCGTGGTTGGGCCTTGGGAACGAAGGATTTTAAAAAGGCACTCATCGAGGAAGCCGCCGAAGAAGTTGACGGTCAAACTGGTGGGGTCAAAGGGGAGAAGAAGGTGCCCCGCTACGATGGCGAGACGCTAAGCGAGGCGAATCAGCTGAGATGGGAACTGGCAATGGAGCAGTGTATGCAGGCGCTAGGCAAGGGAGCCAAGGATCGTCACAACGATATAAAGACAGCGCCGTGGAAAATCATGATCGCAGCCGCCCTCAAGCAAAAAACCAGCGCCACTAACGCCTGGATCGCGAACTCATTAAACATGGGAGTGCCACATGCCGTCAGCCGCTATGTCGGGATTTTTAAGAATTCAGGAGATGAGAAAAAAACTGAGTTCCAGATGCTTATTGCAAACATAACGACATGACCCTTTTTGAGTTTTTACATTCGCGACGAGGTTTGTTTGCCCGTCCCACACAGGCACTGGGTTTTCACCATCCCCCGAATCCTCCGCAACGTCTTCCGCAAAGAACCCCAACGTCTCACTGAGCTCTGCCACCTCGTCGCCCACACCCTGCAGGACTGGCTGCGCGAGCAATCCGACCTCCCCGAGGGCCGGGCCGGGATCGTCCTCGCCATCCACACCTTCGGCGACTACCTCGCCTATCATCCCCACATCCACTGCCTCGCCACCGCCGGAGTTTTCGATAACGCGCACCAGTTTCACCTTATCCGCAGCACTGGCTGCGAGCAACTCGCCCAGCTATTCCGCCACCGCGTGCTCCACCGCCTGCTTGAACTGAAGTGGATCTCCCCGCGTCAGGCCGACAAGCTCCTCGGCTGGCATCACCACGGCTTCAACATCGATCAGGGCGAAGCCGCCATCGGGGCCGACGATGGTAACGCCCTCGAACGCCTGGCCCAATACTTTCTCCGCGCCCCCATCTCTCTCCAGAAAATGTCATGGAACGCGCAGACCAAGACCGTCCTCTACCGATCCTCTCGCAGTTGGCGCACCAAGCGCAACTTTGAGCTCTTCTCCGGCCCTGACTTCGTCGCCGCTCTCTACGAACACGTCCCGCCCAAAGGCTTCCAGACCCTGCGCTACTACGGCGCCTACAGCAATAAAGCCCGAGGGCAACGCAAAAAAACAGGCATCAGGTCTCAGGCTTCAAATCTCAGTATTCCTTCCAACTCAGGTCTCAAATCTCCGCTCTCATCCCTCCGCTATAAGCGCCGCTGGCGAGAGCGTATCTTCGCCATTTGGGGCTGTGATCCCCTAAAATGTCCCTGCTGCGGCGGCGAGATGCGCCCGCACAAACCCATTAAAGATGCCGGCCAAATCCGCCACCAACTCGAGCGCCTGGGGCTCTGGGAACCGATCACTCTAACCAGAGCTAGCACCCCACGTGCCCCGCCGTCCACTGTCCGCTGGATCCTCGACGCACACGACGGCACTGTCATCGACCTCGAGCCCGAAAACGCCGCCGCCTGGATGCCCACCGCACCACGCTACAAACGCGAATGGGCCGAGCCGGTAGAAGCCACGGGAGCAACGAATCCCCAAGCAGGCGAAATCCAGCCACTTGAAGACGGCCTCGTGCTGGAAATCGAAGACCCCGACCCTTGGGCCCACGACAACGAGCCGATCTTCTGGACGGACTGAGCCGAGACCCAAATCATTGAAAATCCGCACCACACAGGCGCGGAACGATCGAGCATACCCGAAAAGGTGCCATTTCGGGAAAAATTTGTTCTTGCCGACCGCCAAAACAAGGTTTTGCCTCGCAACAATTATCAAAGTCTTCGAATTAGATAAAATTCACCCATCGACTCACAACCTTCAGCCTTAAATCGCCCCTCTCCCTTGAACCCTCACCCCCGATGCCACCCCGGCGGCTACGCCGCCGAAAAGCAAATTCCTATCAGCTCTTGAACTTTCCATTTTTTCCTGTATTTTCTATTCATTCTCAACTCTGGGAGAGATCTGAATGAGTGATGACATAATAACGATCAAAGAGGTGGCTGAATACCTCAAGATCAAAGAAAAGACAGCTTATGCGCTTGCTGCCAAGGGTGAAATACCTGGCTTTAAGGTCGGCGGGTCATGGCGTTTCCGGAAAGGGGAAATTAATCGCTGGATTGATAACCGTGAGAAGCATCACGCGGAGGCGCAATAAAAATGAGCAATGTACACGCATACAGTGATAGTAGTCTCCAGTTGCCGCAGTTAAATATTGCAGCAGAATATCGTA
>Ga0222662_1001414_pt1 | contig 11613 bp, 9 predicted proteins | sample AntAcemetagen600_FD_179821 | JGI IMG/M metagenome (GOLD analysis project Ga0222662, IMG submission 179821) | Saline water microbial communities from Ace Lake, Antarctica - #600 | ecosystem: Environmental > Aquatic > Non-marine Saline and Alkaline > Saline | place: Antarctica: Ace Lake | collected...
AGAAATCACCATGCCCATACACATGAGCAATAACTGTTTTTTGAAAAACTAAACTATTTGCTCTAAGTAAATATGCGTAGCATGGATTATTATTGATGACCATTTCGTAAATAATAGAAAGACCATAGGTGTAACTTTTAGCAATACGCTCGTACTCCATACCAAATCGCCAATGGGGGTAGCGAGTCGGGAAGCCTCCGTAAGCAGCAATCTCGGCGAGTTGATTGTAGTCAATCATTTCAAAGATTGTGTCGAAAAAATCCAAACCTGATTCTCTTGCTGTTCCCGCTAGAGAATCGGCTAATTCTTGTAACTCTGGACTCAATCTAGTATCGCCAAGCATGTTTACTTACCCTTCCCTAAAAAGGTTTTAAGAGCATCAACAATCGCATCTCGATCTTTAATTTGTGCAGTAGTAAGTTGATCGTGTTGTTCACCGAAGTGCTTATGTAGATCACGTAGAAACTGGCCTGAACCATATCTGGATTCTACTTGGCCATAACAAAACATGTTTGAAATAGGCATTAAGGTTGATTCTAACAACTTCATACAATCAGCCGTGTCATTCCCCGACCAATTATCGCCATCAGAGAAATGAAACAAATAAATATTCCATTCGCTCGGATTAAAGTTTTCCTCGATCATTTTCGTAGCTAACTTGTATGCCGAACTTATCAGGGTTCCACCAGATTCTTTGGTTCGGTAAAAAGTGTCCTCATCTACCTCACGAGCAGTTGCATCGTGAATGATATAGCGTCGTTCGATTCCTTTGTACTGAGTTCGAAGCCAGGTATCTAACCAAAAACTAGTCAGTCGTACGACCTCTTTTTGCTCATCACCCATAGAACCCGAAACATCCATCATGTACAAGATGACCGCGTTAGCAACAGGCTCGTTAATAATCTTATACGACCTGTAGCGTTTATCTTCTTTGATAGGGATAATGACGGGGTTATCAGGATCGTAAGTTCCTAAACTAATGGATCTCTTTAACGCCTCTTTATACGTCCGTCTAAAATGCTTTAAAGATTCAGGACCCTGCCTAAGAATACCGGTATATTTATAGTGCTTATCTTCTACGTTCTTCTTGCCTTTGTTTTCAATATTCGGCAGTTCTAATTCTTCACCTAAAATCTGTGCCAACTCTTCTAAGCTGACATCAACCTCTAGTGTGTGTTGACCTTCTTGATCTCCTGCTTCGCCTTCACCTTCTCCGGGCTGCGACTGACCCTGACCAACTTCGTCACCAGGCTCACCTTCACCTTGGCCAACCCCGCCTTGTTGGTCGCTACCAAACTGAAACTTTGGAATATCGATTCGAGGCAGAGGTATGGTGATTTGTTTTTTACCCTGACGGCCAATAAGGTCCCCATTAGAAATGAACTTGCGAAGCTCTTTCTGAACCTTACCTTTAATGATTTTTCGAAACCGGTTTAAATCCGATTCCATTTTCATTGGCATAGGATAAACCTCACCTTATGACGGTTAAGCGTTGGGTTTAACAACATCGCCCCGAGCAAAAACGCTCGCTACAAATCCAAGGGCGTCATTGGCACAAACTTCGCAATAACCACGGTTTTTAATCAAGCGGTTCTTGACCACATCAATTTTTTCTTGGGCTTCTTTATCGACAACCTTAGATACCAAGCTAGTTAGCTTGATCGTATCTTTTTGATCTTCAAATAACTTAAGCTCCAAAGCGCGGTGCAAACGTTCGTTTGTTCGGAAATCAAACTCTTTACCATCCAGAGCAAGAGCTCCAATGTAGTTCATAATTTCTCTCCGGAAATCGTCTTTGCGACTTTCGGCAATATCAATTTTGGACTCAATGGATCTCATGAGTCGCTCATTTGGTTCTTCTTCCGCTCCAGTAAAGGGATTACGGATTTTTTCTTTTTGGGTATAGGCCTTAACGTTATCTATGTAGTTGCCACATAGTTTTTCGATAGCACCTTCGTCAGCAGAAATCGCTCTTTGGACTTCATGTTTAACAATGTTTTCATACTCTTGCTTCACTAATGAGAGCAGTTCTTTGTAGCGTTTCCGAACTTCATCATCACTAATCAACGAGTGCGCCTTAAGACCCGATTCAAGTTCATTAAGAATTATGAATGGGTTAATACATCCCTCGCCCTTATCAACCACTAAAGCATTTGAAATTTTATCCTGAATATAACGAGGACTAACTCCGTCCATTCCCTCTCGGTCCGCTTCTTTACGAAGTTCTTTGACGTTGTCTTCGGTAAATCCGGGTATGGTCCGACCATTATAAAGCTTCAATTTTTGTAAAATAGTTAAGTTGGCTTTCTTAGGTTCTTCTAAGCGAGTAAGAATAGCCCACATCGACGCCATCTCTACGGTATGAGGAGCGATATGAATATGAGGAACGGTTTCTGGGTTGAAGTCTTTCTTATAAATCCGCATTTCTTGGTCGAGCCGCGTAATATAAGGCACATCTATCTTAACTGTTCTGTCTCGTAAGGCTTCCATAAACTCGTTATTTTGGAGCTTACGATACTCCGGCTCGTTAGTATGACCAATAATCACTTCATCAATATCAGTTTGGGCAAACTTCTTCGGCTTTATCTTGTGCTCTTGTGAAGCAGTCAGCAAGTCATACAAGAACGCAACGTCGAGCTTCAGTACTTCGACAAACTCAATGATCCCTCTGTTTGCAACGTTAAACTCGCCATCAAAGTTAAAAGCTCTTGGATCTGAGTCAGATCCATATTCCGCGATCTTTCGGTAATTAATATCACCGGTCAATTCGGTTGAATCTTGGTTTTTTTCATCTTTCGGTTGGAAGGTGCCGATACCAATTCGGTCTTTTTCCGACAGTACAAACCTCCGCACCTTAATGTGGTTTTTAATTAACTTATTCCAATCACCACTGTAGTGCTTCATAAGTTCAGTATAAACAAAACGACAAGCTGGATTTAAATCACCTTCGAGATATACCTTTTTCGATCGATCTCTATCTTTGTTCAACATGGCCAATATGGTTTCACGTTTCTCACTAGGAAGAAGCTTTAACGGCTCTTCGTGCATAGGAGAAGGCATGACATCTTCCATTCCTAAGACTTCGTGAAGGTTAATCCAAGTATAGGTATACATGGCTCCACCTGGACTTTTCGAATATAGCTCCAGACCCTTCTTTAGCATCCTAGCGATAGTAGACTTCGCTGAACCCACCGGACCATGCAATAAAATGACTCGTTTTTCAGGCCCATAACGGCTTGCACCGGCGACAAAAACATTGACGAGCTTTTGTATGTGAACATCCAGTCCAAAGACCGCATCCTTACCGTTATCGATAGGGTCATCGAAGAATTTATATTTAGTAATTTTCTTTTTATATTCTGTGTAGGATTCACTGCCGTAGCTTAGAATCATATCTGCGATCCTCTGGAACGCCGTACGAGCTATTTGAGGATGCTCAATCACCATATTTAAATAGTCTTCGAAGCTTCCTTCCCAATGGAGCTCGTCGTACTGCTTAGCAAAACCGCCCTTGGTTACCTCTTTGATTATTGTAGCCGCGTCCATATATTTTCCCCTACTAATTAAAAAATGATTATGTGCACGTGATAACGCTATTAACTCGATCGTATGCATACAAAAAGCCTTAACATAATACTATCATAGTACACAGGCCCTGGGAACGATTGCAGTACGAACTAAATCGGTAGCGTAACGACTCATTTGTTAACCTACCCAGGCAAGGAAGATCAATAGCAAGTAGACATAAAGTTTGATTAATATTTATGTTTAACCACTTTTTTGTTTTTACTTTAAATATTTGCAAAACTTCCAAGCACGGACTGATGCAAAATCAATCACCAGCCTCAATTTTGCACAGCTTGCTTGCCCAAGTACTCAGAAATAAACTCATCCAGACGCCCATCTAAAACAGCATCAGGGCTATGATGTTCAAAATTTGTACGGTGATCCTTAACCATCTTGTACGGATGAAGGACATAGCTTCGAATCTGACTACCCCAGCCAATCTCAGACTTGTCATCCTCTAACTCTTGGGCTTTTTGTCGCCGCTGCTCCAGTTCTAATTCGTACAAACGACTTTTCAATAACTTCATCGCTTGATCGCGGTTTTGATGCTGACTTCGCTGGTTTTGGCATTGAACTACAGTCCCGGTCGGAATGTGAGTCATTCGAACTGCTGAATCGGTCTTATTAACATGCTGCCCCCCAGCACCACTAGCCCGATAAGTATCAATACGAAGGTCTTTATCTTGCACTTCGATATCAATATCATCATCAATGACAGCTGAGACATAAACCGAGGCAAAACTGGTGTGTCTTCGTGCGCTAGAATCAAACGGACTAATCCGAACGAGCCTATGAACTCCGCTTTCAGCCTTAAGGAAGCCATACGCGTACTCTCCAGAAACCCCCAAAGTAACATTTTTTATTCCGGCCTCGTCACCATCTTGAAGGTCAAATATCTCTACTTCCCAACCCTGTTTCTCGGCGTAACGAAGATACATTCGATAGAGCATAGAAGCCCAGTCACACGACTCGGTTCCTCCTGCGCCCGCATTAATCGTTAGTACCGCATCATGACCATCTAACTCTCCACCCAAAAGGCTTTGAACCTCAAGTGCGGCTAACTCACTGTCCAACTCCGCAAGCAAAGCTTCCGCCTCAACGATAGTTTCCTCATCGCCGGCTTCACCTAATTCGATTGCAACTTCTAAATTATCTTTGGTATCTCGAAGACGATTCGCTCGATCGAGTGAATACTCTAATGACTTTTTTTTCTTAAGCGTTACAGCGGAGGATTCCGGATCATTCCAAAAGTCAGGATCTGCCGCTATCGTTTCTTCTAGTCCTATAAGTTCTTCCTTCTTAGACGCGACGTCAAAGAAACCTCCATACTTTATTGAATTTGTCTTGGGCTTCTCGGTATTTTGCGCTGATTGTGTTTATGTCCATTACAGAACCCCTATTGCAGATTTAGGCTGATCGAGACCAGACTATGAAAATAAGGTATAATTACTAACATGGGGTCGGCATTAAATCGAGGGCTATCGCGTTGATAAGGCTTACAAAACTTGATAATTCACAGATTTTACTAAGTATAGATAACGTCAAATACGTTGAGTCTACACCTGATACCCTGGTTTTCTTCACCAATGGTGAGCATTTATTTGTTAAGGAGACCCTAGATGAGCTACTCCATCGCGTGGTAGAATATAAGAAGCAAGTCACACAACCTTCAGACAAGTAAAACTGTAATTTCAATACCTTTACAGTTACAAAAACTTAAAAAATTAACACTTCAGGAGTTATAGATGGATTTAACTAGCCTACTCGGACCTTTGATCGCAATCGGAATGATTTTAGTAGGTCTTATACTTGAGGGGGGTCACCTTTCTTCGGTCATTCAGGTTACTGCCGCAATCATCGTATTCGGCGGAACCCTCGGCTCTATCATGGTGGCCTACCCATTAGGCGATGTTATTTTTGCAGTAAAAGAACTGGGAACTTGGCTTAAGAATCCTTCAGCCAATATGGACGAGTTACTAAGAGACATCGTCGACCTTGCAGAGACCGCAAGAAAAGAATCGCTTCTAGCTCTAGAGTCCAAAAGAGAAGCAATACAATTTGAGCCACTAAGACAAGCCGTGAAGTTAGCCGTTGATGGGACAGATCCGGCTATCATCAGAGATACCCTTGAGCTAGCCAAAGATGTCACCTTCGAAGAGCAAGAAGTAGCCGTAAAGTTTTGGGAAGATAGCGGCGCTATCGCTCCTACCATTGGAATTCTTGGCGCGGTACTGGGACTCATCCATGTAATGGAAAACTTAGATAAGCCCGAAATGATCGGACCTGGTATTGCAGTGGCATTCGTCGCAACCTTGTACGGAGTCGGAGTGTCAAATATTTTGTTTATCCCCATGGGGAAAAAACTTAAAAGAAAATATATTTTAGAAGGTCATGCGCGTGAGGTCGTAATCATCGGAATCGAGGGTATCCTATCGGGATTAAACCCCAAGGTTATCCAAGAAAAACTATCTGTTTTTGCTCACGACACCGCTCAGTCGGAAGAATAACTACTCAGGGTAAGTATCTATGGCAAAAAAATGCCCCGAATTTGAAAATCACGAACGCTGGCTCGTTAGCTACGCCGACATGCTCACACTACTGTTTGCAGTATTCGTGACCTTGTACGCACTAAACCTAAGCGACGACGATAAAAAAACTAGCACCAGTGATGTCGCGGGATCGATGCAAGAAAGCTTCGCAACACCTCTTGAAGATATTCCTGTGAGCCGGCGCATTGGGCCGATGGAAGCGGGCATGGGAGTGTTTGATCACTTCAAAGGCAACCAAGCTACCCCAAGCACCGATTCAGGAGCAGGAGGCGCTAATGGAGCGCGAATCAAAGTTATCGAAGATGATTTAAACAAAATTTCTTACGAATTAAAAGACCGCCTCTACGGACCAAATAAATATGTAGGAAGCGAACCTTCTGGTGAACAACGCCTCGTCAACATAGTCAGAACTGGGCGTGGGTTCAAAATACAGCTCTTCGCCCGACACTTCTTTAAGTCAGGCGCCTATAAGATACGACCAGAATCTCTTAAAGACCTAGATGCCGTCATCGAGAATTTAAAGAAACTAGAAAAAGATGTTTCTATCGAAGGTCACACCGACTCAACTCCTGCTCGCGGTCGTTTTAACAATTGGGAGTTATCATCACTACGCGCATCGGATGTCTTGCAGTATATGATTAGAAAACACAACTTCCCAGCGACCAAGTTAAGTGCCGCTGGCTATGCGGACTTTCGCCCGATCGCAAGTAACGGAACCGAACAAGGCCGATATTTAAACCGTCGTATCGAAATGTCCGTAGATTACGGATCACTATACGAATAAGCCCAAAAAGAGGCTCAAATGAAATTGTTTATAAAATCAACACTCACACTATTAGCACTGTCAATGCTTTCGGCTGCTGCTCGGACAGATAAGCCCTTAGAGAAATCATCATTCACAGAAATCATTAAACGTTACCTTTTCATAAACGACTTTTCTACCAAACCTCAAACGAGACCCTTGAAAGATCATATGTTTTGGGCGTATCAATATAAGATACCCGCTGTTTCTTTTCCCGTTTACTTCGACTTAGATCACACCACAAAAGAACTTCCCGCCACGACTGGACACGGTCGAGAGTACGAGCACTTAAATAGAGGTCGGGTCTTGTTTTTACAGGGTGAACACGATGAGGCTCGTCGGATATGGCTATCGGGCAGACACCGATTTGGCACATCCTACCCATACGATCGACGAAATAATTACTTTATCGCACTAGCTTATTTAGCCTTAGCAAAAGAAAAACTCGATAAAAACATACCGCTTGATGACGAAGTCGTGAAAGGCTACATGTCGAATGTAGCTACTTTTTTAAACTGGGCGCTTATCACCAAAAAAGATCACCCTGACCCCTTGATCGACAACGTTTTATCAAAACAATACTACAATCTCGCTGCAATCTATTTTCACTATAAGCGCTACTCTTGGGCTTATAAAACAGCTGATCAAGCCTTGACAGACTTAAGAGATAAAGGACGAGTAAAGTATCGATCTTTACTAAGAAGAATTCTTGCTGAGTCACACATTAAAAACCATACCTATCTAGAGGCCATCAAAGAACTAGATCAAGCCCTAAGACAAGACCCTAACCCTTCAGATGCTTCGGCGATATTCGCTAGAGTAGGCGATATATACTTTAACCTAAACAACTACGAACTTGCCGAAAATTCCTATGGCTTAGCAAACCGTATCAACCATGAAAATGGTCAAATTAACCCTAGTCAATTCGTAAGACGCGGTGAGTCATTATTTTGGATGGGTAAGTTCAACGAGGCGCAGAAGAACTTCTACTACGGAATAAGCATGATGGCTCAAAAGAACAGCAACAACGAGCTATCAAAAACCTACGCCGCCAACGCACACCTTAGAATTGCTGACTCATTCTTGGCGCAAAAAAAATACGACAAAGCTAAGATCGAGTACTTCCGGGTAGCCCATAACTTCCCCGGAACAGAACAGGCAAGCATCGCTAAGATGAGAAATGCTTGCCTCAATCTACCTAGCTTTGACGGTAACAACGTCGCCCACACCAGAAAATTACTCAAAGAAGTTAAAGATGGAAAAGTATTATCCTCATTAGAAGCCATTGAAATCGCCTGGACATGTGAAGTCGCATCTTACGCTCAAAGAGAGCGCACCCCTGATATGTTAAAACGAGTAAAAGAGTTTTATCATAAATATCCAGATTCGAAGTTAATAAGCTCTCTCATATCACCAGTAAAAGAGGTTAAAGCTAAGCAGTTTGACGAATACCTCGCGAAGGATCAAAAATACGAAGCGATAAAATTCTTCGAACAAAATAGAAAACTTTTATTTAAAAAGATTTCTCTATCTACCAAGCAAAAACTTTTCGAAATGTATATGGATGTTTATCAACCGAAAAAGGCTCTCGAATTTTGGAGTGCATATAAAAAATCTCCAAGCAGCCTAATGAAAATCGTCCGAGAACTCACACTAGCTGCTGAGCTTCACGAACAGAACAAGCAAGAAAAATGGCTAAGCCTAACCACTAAGAAGACCGCTGAATTAACAAAACTAACCATGCCTGCCAATCCTGACGAGAAATTACAAAGTTATATCGACCGACTTAAAAACTTAAGCACCAACGACCTTCAGCTACCTTGGATGTACCCACTTGCCAAACTATGGGCAAAAGCTAACCCTGACTACCTATGTGAAATGCAGTACCCACTGCTGTCTCGGCTAGTAAAAAAACCTAATAAAGATCTGGATGAAAAATTCGTCGAGAAAGAAGTTCTAACCTTAGTCGATAAAAACCTACCTCATCTCTTAGAAACCAACGCTAGTTGTGGAAACGCCCTGCTAAGCCTAGAGGCCGATGTTTTAAAAACGAACCCCGTACTACTTAGTACCCGGTACCTAGCACGTCGAGAGTGGGAAATGACTCGGACGCTCGTTAGTCAGTTTTGGCTAGTCGCTGAGCAAGCCGCACAGGCCAAGCAGTTCGCAACAGCCAAAGAACTTTGGGACATCATAATAAACAAATCTCCTAAAGGTAGCCCTGAAATACCGTTCGCCAAAGCTCGGGTCGATCAGGCGAAAACAGAATATCAAAATCTTTGGCGCTAACCACCGAGATTCCGCCCACTACCGCACACCCACCCCACCTAATCTCAGACAACCATAAACCTAAAAGATATTTATCCATGTATTTAATGCCCCTTACCTAGCGTTCCGTGCCTTCGACTGACATTGGCGAAAACGAGTTGCGACTTTTCATCCTTTAATTATTAACAACCCAAAGAATCAAAGGAGCACTTATGAGTAACTTCCCCTACCTTAAAGTTTTACCTAAAATGTTTTTCCACGGCCAAACACTGTACTGCAATGACGTGCAGGTTAGGTTTCGGAAAAGGTCCTGTTCCAGTAGGCTGGTGCAATTGTTTAGCCTCAGTCCAGACCGCTGTTTCACAAGAGTAGAGCTGGCAAAGTTAATCTACAATTGTGACGACTTATCGGAATGTTCGCCAAGGATGTATCAATCACTAAGACAGAATTTAACCAAGCTAATAAGTCGCACTAGACTGCACTTGGAGACTTCTCTCAACAAAGAAGAAAGGCCCTGGATAGAATTTTTTGTTTATAACCAGGAAAAAGAAGGGTGGTATTTTTACAGATTAAAAAACGAACACCTGAGAGACATTGAAATGTCTCTCTATAGACTGGCGAGTTAACTACAAAGTAAATCGGTATAGTCTCAAAAAAAGATCGATGAGTTCGTTCTTGCGGGAAATCTGATAAGAAAAAATATCTTTGATATCATCCAAAGATATCTTAGAGCCAACCACCTTATCTGATAACTCAAGGCCCAACAAGCTACCTATACTTAGGGCCAGCATACCCGAATGTGCATGGTCAAACTTTACCAGAGAGCTTAGCCGCCTCAAAGATAACGTAGTAATACCTTCATCGTTGGAGACTAATTCATGGTGCTTTAAAAGATGCCTAGAATTTTCTCGATGAATACGCGCAGGACCAATAAGTCGTTTACGATTGGTTCGTTGAATAAAATTAATATAGTCACTAAGGCCCAGAGCTTTACGTCGAGGATTCAAACTTCTTGCCGCAAAGGCTCCGGCTGCGACCTTCAGTACTTCGAGGTAAAACTTCGTCACATCATCATAAGGTGCTTGAATATCTATAGTAGACGCCACCGTCTGAAGATGCTGCCCTGAAATTCGCGACAAATGATTTAGGCTAAGCTTATTTAGAATTACATCAGAGGTAGGGCTATAATAGTAAAATCCATTCGATTGAACCCAGTTAATAATCCCCGATAAATCATACGGACACGTTTCTTGGTCAATCTTTACGTCGATAGGCTCATCGTTATCATACAAAAAATAGGAATATATATTATCCAGAGGTAGATTCTCTGTTTTCATACCAACAAACTTGCCAAGCTCTTTAGCTAAATAAATGATCTGATATTCAACATCCAATCCATCCTCGTTAAACTCATCAATATCATCAATAGATTCATCTTGTAGACTACACCCCACCTGCTTAAGCACTTCCCAATTCACCATCGACTGCCATTTTATCCATGGAGAGGTATTCATAATACAAAAAAAGTTAGAGCCTAATTCCAAATACTGAGTGTGACCAGAAACTTTCGAAACAGGTAAGTCAAAGTAGTAGGAATCGACATTAGTCGCAATTTTACAAATTTTAAGATTTTCACCCTGCTTAGATAGACGCTTTAGTTGTCTAGGTAAATGTAAATCAGCTATATGAAACTCTCCGACTAGACATACCACGAGATGATCGGGGTAATCGTTCATTGCAGTAGTTAATCTATTGGCAATAAATTGATCTCGGGAAGTGATCGAGTGACCACGCTTCTTCCGTAACGAATTAACTCCAATGATCTTATAACCAAAAGACTTAGCAGCTTCCAAAATTGGCTCGTAGTTCTTAAAAGGAAAACCCCAGTTCTCCTCGTAAGAGATTTTTTTTAAGAGTTGATCTTGATCAATTTCACCATCAAGATAGGCATCAACCGCTGCCTGGTCGGTTTCGTTGAACATCTCAAGAGCGACTACTACATTTTTATTAGGGTCGGTTTGGTGAAGATTACGAAGCACACGCAAGAAGCCACGCTGGCTTTGTCTAAGGGTATGAAAATCACCATACAAAGTTATTTGAGACTGTAGAACCCGATCAATGAATTTGTTTTGGGTCGTTACATTAAATTCACCAGGTAAACCCCGATAGAACTCCGCTCCATATCGATCTAAGGTTTTTTCATGGATCGTGATATAGGACTGCGCTTCAGAGTAGGCCCTCTGATACAGGTCTCTTTGTAGATTGCTAAGCTGCCGTGCAGCATTAGAGAAATTCACTAATTCTCCAAAAAACGCTTAAATGTCTAATGATTTCTTACGGATTAATCTGAACGATCAATCACATATTCGGGTGTATAACTATACTAAGATTATAACATATTTGGGTTTAAGCAGGGGGGGGGGTCAG
>Ga0222662_1001417_pt1 | contig 11579 bp, 19 predicted proteins | sample AntAcemetagen600_FD_179821 | JGI IMG/M metagenome (GOLD analysis project Ga0222662, IMG submission 179821) | Saline water microbial communities from Ace Lake, Antarctica - #600 | ecosystem: Environmental > Aquatic > Non-marine Saline and Alkaline > Saline | place: Antarctica: Ace Lake...
TTACAAAAAAACACCTACAATAATATCTGAAACAGATTTAAATTATATTAGTGATTTGATTAAAAATGTTAAATTTAAACATAGTAGTTTTACTAATTCAATTAAAAATGTTAAAGAAAGAGATTTTGTATATTTAGATCCACCATACGCTCCAGAAAATTCTAAATCCTTCGTTGGATATGTAGCTGATGGTTTTAACTTAGAAACACACAACTTGCTGTTTGATGAAATAAAAAAATTGGAAAATATAAAATTTGTTATGAGCAACGCAAAAGTAGATTTAGTTACTGATAAGTTTAAAGAATATAATTGTGTTGATATTATAGCAAGGAGGGCAATTAATTCTAAAAAACCAGGTTCAACAACAACAGAAGTTATTATTTATAATTAATTATGAAGTTTATTATATTATCTTTATATGTTTTACTACTACCCCAGAAGTAACAAATATTCTTAAAATCTAAATATTCTAATTCGGCTATACAGTTTTTTTTGAACCATTCAGATAGACAATATATATAAATTATATTATAACTTGGAAAAGTCCTTGAATATTGCCATAATTTGAAATCTGGTGTTTGTATCTTTTCACATACAGAACCAGAACATTGTTGAAATTTTTTTTCTATAATAAATATATTTTTCAATTCTTTATCTATATAACATTCATCTGGGTTTTTACATCCGTGCCCTTTTTCAATGTTTGTATTAATTTCATCTTTCATATAGTTAAACAAATTTCCTTTTTTAGTTTTAATAAAAGACTTTTTATTATTATAAAATTTAATTGTATTTGAAAATTTACTTTTTTCCAGTATTATTATTCTATCATCTAAGTCAGTAAATTCTTCATATGAAAGACCATTTTTATTAGTATTTGAACCACCAGCACCAGTTCCGTTATTTTTAATATTAGTATCTTTATTTGTTATTGGTTCAACTAATATTTAAATCAATTTTATATTATAATACCAATATATAAAAGTAGTCATTATAAGCAGTTAAATACTATTTATATCATTCTAATAACAAAGTTAAACCTTGTAAAATATTTGGTTGTTCTGAAATAAGATTAATTAGATGAGTAGATGAGTAGATAAATATAATTCCACTAATAATATTAGACGAAAGAAATAAGATTATTCATCATATTACTATGGCTGATTTGTTAGTAAAACTAAAAACTAAATATCTAAATATAGAGATTTAACACTTATCAATAGTTCATTTAGGTAGAGTTATAATTAAAAAATAATAATTTATTATATTATTTTCCATATCAAGATTATATAAATTCTAAATAGGGATATTTTAATGTATTAAAATCACGATTATAGGAGAAAACATATTAACATATAATAAATTAGTTAATAATCGAATAGAGGAACATATGATATAAATAAAAATCTAAAAAACATATCTGGATTAATTAAACATTTCAAAACTTCAAATGTCTAAAAATAGAGATTATTATGCTTATTGTTTTGGATTTACTTTTGTAAAAAAATTACCACACGGTCACTTACGTTATGTAGGAAATTGTGAAGGCGGTCCTTCATCGACGTATGAACAATGTTTAGAAGATGCTTTTAAAAACTCAAGAAAAATTGAATGAAACCTATCAAAGATAGTTCGATGAAGAATTACTAAAAAGAGAACGAGCATAGGAAGAAGCTGATACACGATAGAAAGAAGCTGATACACGATAGAAAGAATCTTATAAACGATAGAAAGAAGAACATGATGTCCGTATGTATAATGACATTATAAAACAATGGTATACTAAGATTGCTGCCGTATTAGGACATAAAGATATAACTGAACCCACGAGAGAAATAAATGAAAAAATAAAAAAACTATTAGTTTTTTTTGATAAAAGTTTTGATTTAAATGGAATATCATATTCACCCATATTATTTTATCCATTTATAGAACGCCAGATGGATCAAAGAGAACGATTGGATGGAGTACCCGCAACTGGAGGAGGAGGAAGATCGACTGAAGTCGAATCATCAACTGAAGGAATATCTAATACTGGTTCAGGTAGACGACGCAGTCACAGAGGAAACCGAAGGAGTCGCAGTGGGAACCGAAGGAGTCGCAGTGGGAACCGAAGGAGTCGTCGTGGGAACCGAAGGAGTCGCAGTGGGAACCGAAGGAGTCGTCGTGGGAACCGAAGGAGTCGCAGTGGGAACCGAAGGAGTCGTCGTATCAAACTCAATTAATTTTCTTTTTTGTTGTGTAATTTGCTACATAATAAATTGTAATACCAACCCCAAGGATCAAACCGATTCCAAAGGGGGTTGCCATAATGTTTGCCAGAAATTGCGATCCAATCAGGAACAACGCCAATATTCCTATCGCATACATTGGCTGGTTTGAAAGAGATTGTATGATCCCCTTTGCCTATTTCGCTAGAGAACTAAGATTTTCCTACCGAAACATATCAAGTGACAACATTATTTATAATACAATTAGTTTTCTTCCAGCAGATGTTTCTTTCCATCCTACAATACGCTACGTTCCTGCGTGATGTGCGTCGTGGCACGTCTCACAAATCCCCACAAGATTCGATGTTCCGTGAAGACGCGTCTTTCCATCCACCACGGAATGCGCATTCGCATCCGATTGCTACTGGATGTGATGCGTTTCCACCGCTGGCCGCTTCTCACATACCTCGCACACCTTGATTCGTTTTTTCGCATTGTATCGCGATGTCTTTTCCTGTAATCCCAATAGTTCTTCCCGGATCGCATTCGCAACACCCAATGTATTTGGATCCAAACCCAATGCTTCAGCCACCTCCAAACCGTAAAGGGTTGAGCCCTATCCCTCCTACAAAGTCCTCTCATACACCAAATGATCCGCATCCCGAATCACCCGCAGATGATATATGCCTAATGATTTCGTCTCGTGAATCGCCCCCTGTAATATGGACAAGTTGGGCAGATCGTGAAGATGCGTCGCAAACACAAACGCGACACCACGATCCAACAGAGATTGAACGCCTGCTCCCACAATGGCCGTTCCCGAAACCTATTCGGTGCCTCTACACAATTCGTCTCCCAATACAATGCTACGTTCCGTCGCCGATGTTAAAATGGTGGACAATTCTTCCATCTCCAATGCGAAACTAGATTTACCCCTCATATAATCATCATTTCCGGAAATTCGAGTAAATAGCTTTGTTACAATCGAATGATGAAAATTCCTACACGGAACCCAGCAACCGGCCTGTGACATTATGAGAGCCAAACCAACCGACTTCATATAACTACTCTTACCACTCGCATTCATACCGTATAACAACATTCCCCTTTGTGTGTTGTTGATATCCACGTCGTTGGCGACATACCCCGCCACGTCTTCCTGGATCCGCTCAATCATAGGGTGGCGTAGATCGTCTCCGCGGATTACGGTCTGCTCCGACTCTACGATCGTGGGTGAATGGTATCCATAGTTTGCGGAAATATACGCGAATGTGCTCCACACGTCTATATTCGCACTCCATTGAACAATCTCTTTCACCGCGGTTCCCCACTTATTCCAAAACGCATCCCGCCACTGTTTCATATAGTCTCGATTCTCTTCGTGGATCCGATCCTTCAACGCCAAAGTTTGCTACCATTCCAACCTCCACGCCGGGTGAAACAGACGTCCATTACTCGCCATCTGTTTTACCGTTGTGTCACACATTTCCAACAAAAGAGGCTCTTGATTGGTGCCAGGATTCTTCTTCCACTGTATCAGCAACGCCGATTTCTTTTTTGGAACCTAAATCGTATACCCATCCGAATCATTGGAACAGAGCTTGATAGATTTGTCTCCCTTTATTTCCATAATGGATTTCAAATAGTCGATACGCGTTTCCCATTTTCTTTCGTTAGAATCCATCTCTTGTATCAGATTGCTATCGGGACGAATCGGAACCTCCCAACGCGACGCCCGGTTCTCAAACAATGCCTCAATGATCAGCGTAGATTTGAAATGATGGAGTAAATCCGTCCATTGTGATGAGGTGATTGGGGATTCTGCTCCGGGAACAGATGTCTTACAGTATGCGTCAATGCTCTCCCAGGTTTCCAAAAATCGATACAAGGATCCAATCAGACCCGGATGAATTTTCCACGCGGTTTCAAACCGTCTGGCTACTCTTTCTCCATCGATTGTATGTGTGATCATTGTTCGAATCGTTTGGAACCGATTCTGTTCGATCATGGTTCCCACCATCGAATGAGACAATTCGATTTCCTTGCGATCCAAACTAGGATGAGACAGCCTGTAATGAAGCTGTCTCGATCCAAAGCGGGTGTTACACACGTCCATCAGACTATACAGCGAATTCCAACGCCTGCTCTCCAACTACCTCTGGCTCGGAACCGACTACACCCGGGCTTCAAATGTCTTCTTGGGAAACAAAGAGAGCTACTCGATCGCATTCCCATACAACACACAGTGACTCGATTCTTGTAGAAATCTGATATTTGTTACGACTTCACTCGACTGTTCCAACAGAAACGAGACGATACAAGCCAATGCGGTAAACGATTCAGAACTGCGAATTGTAGTTGGGATTCCCAATCGATGATTTATATTCTGACGATCTTTATACGTATAGGTGGAAGAGGGTTTTAACTAGGCCACACGACAAAGGAGATTGTGATAGACCCATTGGATTGATGTAAAATTTGGATGCACGTCTATCACTCTTGTTTTATAACTGCTTAGTTCCAACAAGTCTGCCGCTGTCTAATTCCATAGAATTTCATTGGGATCAAAAGACAACAGTAAACGGTTGATATAATCTGAAATATGGGATTTCGTTTCTGTAATTTCGTGAAGACTCGCCTTTCCCGTAGCACTGTTCAGTGTAGCAACTCCCATAGAATAATAGCGCACGCTACGGTTGGATGGCATTTCCTCTACATAGACCGCTGTTAGAGTATAGGAAGACTCTATGTTGTCTTCGTGAGTCGCCCCAGACACAATTTCCGTGATCGATCGAATCGCCCGGGTGCGAGTCTTGGAAACAGAAGATGGTGCCTGTTCTGAAACGATCACTAATGTCCAACCGGCATTTAACAACAAGGCACGGAATTTATCCAGGGCTTTATCGGTAAATCCAAGCATTCTTGGTGGATTCGGGTAGCGGTGCTTTGGAATCCCGGTTGATTTATGGGCACCATCCTATAGATTACAGCATTCTGCAAACGCATTCACGCGTCTCTGATCGTGTTCATTTTCTTCCCGACCGTATACCTCATAAAATTTCCCCATCTGATACAGTAACAGGGTGTCGGTTCCAAATTTGCGACAAGCCTCGTCCTACATCTAAAAATAAATATCAATCTCGTATATGTCACGAGATGGATTTGAAACTGGGATTTGCCATCCTACGTTCCACTCAATGGAATCATTCATCGTTTACCCTACAGTGTTACCTTAATACCTAATAGTTCCTCCATCTTAGATAAAGATCGGGGCTTTGACGGAATTGAGGTAGTGTTTGTAGTGGAAATCTTTGGGAGGAATCCTATTTTATAACCATCCTATTCTTCGTTTTTAAATCGAAAACTCTTGCGTCTCGGTTCTGGTTTTGGCGCTGGTGCTGGCGCTGGTGCTGGCGCTGGTGCTGGCGCTGGCGCTGGTGCCGGTTTAAAGGTCACTTTTTGTTTCTGTTTATATTCTCTGGATGCTGCCAACAGGGATAGATTTAGAGATGATTGAGCCGGAATGGGAGCGGGCGCGGGAGCCGAAGTGGGTGTGGGAGCCGGAATGGGAGCTGGAGCGGGAATGGGTGCGGAAACCGAAACGGGATTCGCAAACGATAACTCATCAAACCTCACTACGTGTTTCGCTCTAGAAGGCGCGGGATGCTGGGGTGGCGGTGGCGACGGCGACGGCTTTTTCTTTTGGATCAAATAATCTCTCATCATAGATGTGTCCTCCGGATTCTACAATTTAATCACAACTACTTTGTTTGAATTATCAGACATTTCCCTTTATGTATACTCATAACTTCAGTTCCATAACTCCCCGCAGAGCCAGGAACACTACCACCAGGTGAAGACCCAGCCCTAACATAGTTGGACATCCACTGGCGCTTGCCACACGGAGTCCGGTGAGAGAACGGACAATTCCATCCACAATACGGTAGGTGAATGGCATCATAACGATACCCACTACCACAACCGATATGAACGACCACCACCACTTACACGCACTCGGAGGCTCTGAACCAGCGACTTGCACACTTTTCTTTGTGTCTTTTCCTGGCATACTTGGGTTATACTATACTCTTAGATGTAAATTTGATACTCTTTATTCCACGTATCCTATCACACCATGCTACTTACAGATTCCAGCGCTGCCACGTTCTACTTTGATCTGGAAACAACCGGCCTCAATCCATATGCGGATTCAATCATTGAAATAGGGATTTCCACTAGCGATGGCAATCACACCCTTTCGATTTTAATTCAACCACCCTATCCAATTTCACCTCAAGTGGAGTATATTACCGGAATTACCCAATCTACCCTAGATACAGAAGGCACAGATCTTAAACGTGCGCTACGTGCTCTCCACGCGTTTATTCGAACACATACACGGAATTCGAAACAAAAAGTGTGGCTTATTGGTCACAATTCTATCGGGTTTGATCGCATCTTCTATCTGCAGGCGATGAAACAGGTCAATATGCGTCCCCTACGACCCTCTATATAGTGGTTTGATTCCCTCTATTTAGCCAGATATTCCCTTCCTCAAATGAATTCATTCAAGCTCATCTCCATTGCAAAATATCTCAAACAAGCTGATAGTCAGGAACACCGTGCTCTCGCAGATTGTCAGCTTTTATCTCTGGTATTTCCCACACTGGTTCGTTTTGCCTCCAAAAAAGTATCGTGGAAGAAACAGCCCGATATACATACTATGCTGAGTTTATTCAATTCTATTCTTTGTGCTGCCACATACTAATATGAATGAATACTCTTATTCACTCTTTTTTATCCAAATCCATTCATTCTATTACCTTGCATGAAGGGAACCATCTATCCGTGTAGGAATGTTAGATCCGACCATTCGGTTCATCTTTTGTAGCAAAAGGTCGCAATATTCGATATCTTCCAGAGCAACTTATATACGCACAATGGATCCAAGTGTGGCTATCGTCAATCGCTGCTACAATCCACTCTATAGAATATACAATTCACTCATCCATTACCATAAGGGAGATTGTGATTCGAATCGCAAAGATTCCATTAAGACTACATAGAGTCCGAATCGAGTTTCTATGCGACCCAGAGCCGACCCGGATCAAAATTACAGTGGATGAAATTTCGTTTGGGTCGATGTTTGTCATCAAACGGTTCCACAACGATTCCGATCCCGATCCTGGATGTGTCATTCAAATCCAACGGGACTCATCCATCCTAATTCAAATACCCGAAGTCCGCATTCTCTCCTGGATCTCACTTTCTACCATACAAACGATACGTTCCGAACTATAGCGTATTCTTCCCAAGAAGAAAGGCGATGAACCGATGCCGGTGATTCACGTCTCGTCCATCTTTCTTCGGTATCTACCGATGCGATGGCATCGTTGCGTTTCCCCTATTAGCATAGGTGGATCGTATACACATATTTGGGAAATCTGGGAACACATCGTGAGAGCAGTTACCCGAATTTAAATCACAGACATACAATATACTACAATGAATACGATGAAAGTCATAAAACGCAATGGAAGTTCATAGTCTGTTTCCCTTGATAAAATATCCGAGAGGATTTCTCTGCTTTGTAACATTCCTCCGACCCTAACCACCATCGATCCCATCGTCGTTAGTTAGAAAATTTGTAACAACCTATACAATGGAGTGTCCACGGTAGAAATCGATACGATGGCTTCCCTTACCGCAGCCTCCCTGGGATCAAAGCATTTCGAATACAGTGATTTAGCGGGTCGTATCGCAATTAGTAATCTTCAAAAACAGATTCCATACAACCTCGACACATACTTGGAAGCGGTTGGTTCGCATCTTTCTACAGAAACGCAGGAGGTGATTACACAGCATCGAGAGGAAATCGAATCTATGATACATCCGGATCGCGATTTTCTTATTTCATTTTTCGGTTGTAAAACATTGCAAAAGGCGTATTTGCTGAAAGACTCCAAACAGAATATTTGCGAACCAATTCAATATATGTGGTTACGTGTTTCGATTGGAATCCACGGAGATGACATGGATGCCATTCGCGAGTCGTATGACGCAATGAGCACCCTTCGGTGCACTCACGCCACCCCAACCCTGTTTCACGCAGGATGTAAATATCCCCAACTTTTATCCTGCTTTCTACTTGGGATCGAAGATAGTGTAAGGGGAATTTATAAAGCCCTCACTGATTGCGCGCATATTTCCAAGTGGGGAGGTGGTATCGGCGTGTGGGCACAGGGAATCCGCTCCAACGGTTCCCGTATTCGCGGCACAAACGGTATTACATCTGGTATTGTTCCGATGTTAAAGGTGTTTAATGATACCGCCCGATACATCAACCAGAGTGGTAAACGAAATGGCAGCTTTGCGATGTATCTCGAGCCGTGGCACGCCGACGTATTTGACTTTTTAGAGGCCAAAAAGAACCACGGCGACGAAAACGCACGGGCGCGCGACCTCTTTTATGCGATGTGGATTCCAGATCTGTTTATGAAAAAATTACTGTAGAATAAAGACTTTCATCTATTTTGTCCCGACGAATGTCCTGGTCTAGCCGATACCTGGGGAGATGAATTCGAAACCCTTTATGAGCGATATGTCTCTGAAGGAAAACAAAAGAAGACGGTAAAAGCACGAGACGTCTGGAATGCCATCATTACCAGCCAGATTGAAACTGGCACACCCTATATCCTCTATAAAGACGCGGCGAATCGCAAGAGCAATCAGCAGAATCTCGGCACGATTCGAAGCAGTAACCTGTGCACGGAAATCATCGAATATAGCGATACGAATGAATATGCGTGTTGCACCCTAGCCTCTATTGCTCTCCCTCGTATGGTCAACGTGGACGAGGGCACCTATGATTTCACAGAGTTGGGAACTATTTCCAGAATTCTCGTTCGTAATCTCAATCGGGTCATCGATCGGAACTATTACCCCGTTCCGGAAACAGAGCGAAGTAATAGTCGACACCGACCGATTGGAATTGGAGTCCAAGGTCTCGCCGACGTGTTTGCCCTGCTTCGCCTACCGTTTCACTCCGACCGCGCCAGCAAACTCAATTAGGAACTATTTGCCTGTATGTATTATTTCGCGATGAAAGAGAGCTGTGAGCAGGCGAAACGAGATGGCGCGTATTCAACGTTTGTGGGTAGTCCCTTATCTAAGGGGAAGTTTTAGTTTGACCTGTGGGGGGTAGATCCCGTGGGCGAGTTGAGTGATGGAACAAAACTCGATTGGGATACGCTTCGAACCGACGTAATGAAACACGGTGTCCGCAATAGTCTCCTGTTGGCACCCATGCCTACCGCCAGCACCGCACAAATTCTCGGCAATACGGAATGCTTTGAACCCTATACTAGTAATATTTTCACTCGACGAACACTTGCCGGCGACTTTATGGTTGTGAACCGACATCTTTAGAAAGACCTCATTCGGCTTGGAATATGGAACGACACGATGAAAGATTGGATCGTGGCCAATCGCGGTAGCATCCAACCGATTCCCGGAATTAGCAAGGAAATCAAAGACTTATACAAGACCGCCTGGGAACTATCACAAAAGGTATTGATTGATCAGGCCGCCGATCGAGGTGCCTATATTTGCTAGTCTCAGAGTTTGAATCTCTTCATGACCGAACCCAATCATAAGAAGATCAGTAGTATGCATATGTATTCGTGGAAAAAAGGATTGAAAACAGGATAGTATTATCTTCGCACACGCCCCAAGGCGTTTGCGCAGCAATTTACGGTTGATCCAGAGATGCTCAAACAACTGCGAGATCTCGAAGTAAAAGACGAGGAGGATGGATGCCTCATGTGCGGTTCTTGAGTTCTTTGGTGAAATATGAATCCACTAATTCCCGAATGAAGGGTTCGTTTCCTCGTGACCAAGGCTATACTGTTGATGTTTCAGGTTGTATTAGTAAACTTGGTTCTGAATCGAATATTTGTGCATTCTATAACTACACTAATGCAATACCCTTTCGAGCTTCTATATAATTCACAAAATCACGAATTTTTTTCTTTTCAAATAAATCCTGTTGGTTCCATTGAGCTAACAAGAGCACATATTCTCTTGCAAAATCATATTTAGTATTCATTATTGGAAATAATAACGCCTTTTTTGAAATATCACTTACAACTGTATCGGTTTCCTATACATTATCCTACGTTTTCTATGGATAATAGTATTGAAATATTAGTGCCTATCTTGCTTCACTAAATGATTCAAATCCACTATCGTTTGTTACTACATTAAACTCTAAAAACTGGTTAGCCTATAACTACTGATTGGATGAGAATCCCCCTGTCTAAATTTCTCTTGAGATATATCCTCCATCCTTTAGTTGTTCTGCTGTATATCCTCCCTCCAATAATTGTTCTGCTGTATATCCACCTTCTCTTAATTCTCTAGCAGTAAAATCTCTTATACGTAATTCCTTTGCCGTATAGAATGCTTCTGTGCGAAGCTGTTCAACTGTAAAACCTGCTTCTTTCATTTCCGCTGTAGTATATCCACCTTGTCTAACTTCACCCGCATCATATACACCTAATAACTAAATAGCTGGATAATTACCATCTCGTAAGTCAGAAGAAGTATAATGAGCTTCTTTTAATTCGGCTGCTGTATACTATGCATCTTTTAAGTTGACCACTGAATATCCTGCTTCGATCAAATTCTATAACGTAAAATTACTACTATAATCACGAATCTGTCTTGCAGTATAACCGGCATCCCTCATATTTGATGATAAAAATCCTACCAACTATAGTTGTTCATCTGTATAATCGGCATCTCGTAATTCTTCTACAGTGTAACCAGCATTTTTCATACTAGTTAATGTGGCTCCGGCCGTTCTTAATTCAGATGCTCTAAAACCAGCGTCTCTTAGATTCTATACAGTATAATTTTCATTCAATAATATAGTTGCTGTTATTTCAGCATCTTTTAACTCTTCAGCTGTAATTCCAATCTATTTTAACTCAGTTACTATGAAACCTGCTTCTAATAACTAGTGTGCTGTATATCCAGCGTCTCGTATATTTTCAATGGTATATCCCAAGTTTACCAGATTAGAGACTGTGATATTCGCATCTTTCAAATTCTCTGCGGTAAACCCAGCGGCATATAAGTCTTCTTCAGTGAGGGTCGTGGAGATCAATTCGATTGCGTTAAACCCAGCGTCTCTTAAATTCTCCGGAGTGTATCCCAAGTTTACCAGATTAGAGACTGTGATATTCGCATCTTTCAGATTCTCTGCGGTAAACCCAGCGGCATATAAGTCTTCTTCAGTGAGGGTCGTGGAGATCAATTCGATTGCGTTAAACCCAGCGTCTCTTAAATTCTCCGGAGTGTATCCCA
>Ga0222662_1001424_pt1 | contig 11537 bp, 10 predicted proteins | sample AntAcemetagen600_FD_179821 | JGI IMG/M metagenome (GOLD analysis project Ga0222662, IMG submission 179821) | Saline water microbial communities from Ace Lake, Antarctica - #600 | ecosystem: Environmental > Aquatic > Non-marine Saline and Alkaline > Saline | place: Antarctica: Ace Lake...
CAGCAGACTTGGTGCGCAACCGCCGACAAACGCTCAAGCCATCTTCACCCGGCATCATGACGTCCAGGACAACCAGGTCAAAATAGCCGACTTCCACCGCCTCCATACACGAAGGGCCGTCTTCTGCCACCGTCACACGAAACCCGTGCTTGGCCAGAAAGCGCTTCAATAGATCTCTGATCTCGCGGTCATCATCGACCACGAGAAGATGGGGCAAATTGCTCATGTCACAAAGTTAGTCCATTTGGGCCCAGTTTGAATGAGATTTTTGTAACCCAGTGTAACGGTCGCGGGGCCCCGTAACCAATTGTTACAATTCGATACGCAGGCGAGAGGATTAATCGTGCCCGACGTTCCAGGTTAGGGGGGTGCTGAGATGACGGCACGGAACTCGAAATTTATCTCTCTGGGAGAAAACCATGTCACACAGACCAAAGTCCATCACACAAAGTCTGGCTGTCAATTCATGTGCTGCTCTGATCTTTGCCGTTGTTGTTTCTGCAATGGCCGCGGTCGCACCAGCAACTGCGGAAGAAACGCAGGCGCAAAATGCGTCTTGGTTCTCCGGGCATGGCAGTTGGTGGGGTGAACCGACAAGTGCCGCCGCCCATTGTGAGCAGGGTGTTGATCATTTTGTTGAAGAACTCGTCGAACACGCCGATGAGGAAGTGACTTTTACCTCCAAACAACAAGCAGCTTGGGAAAGGCTGATTGCGGCTGTGCGCACCGGTGGTGCCGAAGTGACAACATTCTGTGGCGAGATGGATGAGGCACGCAGTGCAGAGCGCGCACCAGCGACCGAGAGACTAGCCATGGCAGAAGACGCTATTGCCGTTGGGTTGAAAACTATTCAAATCATCCGCCCCGCATTTGATGCGTTTTACGAAACGCTTGATGCGGAGCAGCGTGCCCTGCTGGACGGTGCAGCAAATCACCGCCGTCGCGGTTGGTGGCATTGATTGAGGGTACCTTCCCCTTCCCAAAAAAAATATGGGTCAGTAGTGTCGGAGCACATGTGGTGCCCCGGCTCTACTTCGCATTTTTCTATTCAAGCGTGCGCAGGTGTCGCACGAGGCCAAGCACAACAACTGCAAAGAGAATGTGAACGGCCATCACGGGTGGCCAGCCGAACAGATAGATCACATCATTTGCAAGAGTTGCTTTAAAGGGGCCGCCGCCAAACGCCAGGCCGCGTGTTCCGTAAAAGGCGTTCGCCATGGCGGGCAGGGTGAACAGCCATCCATTGACAAGGGCAGACCAGAAGAAGACCGTAAATTCTTTCTGGCTCAAGCGCATGAATTGTCCACCGAAAGCAAAAGCCATCAACAGCAATCCATGCGTAATGGCTTCCATGTGCCCCATGCGAAAGCCACGTGAATCACCTGGAATATCTACTTCGATCTGAACGGGTAGGGGCCACAGAACAATCTCGCCCAGCAGGTGAAAAAACCAGGTCCAGCCAAACAGAATGCCAACAATAAACAGGCCGGTGCCGTTCAGGAACAACAGTGTTTGCATGCGCGGTGTGATGGTAGCCAGGGTCGATTGCGACATCAGTGTCGTCCTTAATGTTGTGAAAGTGCGATGGGAAGCGGTTCACCAAGGCGGCTTGTATCAAGACTGGCCGCACCTTGCGGCGCATCATCGAAAAGTTGTGCCCAGGCAAGGCCCCATTCCGGGTCTGGCACTTGCGATGGATGATAGCTTGGGCGCCAAATGCGAAACCATTTTGGCAGAATGTTTTTCATGATCCGGCCGAGAAGCCGCGCCATGCGCCAGCGGCTCTTTAGGTTCCACCACAGCCCATCTTCGCGAAGCAGGGCGCGGTATCCTTGTCCCATACGCCAAAAAATATGACCGGTAGCATAAACGAGGCCGACCATGCGCCAGAAATAGCTGTCATGCAGATGTTTGAAAACATCGAGGGTGACATTCTTATGTTCGATCTCTTCTACAAAGTGCCAGAGAATGAGTGAGGCAATCGCAGGATCGCTATCACCAAAAAGATACTCTCGGTCATCAATCAACATGTGCCCGATGGCCAGCGCCATGGACTCAAACCCTTCCGCATATGCCAGGTTGAACCGCAAAGAGCGCGTGTCGCCTAGCTTTGCATAGTCTTTGGCAAGGCGTGCCTCTATGGGCGCGGTCGCTACATAGCCCGCTTCACTAAGCGTATCGTTGAATTTTTTGTGCTGGCGGAAATGGGTTGCTTCCTGAGCGACATAGAAGTCCAGCTCCTTCTGCAATTGCGGGTCTGTGATTTTGTCACGCGCCTGACGCATGGTCCTAATGAGATAGGGCTCAAGGTACGGCATGGCGAGCGACCCTGAATTCACAATCTGCGAAAACTCAGGGCTTGCCTCGTTCCAATGGCCAGCACGCTGTTTGGGTGTGCGTACCGCATAGGAAAAAGGAACACGCCTTACTTCCATGCGTGCGCGCGGCTCATTCGCCGCATTAAGAGAAACGTCCGACATATGGCCCTCCAGAGCCAATTAGAGGAAAAACTCTAATTAGACTATTTCCTCTATTTTCGATCTTGTCAAGCCTGTTTTAGGCCCAAGGACTCTGGTATGAGTGGCCATGAGCAATCGCGAGCGAATAATCGAAGAAACCCGGGTGTTAATGAACGAGCACGGAGCTCAGTCCATCGGCACGACTCAGATCGCAGAGGCGCTGAAGATCAGTCCCGGAAACCTCTATTACCACTTCAAAAATAAGGAAGAGATCGTTCGGATCTTGTTTGATGATGTAGAGCGGGCACTCAATGATCTGCTGACCGCTGATATTGAAATACCGATCAGCGCCGCTCGGTTCGCTGGCTTCTACCTGCGCAGCTTGGAAGTCGTCTGGGACAACCGATTTTTCTTTGGGGGGGTGCTTCAACTTCTGCGGAAAGACGCAGAACTCGCGGAGCGCTATCGTATCGTACAGGCTGAGACGATTGATGGCCTTGAGGGTCTTGCGCGACAGTTTGTAAAAGACGGCAACATGGAAAAACCCAGAGGCCGTAATGGGTTTCGCTCAGTGGCTCTCAATACCTGGCTCGTTTGGACCAATTGGATCCGCTATAAGCAGACAATTGCCCCCAACCAACTGGTGGCGAGAGAAGATTTGGTTGAAGGTGTAGGCCAGATATTTGATGTTCTCACACCCTATCTCGATCCGGACTTTGAGCGCGCCGCCCGCCGCGTCCTTGCGCGCGAATTGAATGTGACCTCAGCCGACGGGTGAGGGGGCATCCGTCAGCATCACAGTGTCACCGCAGTCTCGACCTTTGCTCAATTGTCATCCGCGTGCTCGACACGAGGATCCATAGTGAGTTGAAAGTCTGCTTGGACCCTCGGGTCAAGCCCGAGGGTGACATGAAGGTGCTTGTGATGAAGCTGAGAAAAACTCTGCCGTCACCACCCGACTTGTTCGGGTGGTCCAGGGTGAAGAAACGCTGTCGTGTTTCCATCCACGGCCTTGGTGGAAATCACGTCTTCCCCGCTGATAGCCCTCGCTGAAGAACCTCATTATCCAAAGCGCCCGTCGCTCCTGGATTGCCGGGCAAGCATGCCCTCGGACTGGCGAAGCCAGATCTGTGGGTCCGGCAATGACGTTTTTGGAGGTGTCAGGTTTTGTTGGGTAAATAGACGCCAACGACGTAGGTGCAAACTTGTCCCGTTCCACTCAAAGTGTACTAGACTGGCTTTCGGCCTGCATTTGTATGGAGGATCGTTGTCTTGATCTCAATTCCATTCGCGTTTGCAAGTATCTATGTCTTTGTCATTGGAGTTTTGGCTCTCAAGAGAATGCGGCCACAATTCCTTCTATCGATTGCCGAAACGAGAGATAGAGCTGCTCTGATCAGTTTTCTGTTGGCTTTCGTCGCGACAGTGCTGGGCGGGGCCATGATAAAAGGAGCGGGGCGGCGTCACTCAAAATGTTGCAGCGTTGAATGGCGGAGACAACCCACCACCTCACCCAACGGGTGACGTCTCGCCCTGCTCGAACTTGACCACATTCATTGACTTCACAGACAAGCCGCCCAAGCCTTCAGCAAAGGCGGCCATGTGCGGCATAGCAAAATGGGCTTCCAACGCGGCGAGATCCACCCACTCTTCATAGATGCGGATTTTCGTTGGGTCTTCTATGTCTTGGTAGAAGGCGTAGGTATTGCATCCAGGTTCAGCGCGACTGGCAGTTCCCATAGGGCCCGCCAACGCTTTCGCCGCGGTCAAGCTGTCTTCGCTTACCTCAATTATACCCGTCACAACCAACATATGCACGCTCCCCAATTGAATATACGGACGCCGACGTTCGGTCTTTAGTCGAGTTTAAGACCCGATCCTTCAGCCTGGCCCTTGAACATAAAGCCGTATCTTGTCGGCAATAAGCGTTGAACCCAATCAACCAATCGTGCATCAAAACCAATCAGAATGCGTGGGTTATTCTTCTTGATACCCTTCACGATAGTTTGAGCAGCTTTTTCTGGCGTCGTTTTGGCGAGCTTGTCGAAACCGCTTACCGCTTCTTCGCGTTCGCCAACTGTTGTGCTTTGCAGAAAACGGGCATTGCGGACGATGTTGGTTTTGATGCCGCCAGGATGGATGCTGGACACGGAGATGTCAGTGTCTTTCAGTTCTAGACGAAGCGCTTCCGTAAAGCCACGGATGGCAAATTTTGCTGAATTGTAAGCGGCTTGAGACGGGACTGAAATCAGGCCAAAAATGCTCGAGACATTGAGAATGTGCCCTGCGCCGCCATTGGCGCCTTTTGCCTGCATTTGAGGCAGGAAGGCTTTGGTTCCATATACCATGCCCCAAAAGTCGATGTTCATGACCCATTCGAAATCATCATAGGTGAGGGCATCAACCCGTGCCACCTGCGCGACGCCCGCATTGTTCAGCACAATGTCTGCGCCCCCCATGTCGGCCGCTATTTGGTCCGCAAAAGCATAAACGGCATCTTTGTTGGCGACATCCACCAGGTAAGTTGTCACGTCGCCACCTGCGGCACGAATTTTCTCTGCGGTTTTTTCAAGGCCCTTGGCATCAACATCCGTGATGGCAAGGCGTGCACCTTCAGCTGCCAACAAACAGGCGGTTGCCTGGCCAATGCCACTGGCGGCCCCTGTGACAACGGCAACTTTTCCGGCGATGACGGTCATGAAAGTGTCTCCTTGAAGGGCTTGTGCGCTAGTGACATTTTGTCAGATGTCAGCTCTTATAAACAGATAATCGGCATTTGTCGCCCCACTTAGGCAATGAGGATGGTCGGGAGGATGCTCGGGGTGGCGCGCTTCCAGGCGGCGCAATAGGTCGCGCATTATTTAGGCCCATTATTTTGGCCCATTGTTATTGTCACATCAGTTTCATATTAAAGGGTCACCTAGTAGGGAAGTGAGGGTTGAGACCGGCCACTCTTGAACTAGGGGCGCGGCGCATGTTGACGACGGGGGAGTACGGTACGGTGGCTGAGAATAAAGCAGTATCTGACCAACTTGGTAGCTCGCCAGGGTCCGCGCCCGATATGCTCCGGGGTGCCCTCGTGCATGCCCGCATGGCAATGCTGGTGGCGGGCGCCGTTTTTGCCTTTCTGTTTCTAGGCAGTTTTCTTTCCGCCACTTTTTCAATATCGGGTTTTGTTGCAATTGCAGTGGCTGTTGTCGGGCAAGCCTATGTTGCCGAAGATCGCCGCAAGCGCGCAGAAGCACGGCTCCTTTCCAGTCAAAAGGCACAGACAAGCCAAACCGGGGTGGGCCGCATTGTTTTGCAGCAATTGCCAGACGCGGTCGTATTGTTGGACGGGAGCGCGCGTATTGTTTTCCACAACCGCGCAGCTGAACCATTTGTAGGGCCGTCCGCTGTCGGAAAACTCATTCAATCGACACTCAGAGAGCCAGCTTTGCTGTTGGCGCTAGATCGGGTTCGCGCGGGCGGCCCTGCTGAAACAATTGAGTTTATGCGGGCCTTCCCCGTCGAGCATCATTATCAGGTCTTTGTTACCCCGGCTGACACGTCGGAAAATACGTCCAGCGCATCGACAGGTGTGGCGGCCCTTTTGGTTGTGCACGACATTTCTGATGCGAAGCGGGTTGAGCAAATGCGTGTGGATTTTGTGGCGAACGCAAGCCATGAGCTCAAAACACCGCTCGCCTCCCTTTCAGGTTTCATTGAGACCTTGCAAGGACCGGCTAAAGACGACGCAGAAGCCCACGAGCGGTTTTTGGTTATTATGAATGAACAAACGGTGCGTATGCAGCACCTGATCGAAGACCTTTTGTCTCTCAGCCGTATTGAGTTGCGAGAACATTTGCCCCCCCGCGACATTGTTAGTCTGAAGGCCCTGACCAATGACGTCGTTGAAGCAATCGAGCCGATCACCACGCGTGACAATGTTGAAGTCATTGTCGACTTCCCCTCCGACTTGCCGTCTGTCAAAGGCGATTGGGATGAGCTGCATCAAGTTGTGCAAAATCTTGTCGACAATGCAGTGAAGTACGGATATCGCGGCGAGCGTGTGGAGGTGACAGCCAAAACCACGCTCAACGGCACACGCGTGGCGCTCTCCGTGCGCGACTATGGGCCTGGTATTTCAAGGCAACATATTCCCCGGTTGACGGAGCGATTCTACAGGACGGATGTGGCCACCAGCCGGGAACGGGGTGGAACGGGGCTCGGCCTGGCGATCGTCAAGCATATCCTTAATCGACACGACGGAGAGCTGAGCATTGAAAGCACTGTTGGTGAAGGCTCCACCTTCACAATTCAGCTCCCTGTGGCCGAGTGATCTAAAAATACAAGTATTTTCAATGGCTTGTCTTGTCACATAAGTGTCGCACATTTGTCGTATTCCCTTCGTGTGCCCGACCTAGTTTGCCCTCGCATCAAAACGGATGACCAGAATGAACTGGCGGCGTTTTGATCTCATAGGGGCAGGCGGGGTGATTTTGACACCAGCGCGGCCCGGCCTGATTGGCAGGGACTTCCAATGGACTGGAGAAAAACCGTGAAACTCAAAAACTTTGCCCAAATTCTGAGCGTAACCGCTTCCTTCGCTGTTGCATCATTTGCAATGGCGGGCGCGGCAGAAGCGCGTGATCAGATCCAGATTGTCGGATCATCGACAGTCTTTCCGTTCTCAACGGCGGTTGCAGAGCGTTTTGGTCAGACGACGTCATTTAGTACACCTGTTGTTGAATCAACCGGCTCTGGCGGCGGTATGAAGCTTTTCTGTTCTGGTGTTGGACTTCAACACCCAGACATCACCAACGCATCGCGCCGCATCAAAGAATCTGAATTCGGCAAATGCACAGACAATGGCATCACGATCACCGAAGTTAAAATCGGTTTTGATGGCATCGTTCTCGCGAATGCTAAAAGTGGTGCTGAATTCTACCTCACAACACGTGACATTTTCCTGGCGCTTGCTAAGCAGATCCCAGACGAAAATGGCAGCTTGATCGACAATCCGAACACAACTTGGGCCGACGTGAACCCGCAGTTGCCAGACCTTCGCATCGAAGTTCTTGGACCACCGCCAACCTCTGGCACACGGGACGCATTTGTCGAACTTGCAATGGAAGCTGGTGCTAAAACATTTGATGAGCTGAAGGCCCTGCGCGGCGAAGACAAGACAGCCTTTAAGGCCATTGCTCACGCAATTCGCGAAGATGGTGCTTTTGTTGAAGCAGGCGAAAACGATAATCTGATTGTACAGAAACTTGTTGCCAATCCAAATGCGCTTGGCATTTTCGGCTTCTCTTTCCTTGATCAGAACGCAGACCGTCTGAAAGGCGCGATTGTTGATGGGAACGCACCAAGTTTCGAAAATATCGCGGGTGGCGATTATCCGATTTCGCGCTCTCTCTATTTCTACGTGAAGCAAGAGCACATCGGCACAGTTCCAGGTATTGCTGAATTCATTGCAGAATTCACAAATGAAGGGACTTGGGGTCCTGATGGATACCTTGTCGACAAGGGTCTGATCCCATTGCCAGATGCTGACCGTGACGCCGTGCGTAATTCTGCAACCGGCCTTGCACCGCTTGCAATGTAATCTCAATATCGGTGGGCGGGCCTTTGGCCCGCTTGCCACTCTTAGCTAGTTTTCTGCGCGCTCTACCAAAAGCAAATCAGCTTTTAGCAAACTTCGGCGGGTGAGATGGATACCTCTGTACTCTTAATAACGATCTTAGCGCTGGCGCTGTTTGGCTTTTGGATGGGACGCTCACGTGCGCATCTTTTGGCGGGGTCTAACCACCTGTCAATTTTACATTCTTTGCCAAGTTACCATGGGTCATATGTCGCTCTGTGGTGCGGCCTGCCCGCTCTGCTATTAGTTGCGGCTTGGTTGGCTGTCGAGCCTTTACTTATTGAACGTCTTGTTATTAGCGCGGTGCCCGGTGCCGATGCACTGGCACCATCCAAATTAAACTTGCTAATTGCCGATATTAGCAACCTGGCGTCAGGTAACATCGTCAGCCGCGAAGTGGACCCGGCACTTGCGACCGCCGCAGAACATTATCTGACGTTGCAGGGGCGCAGTCGTCTGGCCATGGTGGCCATCGCCCTTTGTCTTTCCGCCTATGGGTTCTATGTGGCGCGGAAAAACCTCTCCCAGGATTTTCGCGCGCGAAACCGTGTTGAGAAAATCGTGCGCCTTGTGATGATTGTTGCGTCGACCTTTGCAATCTTGACGACGATCGGTATCGTTCTCTCGCTCATCTTTGAAACCATTCGCTTTTTTGAAAAAGTAAGTTTCACAGAATTTCTTTTTGGTCTGACCTGGAGCCCCCAAACAGCCTTGCGCGCTGAACAGGTTGGCTCGTCTGGCGCTTTTGGTGCTGTGCCAATTTTTGCCGGCACATTCATGATCACGGCAATTGCCATGTTTGTGGCCGTACCCATTGGTCTGCTGTCTGCTATCTATATGTCGGAATATGCCGATCCCCGTTTTCGCGCCATTGCCAAACCCATTTTGGAAGTTTTGGCGGGTATTCCAACAGTCGTCTACGGCTTCTTCGCCGCTCTCACCGTCGCTCCTTTTTTCCGGGCAACGGGCGAAAGTGCTGGCTTGATCGTCTCTTCTGAATCAGCACTTGCTGCGGGCATGATCATGGGCGTCATGATTATTCCCTTTGTATCGTCGCTTTCCGATGACGTTATGAACGCTGTTCCCCAGTCCCTGCGCGATGGGGCGTATGCGTTGGGGGCAACGCGGTCGGAAACCATTAAACAGGTGGTCTTGCCGGCAGCACTTCCAGGCGTAGTGGGGGCTGTATTGCTGGCAACCTCCCGAGCAATCGGCGAAACCATGATCGTTGTCATGGCCGCTGGCCTGGCCGCGAACCTGACAGCCAATCCTCTGGAAGCTGTGACCACAGTGACCGTGCAAATTGTTACTTTGCTCGTCGGTGACCAGGAGTTTGACAGCGCCAAAACCCTGGCCGCCTTTGCTCTGGGTCTAGTGCTTTTCACCATCACCCTCGGGTTGAACATGATCGCCTTGAAGGTCGTGCGCACTTACAGCGAGAAATATGACTGATATGGCGACTCAAGAAACAAGCGGACTTCGAAGAGATTTCTCCTCCCATTTGAAAAAGCGTTATGCGGCGGAACGAAGGTTTCGGGCCTATGGTCTTGGCGCTATCATTCTCGCTATGTCGATCCTGTTCGTTCTGCTGGGCTCCATCACAATGCAGGGCACACCAGCGTTTTTTCAGACATACATCAAAGTAGATGTGGTGCTGGATGCGGCGATCATTGACCCCGCAGGTGAACGCAATCCAGCGACATTGCGCACCGCCAACTATCAAGCGCTTGTAAAACAGGGGCTCTACGCTCGGTTCCCTGAAGTTACGGAGCGCCGTGAAAAGCGGACCTTAGGGCGCATCGTCTCCAATGGCGCCTATGCGACGCTGAGAGCAGCGGTTCTTGATGACCCGAGTTTGATCGGCACCGCCCAAACCTATTGGATTGTCGCCTCTGACGACATTGATACTTTCTACAAAGGCCAGATTGATCGTGAAACAGTCGAAGCAGATCGACGCGTTAAAGACAATGAAATTACCTGGCTTGATGCGCTGGAAGCGGAAGATCGTGTTGAGCTGAGGTTCAACTATTTTTTCTTTGGCACCGGAGACAGCCGCGAGCCTGAGCTTGCGGGCATCTGGGGCGCCGTCGTTGGGTCTTTCCTGACGCTTATCGTCACGCTCGCCGTTAGTTTTCCGTTGGGTGTGCTGGCCGCAGCCTATCTGGAAGAGTTCGCCCCGAAAAACCGGTGGACGGACCTCATCGAGGTCAACATCAACAATCTTGCCGCTGTGCCATCCATCGTTTTTGGTCTCTTGGGGCTCGCCGTCTTCTTGAACTTTTTTGGGATGCCTCGCTCTGCACCACTTGTGGGGGGCTTGGTTCTGGCGTTGATGACGTTGCCGACGATTATCATCGCCACACGCGCCGCACTGAAAGCGGTTCCTCCCTCTATCCGTGAGGCGGCGCTGGGTGTCGGCGCCTCCGACCTTCAAGTCGTGACACACCACGTGTTACCGCTGGCCATGCCCGGCATTCTCACCGGCACCATCATCGGTATGGCACAGGCGCTGGGCGAGACCGCTCCCTTGCTGATGATCGGCATGGTGGCCTTTATTGTAGATGTGCCGTCAACCGTCACAGACCCGGCGACGGTTTTGCCGGTTCAAATCTACATCTGGGCAGACAGTCCAGAACGTGCCTTTGTTGCTAAAACGAGCGCGGCCATCATGGTGCTGCTCGGTTTCCTCATTACAATGAACGCCATCGCCGTCATGTTGCGTAAGCGTTTTGAACGCCGCTGGTAGAAGGAATAGGGTCATGTCTGCCGTTGAAGCAGAGACTGTCGATGCACCCGTTGCACACGACGATACAGTCAGCCACAAAATTACGGGAAAAGACGTCAGCGTATTCTACGGAGAAAAGCAGGCGCTGTTCGATGTCAGTCTGGACATCCCTGAGAACCAGGTCATGTCACTGATTGGACCGTCTGGTTGTGGCAAGTCCACGTTCCTGCGCTGCATTAATCGTATGAATGATGTAATTGATGGCTGTCGGATTGAGGGCGAAATCAAAGTCGACGGGACGGATGTTTATCGTTCCGGACTTGATGTTGTTGAACTGCGCGCGCGGGTCGGCATGGTTTTTCAAAAGCCAAACCCGTTTCCAAAGTCCATCTATGACAATGTCGCTTATGGTCCGCGCATTCATGGACAGGCAAGCGATGCGGTTGAACTCGACGAGATTGTCGAAACCAGTTTGCAAAAAGCCGGCCTGTGGCAGGAGGTCAAAGATCGTTTGGATCATCCAGGCACAGGCCTGTCTGGTGGCCAGCAACAGCGCCTGTGTATTGCGCGCGCCATTGCCGTCAATCCTGAAGTTATCTTGATGGATGAGCCCTGTTCGGCGCTTGATCCGATTGCCACAGCCAAGATCGAAGAGTTGATCGATGAATTGCGTCAACGCTATACGATCGTGATCGTGACCCACTCCATGCAACAGGCGGCCCGCGTT
>Ga0222662_1001425_pt1 | contig 11517 bp, 10 predicted proteins | sample AntAcemetagen600_FD_179821 | JGI IMG/M metagenome (GOLD analysis project Ga0222662, IMG submission 179821) | Saline water microbial communities from Ace Lake, Antarctica - #600 | ecosystem: Environmental > Aquatic > Non-marine Saline and Alkaline > Saline | place: Antarctica: Ace Lake...
GCCCATCGCTCACCGTCTCTGAGTTTTATGACAACAATGTTTTTGCGAGCTCCGACGATGAGACAGAAGATTTCGTGACGGAGATAAACCCGAATGTCATTCTGGAATCCGACTGGGCAAATCATTCGGTCCGTCTTGAGTTGAATGCAGAGCAAAGTTTGCACGCCTCACAGAGCGATGAAGATGTGTTGGATTGGACCGCCGCCGCCTCGACCCGGATTGATGTGTTGACCGATACGTCTGTGTCGGTCGGTTTTCTATATGGCTCCTTGTCAGAAGAACGTGGATCTGCAGACGCTATTGGCACGGCTGCTGAACCGACGGCCTACGAGGAAATGGGCGCGACCATCGCGCTCAATCAAAGTTTCAATCGTCTGTCGAGCGAAGTGTCAGCTGGATATACAGAGTTAGATTTTGATGACACGTCTCTTGTTGGTGGTGGTGTGGCGAGCAATGATGATCGCGACCGCAGCGTGATGGAAGTGGCTGTGCAGGTAGGATACGAGCTTGTTGCAGATACGATCGTCTTCCTGCGTGGCACGTACAACGTTCGCGACTACGATCAAGAAGTACCTGTCGCCGCCGTTGACCGTGACTCAGATGGGTATGAAGTGGTTTTGGGCACGTCATTTGAACTTAGCAGCCTGGCCACCGGCGAAGTCTTTGCCGGGTATCAAGAGCAGGCTTTTGAAGATGCGGGCTTTGCTCCTGTTTCCAACTTAGCCTTTGGCGCGGCGGTTGATTGGTTTGTAACCCCGCTCACAACTTTACGATTGCGCGCAGACAGCGCCATTGAAGATACGACGTCGGGAGGCGCGTCTTCTTTTGAACGGCGCAGTGCCAGTGTTGGGGTCGATCACGAATTCCTGCGTAACTTGATCGCGAGTGCAGATTTTGAGTATGCGGAAGAGGATTTCGCAAGCAGTACTCGACAAGATACGACGTATGATTTTGAACTTGGCGTCGATTATCTGATCAACCAGGCGTTTTCGGTCGGCGTGTTTTACGGCTACGAACAGCGCGATTCAACTGTCCTTGGCGACGGGTTCTCGCGAAACGTTGCTGGTGTGCGGGTCAGGTCAGCGCTTTAAGCTGGTTTGACGATGGGCCTGCCGACCGAATGATAAGTCACACCGACCTGAGACATTTCTTCCAACGTGTAAATATTGCGAAGGTCAATGATAAGTGGCTCGGTAAGGAGCGACTTAACCTGTGCCATGTCGAGCATTCTAAATGCATTCCATTCAGTCAGAATGAGCAGGGCAGAAGCATCTTTCATAATGCTGTAGCTATCTTCGCCCCATTCGACGTCTGATAACATGGTTCTGGCGTGTTGCATGCCTTCTGGATCATAGGCACGGATTTTGGCACCCGCTGCCTGCAGCAGTGGCACGATGTCGAGGCTGGGGGCATCGCGCATATCATCCGTATTTGGTTTGAATGTAACCCCCAGGATTGCCAAGGTTTTTCCATTCACGTCACCGCCACATGCAGCGATGATCTTTTCCGCCATCCGGCGCTTACGTTCACGGTTTGCTGAAATGACAGCTTCGACGATTTGTGTCGGTCGGCCGATTTTTCGCGCGGTATCGGTTAGCGCAAGAGAGTCCTTGGGAAAACAAGAGCCACCAAAGCCGGCACCTGCTTGCAAGAATTTATGTCCGATGCGCGTGTCCAGGCCAATACCTTTGGAAACGTCTTGTACGTTTGCACCAGTTGCTTCGCAAATGTCGGCGATCTCGTTGATGAAGGTGACCTTTGTAGCAAGGAAGGCGTTGTTGGCATATTTAATGAGTTCAGATGTCGTGCGTCCTGTGATGATGACGGGTGTCTCGTTTAGGATGAGGGGGCGATAGATCGACCTCATTACGTCACTGGCACGTTCGGCATCTGTGCCGACGACAACACGGTCGGGTTTCATGAAGTCGTCGATTGCCGAGCCTTCGCGTAGGAACTCAGGGTTGGATGCGACATCAAAGTTTGCGTTAGGATTGGCGGTGCGAATGATTTCTTCAACTTCGTCGCCTGTTCCGACAGGAACGGTCGATTTGTTGATGACGACGGTATAGCCACTGAGTTTTGGCGCCAGTTCCGCGGCAACGGCATAAACCGCACTTAGGTCAGCATTGCCATCGAGTTCGTTCGGTGGTGTGCCCACAGCGATGAAAATGGCGTCTTGATTCTGGATGTCCCCTGCCGCCCAAGCTGCAAACTTCAACCGGCCAGCTTGCACATTTTTGCTGACCAGCTCGTCAAGTCCAGGTTCGTAAATTGGAATTTTGCCTTGCTCAAGCAGATCCAATTTATTCTGGTCATTGTCGATGCAGATAACGTCGTGACCCAAGTCAGCAAAACAAGCACCGCTAACGAGGCCAACGTAACCTGTTCCAATCATAGCAATGCGCATTTAGAGCTCCTTGAAGTTGCCAATGAGGCATGCAGGTGGTGTCAACTATGTGGCTTAGGCGTCTTTGAGCTGTGGGACAAGAGTTCTGAGGCCGGGAGCAATGTCATCGCGTTCTAGTGCATATGCGATGTTGGCTGCAAGGTAGCCCGCTTTGTCGCCGCAATCGAACCTTGTGCCTTCAAAACGTACGGCGTGAAATGGGACTGAACCGATTGTTGCGGCCATGGCATCTGTTAGCTGAATTTCGCCTCCGGCTCCGCGAATGCCTTTGTCCAACTCTGAAAAGACGTTGGGAGAAAGAATATAACGGCCTGTAAGGGCTAGTTGAGACGGCGCTTTGTCGACGTCTGGCTTTTCCACCAGACCTTTAACTTCAACTGTGTGACCGTCATCTTTGCCAGGATCAACAATACCGTACTGATTGACCTTGTCTTTAGGTACTTCTGCTACCGCGACGATATTGCCGCCATGTTCCTGCCAGGCATCGACCATTTGCGCCAAACATCCGCGTTCATGCTGAACCATTTCATCGGGCAGTATGACCGCGAAGGGATCATCACCCAAAATGTCGCGTGCACACCAGATGGCGTGCCCAAGGCCCAGTGGCTGTTGTTGGCGCACGAAGCTGGCGGCGCCATGTTTTAGCTGGGTGGTAGAGAGCGCGCGCAGTGCCAATGCTTTGTTTCGTTCGCTCAATGTGGTCTCTAGTTCAAAGGCGTGATCGAAATAGTCTTCAATGGCCCCTTTGCCGCGTCCGGTCACAAAAATAAAGTGCTCTACCCCTGCCTTGCGCGCTTCTTCGACCGCATAGTCAATGAGGGGGCGATCGACAATGGGGAGCATTTCTTTCGGGATTGACTTGGTTGCCGGTAGGAAACGACTTCCAAGGCCCGCAACCGGGAAAACTACTTTTCGGATCTTCGGAGTCACTTCGAGACCCCTTTCTTTCTTGGTCGGCACATCGTCTACGATATGTATCTCACGTTATAAACGAGTGGCGAAGGATTTGTGACGTTTTATATGGGTCTTTGTGATTGAAGGGTCGGTGTCGGCAACAGGAGCTTGGCGGCCAGTTGTTGTGACCACGGCCATACCTGGAGAAATTTCCTGAGAAACCAAGCGCTGACTGTGCCGGCTAGCACACCGACGACATTGGCGCCGAGATCCAGCAGAGATGGCCAGCGATCGGGCAGGAGGTATTGCGCGAGTTCAAGGCCTGCACTCACAAAGATGAGGGTCATTCCGACGACCAGGATCGTGCGGCGCGAAGTGGAATAGAGGGCTGGAATGCCTGTAAGGGTTGCGTAGGCGCAAAAGTGTGCAAACTTGTCCAAATGATAGTGATTAGAAAGCAAACCCTCTGGCCACAGGGACAAGGCTGCAATTAGCCCTGCAATGGCAAGCCAGCCATAAAAAATGACGCGCGGCATGCCCAAGACCTGGTCTTGAACGATAATCGTCGATGAATAATCCGACACGGGCTAATCTCATTCGTTTCTGCTAAAATTCGCCTTATTGTGGGCGCAAAAGCGTTAGCGGTTGGTGTCAATTGGCATGGGAAAATGCTTTATGTTTCGGATTTTGGCGATTGTTGTTGGTTTTTCTATTTTTTGCGGTCCAGGCTTTGCCGCCGGTGTTCCCACGCCCAAAGCGCCGCCATCTTTGGTGGATGAAGTTTTTACGACCTGGCTTACGGGGTTTCGTCGCGAAGCACTTGGTGTCGGCATTTCCAGCAGTGTCTTTGATGAAGCAATGCGCTCCGTTCGCCCGGATGCGGCTGTTGTGGAAGCCAATAACAATCAACCGGAATTTGTACGCCCTGTGTGGGAGTATTTACGCTCTGCGATCTCGGACACCCGCGTTGCCAATGGCAAAGAGATGCTACGGACCCATGCGTCTTTGCTTCGTCGTTTAGAAGACCGTTATGGCGTGGATAAAGAGGTCCTGGTGGCAATCTGGGGTCTTGAGACGGGCTATGGCTCTTTCATGGGGACACACCGGGTGACCCGGGCGCTTGCCACGCTTGCTTATCAGGGACGGCGCATGACATTTGGCAACGAGCAATTGTTGGCGGCGCTGAAAATTTTGCAAAATGGTGACATTGAACCCCATCTCATGACCGGCTCCTGGGCGGGTGCCATGGGTCACACGCAGTTTATTCCCACCACTTACAATGCCCACGCTGTGGATTTTGACGGTGATGGCAAACGCGATATTTGGAACAATATTGGTGACGCGCTTGGTTCTGCTGGCAACTATCTAGGTCAAGCCGGGTGGCAGACAGACACGTCCTGGGGCATGGAAGTTGTTCTGCCAAATGATTTTGACTATGCACTGGCCGACAAAAGTGTTTCCAAATCACTTGAGGAGTGGGCTGACTTTGGTGTGCGGCTGCACGGCGGAGGTGCGGTCGACGGGCGCGACGGGGATATCTCTGCCAGTTTGATTTTGCCCGCTGGATACAAAGGCCCGGCTTTTCTTGTGCGCAAAAACTTCCACACGGTGCTGCGTTACAATAATTCGACGTCCTATTCGCTGGCCGTGAACTTGCTTGCAGACAGGTTTCGGGGTGAGGGTGAGATTCTCGGCACCTGGCCCACGGAGGATCGGCCTTTGGGCAGGTCGGAACGCGAAGAGCTGCAACGCTTGCTCACGTCAAAAGGTTTCGATACCCAAGGCTTTGATGGGATTATTGGTGGCAACACCCGCACCGCGCTGCGGGCCTGGCAGGTTCGCAACGGCATTCCTGCTGATGGTTATCCCACAGCCGCTCTTTTGGCCCGGCTTCGGCGCTAGCCTCAACGTGCCCCAGCGTTAGTTCGTTTTTGCGTGGCGGCTCGTTCGTTTGCGTTCAGCTAAGTGCTGGCATCTGGCGGCGATCATCGCCATAATCCGCGCAACCAGAAGAGACCCCAAAGGCTAAGGAGAGCCTCATGAAAACGAAAATTACAGAACTATTCGGCATTGAGCATCCGGTTATCCAGGGTGGTATGCACTATGTCGGTTTTGCTGAGATGGCTGCGGCTGTGTCCAATGCGGGCGGCCTTGGCATCATCACCGGCCTGACCCAGAAAACACCGGAAGATCTCGCGAAGGAGATCGAAAAGTGCAAAGGCATGACCGACAAGCCTTTTGGCGTAAACCTGACATTCCTGCCGGGTTTCGCAACACCTGATTATCCGGGTTACATCAAAGCGATCATCGAAGGCGGTGTGAAGATTGTCGAGACTGCTGGCCGCTCACCTGAAGCCTATCTTCCTGCGATGAAGGAAGCTGGCATCAAGGTCATTCACAAGTGCACGTCTGTGCGTCACTCGCTGAAAGCAGAGCGTATCGGCTGTGACGCTGTCAGCGTTGATGGTTTTGAATGTGGTGGTCACCCCGGTGAAGACGATATTCCAAACATGATCCTGTTGCCGCGCGCTGCCGAAGAGCTGAAAATTCCGTTCGTTGCTTCTGGCGGCATTGGTAATGCACAGCAGCTTGTGGCCGCGTTAGCGCTTGGTGCTGAGGGTGTCAATATGGGCACACGTTTCATCGCGACAAAAGAAGCCCCTGTGCACCAAAACGTAAAAGACGCGTTGGTTGCAGCTTCTGAGCTCGACACGCGCCTCATCATGCGCCCGCTGCGTAACACGGAACGGGTGCTCACCAACCCGGCTGTTGAGAAGATGATCGCCATTGAAAAAGAAAAGGGTGATGCCACAACTATTGAAGATGTGATGGCATTTGTGGGCGGTGTTTATCCGAAAATCATGCAGGAAGGCACAATGGAAGCCGGTGCATGGTCTTGTGGGATGGTTGCTGGCCTGATCCACGATATCCCCACGTGTGACGAACTTGTCGGTGGCATGGTGCGTGAGGCTGAAGCAATCATCAAAGGTCGTTTGCAGCAATTTGCGAGCTGAGACTAAAAGCGCAGACAGGAAAAGTGTAAAGCGGTTTTCCGTCCGACTGTGCGAAAAAGAAATGCTTTGAATTATTGAGCCCGGATGCTTTGTGGTGTCCGGGCTTTTCTATGCGTTTAATCTATACTCAGCGTCATGCCCGGACTTGTTCCGGTGGTCCAGGAGCGTCGAAGCACAGACCTTTGTTTGTAACCCTGGATGCCCGGAACAAGTCCGGGCATGACGACCGAGAACGCGGAGGCAAAAATGCCAGATAAATGGCTGGAACTGAATAGGGCGAGCTGGAATGAGCGCGCGCCGATCCACGTGCGTTCGCCCATGTATGACGTGGCAGGTTTTAAGGCCGGGCGTAATTCCCTTGTGCATGGCGAGCTGGACGCGGTGGTAGATGTTGCGGGCAAAGAACTTGTGCATCTGCAATGTCACTTTGGTCTCGACACATTGTCGTGGGCACGCGGTGGCGCGAAGGTCACGGGGCTTGATTTTTCCGAGCCCGCTATTCAGGCCGCGCGCGACATTGCAAAAGAGATTGGCGTTGAGGCAGAGTTCGTTGTCGCCAATGTTTATGACGCGCCTGAGGTGCTGGGGCGCACGTATGACATTGTCTATTCGGGCATCGGGGCGATTTGCTGGTTGCCAGATATTGATGCCTGGGCGCGCGTCGTGGCCGACCTTGTGAAGCCCGGCGGTGAGTTTTACTTTGTGGAGTTCCACCCGCTGGAGTGGATCTGGGATGAGGATTTCAAACCCGGCTATGACTATTTTACGCCAAAAGAAGGTCTGGCGATGCATGAGACAGGTTCTTACGCGGACGCCGAAGCAGTGACGCAGAATAATGACACGGTGCAGTGGAACCATAACCTGGGGGACGTTGTGACTGCGCTCATCAAAGCAGGGCTTCGGATCACGGAACTCAAAGAGCACGATACGAACATGGTGAAAGGCTGGGACTTTTTAGAGGACGCGGGCAACGGCCTCTACAGGATGCCCGCGGATCGTACTAACCTGCCCTTCATGTACACGCTAAGGGCTGTGAAGGGGTGAAGTCGACCGAGGCAGGCCAAGTCGATCTGGTCCGGAGATGAGATAGAAAACGAACTTTCCGAAGATGCTGCCAGGCTGTTGCCCCTTTGGAGAAATAGGGACCACTCCACTCAATGTTAGACCATATCCTAGGTGTATTGTGTCGCCAGGCTCAAGGATGAATGAGACTTCGTCCTCCGCCGGTATTTGGGCGCCGAAGATGGTGTCGTTCACACGCACCGTGTGACGTCCAGCAGCTACATCTGCCAAGAGTCTGTCACCAAAATTGAAGGTACCCATTTTCTGATCGTCTACGTAAATGCTTGGCGGAGAAGGAAAAGACTTACCGAATTGATTTCTGTCAGCACTGACAATGATTTTTGCAATGTTGGAGCCGTCTGTATCGGCGGCGAGCCTCGTCTCAATGGTCTGCGGTGGCGTAACGCACCCTGCTAAAACCATCAACAGTCCGCTTAGTAGTATTAGTCTTCGCATTGGCTGTCGCCTTTTCCTAGTTTGATGAAACCGCAAGACGGTTTGTGCCCGCTAGTTCTTTAAGTGCGACGTCTGGAGGAACGGGCTGGAAGCTATAGGCACCCGACACGACGAGTGCGACGCTTTGGTAGGAGGGTATCGGAACGACGCTCGTAATGGACTCTGCATACTGAAGATAGACCTTTGTTCCTTGTTTCAGACCTAAACGGATTTCACCTCTGATTCTCCCGGTATCGCTTCCGAACAGAACTTCGGTTGTTTTTAGATGATGTTCACCTGGATCGACTGGGAGGACCACATATCCATTAATCCTCATTGGTGTCAGAGTTTTCCCATCCAGATGCAATAAGGGTACGTCCCAATTCGCGCTACCGACGAATGTGTTCGGTCTGTAAATCACTATTTGAGTTTGGGTTTCATCCGTTGTTCCTAGCGCATTCGCTGAAAATCGGTTTCCAGTGGCCTTGTTGGTGCATGCTGCAACAGTCACAAAAATCAAAATGGTACATATTAGTTGTTTCATGCGGGAACCTGTGGCTTATGCAGTCAAAGATAGATTCTGTTTATCAGAATAAACATTTCATTCAATGAGTGAACAAAAAAGGGCACTGAGTTTCCCAAGCGCCCTAATCAGTTCAGTCATCAGAGGTGGGTTGGGAAGTCTACCTGGCCGTAGTATTTGCATCAGTACCAATCAAAAATAGAAGAAGACGCCCGTTCGTTTGGCATGTGCGAGGGTTGCAAGACCTTGAAGCTTCTCAAGCGCGCCCGTGTCTCCCTTCGCGTTTGAAATACGCGCGGCGAGTATTTCGCAGAGCTTCTTGAGCGCTACGGCGCCAACAATTTGTGCATCTTCGTAATCGGCGATCCAGGCATTCAGTTTCGAATTGATCTCTTCAAAGACGCCTGCTTGTTCCAGGTGCAGAAATTCATCGTCAGAGAGAGTGACTTTCTTTAGCTCAGCGCTGTCTGCCCGGTCGTAGTCGAGTCTGCGCATGGCGATGACGGAAATGGGAACGACGATGTATTTCATGGCGAATGGATTGTCTGACGTTTCAACTGGACATCAAGGCTAGCTGTTGGCAGCCGTTTCAGCCAATAAAAAAGGGCGCTCCGAAGAGCGCCCTAATCAGTTCGGCATTACTAGAAGGGTTTAGAAGCCCATCTGGCCGTAGTTTTTGCCTTCCGCAACCATTGTTTCCAATAGAGCCGCTGGCTTGAATTCTGGGCCATGGGCCGCTTCGAATTCCTTCATTTTTGCCAACACTTTGTCGAGGCCAACCAACTGACCGTAGAACATTGGTCCGCCCTGATAGACAGGCCAGCCGTAGCCGTTGATCCAGACAATGTCGATGTCGCTTGCGCGGATCGCTTTGCCTTCTTCGAGGATTTTGAAGCCCTCGTTGATCATTGGATAGACGCAACGTTCCAGAATCTCGTCGTCTGAAATCGCACGGCGTGTGTGCTGTGTTTTCTCAGAGAACTCGATGATGATGTCTTCCACAACCTTTGACGGTGTCGCATTGCGATTGTCGTCATAGTCGTAGAAACCAGCGCCGGTTTTTTGTCCGCGACGGTTCATCTCCACTAGACGGTCGCGCATGACGCCATCAGGGTTGGATGTTTCTTCGCGCCAGCCAAGATCAAGACCAGCAAGGTCAGACATGGCAAACGGACCCATTGGCAGACCGAAGTCGAAAAGAACACGGTCCACGTCCCACGGCATGGCGCCTTCCATGATGAGCTTGTTTGCTTCGCGCTGGCGCTGGGCCAGAATGCGGTTGCCAACAAAACCCGGACACACACCAACGAGAGCGGCGATCTTGCCGATCTTCTTGGCAATGGCCATGGAAGTAGCGATCACGGTGTCAGACGTTTTGTCCGCACGCACAACTTCCAACAGACGCATGACGTTGGCTGGTGAGAAGAAGTGAAGGCCGATGACGCTTTCAGGGCGCTTGGTGACAGAGGCAATCTCATCAATGTTGAGCGCGGATGTGTTTGTCGCCAGGATTGCGCCCGGTTTGCAAATCTCGTCGAGCTTTTTGAAGATGTCCTGTTTGACGTCCATGTTTTCAAACACGGCTTCGATGATGAGGTCGCAATCAGCCAATGCGTTCATGTCTGTTGACCCAGACAGAAGGCCACAACGTGTTTCCACGTCAGCAGCGGTGATGCGGCCTTTTTTGGCTGTGTTTTCGTAGTTCTTGCGAATGACACCGAGCCCCTTGTCGAGCGGTGCCTGGTCGCGTTCCACAATCACCACTTCGATGCCCGCGTTGGCAAAGTTCATGGAGATGCCGCCACCCATGGTGCCCGCACCGATGATGCCGACTTTGTTCACGGGGATCTGTGGGATGTCCTTGGCGATGCCCGGGATCTTCCAAACCTGGCGTTCCGCAAAGAAGACGTGACGCTGTGCGGCTGACTGTGGGCCCGTCATGAGTTCCATGAAGAGCTTCTGCTCCACCTTGACGCCTTCATCGAAGGGCAGGTTCACAGCTGCTTCGATGCACTGAATGTTATATTCAGGGGCGAGGAAGCCGCGTGTCTTGCGCGCGATGGCTTTGCGGATGTTGTCAAAGATTTCCGGCTTGCCGCGAGCGGCTTCAACTTTTTCGTTTAAGTCGCGCACTTTTTTCAGTGGGCGACCTTCGGCAACGACTTTGTTTGCAAACGCAATAGCGTCAGCGCGCAGGCTGTCTTCGCCCGTCAGCTCGTCAACCAGACCCATTTCGGCGCATTGTTTGGCACCGACATGCTGGCCGGATGTAACCATCTGAACGGCTTTTTCCGGGCCCACAATGCGGGGCAGACGCTGTGTGCCACCAGCACCGGGCAAGAGCCCCAAGTTTACTTCTGGCAGGCCGCATTTGGCTGACGGAACAGCCACGCGGTAGTGGCACGTAAGGGCGACTTCCAGACCACCACCCAATGCTGTGCCGTGAATGGCCGCAATAACGGGCTTGGGTGAGTCTTCGATCATCTTCTGGGCTTCAAAAAGGCTTGGGCCTTTTGGTTTGCCGCCGAACTCTGTGATGTCAGCGCCGGCGATGAACGTGCGGCCTTCGCAGATCAGCACAATTGATTTGACGCTGGCGTCTTCGATTGCCGCTTTGATGCCATTGTTGATGCCTTCGCGCACATTGGCGGAAAGAGCGTTCACCGGTGGCGAATTGAGCGTGAGGACAGCAACATCGCCCTCATTGGTGAGATCTGTGACTTCATTGATAGCAGTCATGGTGAGCTTCCCTGAATTGTTAGTGTCGTTTGTTATCTCGAGTGTTGGCTCGATATTTGTGGGGGATTTTAACCAGATTGTCGCCAAGCGCCAGTTCAGGTTTGAACAGCGAGATACTCAAGTGTGCGGGCAGATATGAGGGACCGGTTTCGCTGCGTTAAATAGGGGTAAAAGCTGGCCCACGAGGTGGAATTGCTCTAAGAGGGCCTTCTGATTGGGCATTTTTGCCCAGTGGATCGGGTGGATTGGGAGTGGTTTGATGAATAATGGCAATTCGAATGGGTTGATCATGGGCGCGCGTATCTTGTTGGCGCTCTATTTTCTGCTGCCGGGCATCGCCAAGTTTGCCGCTCCAGACCAGCAGCTGGAGCTGATGATCCATCACGGGCTTCCCTATGCCGCTGTCTTGTTGATGATTGCCGGTGTGGCCAATGTGGGCGGCG
>Ga0222662_1001426_pt1 | contig 11516 bp, 8 predicted proteins | sample AntAcemetagen600_FD_179821 | JGI IMG/M metagenome (GOLD analysis project Ga0222662, IMG submission 179821) | Saline water microbial communities from Ace Lake, Antarctica - #600 | ecosystem: Environmental > Aquatic > Non-marine Saline and Alkaline > Saline | place: Antarctica: Ace Lake | collected...
CGCCAGCACCCGCTCCGCTCCGTCGAACGGGTCGCCAGGCAAGGCGAGGAAGTCCGGGGCCTCGTCCACCGCGACCACCCGGCCCGGGCGCGCGCCTCGCTGGACCAGCTCTCCGACCACCGCGCCAGCGCCGGCGCCCAGATCCACGATCACCGAGCGGGTCGCGACCTGAGCGCCCCGCAGCAGCCGGCTGCGTAGCGCCGCCAGGCCTTCGCTCTGGGCGGCGAGCACGTCGGCCGCCGGTCTGGACCAGCGCGTCGGGCTCAACGCCCCCCGCCAGCGCACGCGCACGCACAGGCGCAGCCCGCACAGGCGCAGCCGCCGCCCCCTCCGCCGCCCCCGTTGCCGCTGTTCTCGGCCATGGCCTTGAGGACCTCGCCGGTCACCTTGTCCACGCCAGACAGGTCGAGGAAGCCGCCGCCCTTGCCCGACACGTCGCCGGGCAGGATGGCGCCAGCGAGATCGCCGAACACGTTCCCCGCCCACCCTGCGTAGCCGCCCGCCGCGTCGCCCACGCTCGGGGACCAGCCGTCACCGCCGCTGGGCTTGGGGATATTCAGCCCCCCACCGCCACCACCGACGCCGCCGCCGTAGTAGCCGCCCCGACGCCGCCAGGGCGGCCGGTAGCGGTAGTGGTCAAACACATCGCCGGGCCGCTCCGAGAGCAAGATCCACTCCAGGCTGCGGTCCATGGTGGACTCCGCCTCCTCGGTCTCCGGCACCGTGCTGCGCGCCTCGATCAGCGCCCGCTCGATGATCTTGCGGTAGTAGTCCTGGGTGTCACTGAGATCGAAGCCCGCCAGCCGGTCCGCCGTGATGGTCACCAGCCGCTTCAGCGCGTCCTTGAAGTCCACCCGGGTCAGAGCCGCGCCGCGCTTCGTGTCTTCCAGGCTCTGCAGGAACTCCTCCTCGTACTTGCGCATCGCCACGCCAGCGTCGCGCGCTCGCTTCTTGCGCTCAGCGGGGCGGCTGCGGCCCGTGGTGCCGCGCAGGTCAAACGCCTCGGTGATGCTGACCGCAAAGGGCTTGTCGCTCTCCACCCGCAGCACGCCCTTCTTGAGCAGCCCAAAGATGACGAGGCTGAGCACCTTGCCCAGCGGCATCTCCAGCATCACCGCCGCCTCGGGCGCAGTCAGCCCACGCTTGATCCCGCCGCCCTCCACCTGGGCGATGGGAGGCAGGTAGTCGGACTTGCGCTTGCGCAGGAACGCTTCGTTGGCGGCCACCAAGACCAGCCCGCCCGGGATGGCCAGGATCTGGAACGCCGCAGAGTTCATGCTCACGAACGCCGCGCCGCCCGCCAGCGCGAGGTACACCACAAAGCCCGTGCCGCCGCTGAACCGGAAGAAGGCGATGCCCAGCAGCAGGGCGAGCACCACGAACAATCCCACGCGCAGCTCGCTGTTCCCCTCCACCGCTTTGACGAGCAGCTGCCACTTCGAGAACGTCACCACGCGCTCCATCGCGCTGCGCGGGAAGCTGATCCCCACCAGGTGCGCCTGGGTGAAGCGCGTGTTCTCCCACCGGAACAGGACGACCGTGCCCTCGCCGGTCACCGCCTTGCTCGCGAACTCGGCGAGCCCCTGGTGCAGCACTTGCTCGGGCTTCACGCCAGGCGGCAGGACGATGGCGACCTTCAGATCCGTCACCCCGGCCACGTACTGCTGCCCAAACCACGTCGGCGTGATGCGGAAGCTGGCGAGGGCATCGTCGGTCTGGTCGCTGAAGACGAGGTCCTCGTGGGTGTAGCGCAACGTGAACGACCCGCTCTGGCCCGAGCGGATGGCCCGCGGCCCCAGATGCACCTCCACGCCGGGCTTGACGAACTCGCTGTTCCGAATCCCGCTCAGTGGCGTGCCGTTCACCAACGCCGCCATGCTGCGGATGTCGTAGTCGGCGTTGGGCATGCCGATGTCCACGATGTCGATGGCCTGCCCGCTCGCCTGGTTGAGGAACTCGATGTCGTACTCGACCTGCACCGAGGCGTCAGGCTGGATGCGCACGGTCATGTCCACAGACGGCACGGAAAAGTAGTAGGCCGACTCGGCGCGGCCCGGGAGCGCGCACAGGAGGAGCAGCAGGGAGAGGAGGACGGCGCGGGGACTCATGCGCTGGCTCCTCGGGCCCACATTGAGGCCTGCAGCGGGCACTCGGTGCTGCACTGGGCGAGGTCGGGGCACCGCCCGCAGCGGTGGTCGTCGGCGAGCTCGATGCGCAGGGTGCGGAACGCGGCGTGCTGCCAGATGGACGGCCACGGATCGTCGCCGAGCGTGCCGGCGGACTGATCACCGCGGGGCGGCCAGACCCGCCCGTCCGTGGCTACGCGAATCGCCGCGTCTCCCGGGCTGCGCGGCCCCGCGCGTACATGCTCGGCCACCACGCCACAGGCATGCACCGGCGGAGCCCACAGCACGTGGGTGGTGCCGGACTCGCTCAGCTCCTCGGCGTCTTCTCCGAGCTGGAGCAGCGCACCAGCGGCCAGCGCGGCCGCGGGCTCGTCCTGACCCTCGTCTCGCACCAGCGCCCACAGCGCAAGCGTCGCGACCCCATGGGACTGGGCAGCCTCGGCCAGCGCGGCCAGGGCATCGACGGTGGGCTCGATGAGCGGCACCTCGATGACCGCGCACACCTGCGCTCGCTGGCACGCCTGCAGGGTCAGTAGGGCGGCCGCATGCTCCCCCGAGCCGAGCAGCGCGTCGTGGGGGGGCGCCTCCACCGACAGCAGCGGGACCTGCACGCAGTCCACCCCGGCCTCGGCGCAGGCGGCCACGGTCTCGGGCGGCAGCGCAGAGCCCAGGGCCCGCAGCCCGCAGATCATGCCCAGATCCTCGGCCCGCTCCACCGCGCGCAGCAGGTCCGCCAGCGGCGTGTCCGCAGTGGGCAGCAAGGTCACGTGGGGCACCGCGGCGGCCCACAGCGCATCCAGGCGGGCGATCATGGTGTCCGGCGCGGCCATCTCCAGCCAGGCCGCCAGCGGCGCGCTCATGGCGCTGGCCCGGGCGCTGCGCTCGTCGGTCAGGTCCTCGATGGGGTACCGGCCCGCGGCGGCGCCAGCGAGCCGGGCGAGGGTCTCGCGCAGCTCGGCGAGGTCGGACTCCAGGGCCTGGGCCCCGACAAACTGCTTGCGCAGGGCCGCGACGATGGCTGCGTCGCTGTGGCCCTGCAGCAGCATGCGCGTCATGGCGGCGCCGGACTGCGTGAGCCTCACCGCGCAGCTGGCGTTGATGAGGGCCAGCGCGGTGCCGTCGGGCTCGCCGCGCAGGTGCACCCGGGCGTGCACGCCGCCGAGCGTCGTCCGGTAGGCGTGCAGCCCGTCCAGCGGGGGCGGGCCCACCGATGGGACCCGAGGACGCAGGAGTCGATCGAGCCAGGGCTTCACGAGCGGTTCCCCAGAATCGGCAGCGAGCGGCGCGCCTTGGTGGTCCGGGGCTCGGTCATCGCCCGGGGCGGCACAAAGCCGTCGGTGACGGCGGTCGGCGGCGGGCCTTCCGTGCGCACCCCATCCCGGGCGTCCCGCTCGATCCGGCAGCCGCCGCCGCACAGCGGCAGGTCCGGGCACTCGTGGCACTTCTCGGGCAGGCCCCACTTCGCGGGGTCCTCCTCGCGCTCGCGGAACGAGCGGAAGAGGTCGCCCTTCCAGATCTGCTCCCAGGGGTCGTCCAGGATGTTGCCCGCCGCCACGTAGAACGACTGGCACGGCAGCACGTCGCCGTTGGGCTCAATGGCGATGGAGTACTCGCCGGCGTTGCAGCGCTTCGCGCCGATCTCGAGCTCCACCGGCGACAAGCGGCAGTACTCGGTCGGCGTGTACCAGAGGAAGCGCATGCCCTTGTCCGCTGCGTGGTCGCGGATGCGCTCGAGGATGGGGACCATCTCGTGCTCTGGGATGGCGTCGGGGTCTGCGAAGCCGCCGCCGGAGTAGATCATCCCGTTCATGGCGAACGTGCGGATGCCGAGTTCGTACAGAAAGTCGATGGTCTCCTCGATCGTGTCTTTGTTCCGGGTGCAGATCGTGGTGTTGGTGATGGCGTGGATGTGGGACTGCACGGCCGCGCGAATCCCGTTCACGGTCTGGTGGAAGGCCTTTGTGCCGTTGATGGCGTCGTGCAGCTCCGCGACGTGGGAGCTGAGCGTCACCTGGATGTGGTCGAGGCCCGCGTCCGCCAGCGTCTTCAGGAACGGGCCGTGGGCGACGCGGCGTCCGTTGGTGTTCAGCCCGCAGATCATCCCCGCCTTGTTGGCGTACGTGACGAGCGCCGGAAGGTCCGGGTGCAGGGTCGCCTCGCCGCCGGTGAAGATGAGGTGCGGCACGCCGAGGCCGGCGAGCTTGTCGATGACGGCGAACCACTGCTCGCGGGACATCGACGGCATGGGGAGCCGCTCGGTGTCGTTGTAGCAGTGGTTGCAGGCGTTGTTGCAGCCGTAGGTCAGGGCGAGATCGGCCTTGTACGGGGCCTTGGCGCGGGTCGAGAAGACCGGCTTGCGCTCCATGAAGTCGAGATCGCACGTCGGACAGCCCGCCTGCAGCGAGGTGACTCGGGCGACCAGCGCGGCGAGCTCGTCCACCCGCGCGCTGAGCTCGGAGCGGGAGATGCGGCGGTCGCCCCGGGCGAGGATGGCGCGGGCGACGGGCAGGTCGCCGCCGTGCAGCAGGTGGTGCACGACGTGGGCGGCGGACGGGTTGAGCTGGATGGCGTCGGTGACGTCCACAAACAGGACGCCCGCGCCGTCGGGCTCGATGCGCAGGTGGATGCGCTTGCGCACGCCATCGGGCGCGGTCAGGCGCAGGGTGTGCAGGCCCAGGCTCGGCGGTGGGGGAGGGGAGATGCTCGCGGAGAACGCGCGCAGGTCGGCGGTGACGGCGTCGGCGAAGATGCGCAGCGGGTTCACCATTTGGGAGCCTCCTCGAGCTGGTAGCTGGTCCCGCAGTGCCCGCAGTTCACGAACACCGCGCCGGCCTTCACCTCAACATCGTTGCGCCCGATGGCGGCGCCGCAGTTCTGGCACGGCATGGACTGCAGCGAGACGTCGCCGGTGAGATCGAGCTGCTGCTTGATGGTCACCTGCTTCGGTGCGAGGCGCGGCAGCGCCACCAGAGCGCCGGCGGCCAAGAGCAGGATGAGCCCGACCACGATGCGCGTGACCATGCCCTGGGAGCCCAGGAGCAGGACGAGCGCGATCAGCCCGAGGGCAGCGGCGAGCAGATAGACAACAAAAGTGACGGTGGATGACACGAAGCGATCCTACCGCCAAACGGCGCGCACCCTCAGGGGGTCGCGGTGAACAGCGCAGAGACCTCGGCCGCGGTCAGCTCCCGGTCGTGCACGGTCAGGTCGTCGAACGCGCCCATGAACGGGTTGTTCCCGGCGAGCTGGGCCCCCACGGCGAGCTCGCCTACGGCCTCGTCGAACTCTGTCGGGGCGGTGCCCGGGCTGGTGGCCACATTGTTGACGTAGATGGTCACGGGTCCGCCCGCGGTGGCGGTCACGGCGAAGTGCACCCAAGCATCCTGCGGGAAGTCGTTGGCCGCGACGTAGATTGTGGGGGAGTGGTTCTCGTCGTAGAGCTCCACCATGAGAGAACCGCCCTGGTAGTAGACCTGATGAGTCGAGTAGTCGTGGCTCGTGATGACGTGCCGGCCCGAGGCGCCGTTCAGGTCCACGTTGGGCCGGAACCACCCGGCGACAGACAGCGCGCCCGAAGCGCCGGGATTCCAGATGGGGCCAACCACCGCGGCGATGCCGTTGAGTTCCCAGGCGCCGCTCGCGTTCCCGTGGCGATCGGAGGTCGCGCTGCCCGAGCCCGCCCACAGCGGGTACCCGTAGCCACTGGTGTCGGCCGCCTCGCCGTCGAACTCCATGTCGAGGAGCAGGTCGTCGTCGTCTGCGCACACCACCGGAGCGATCCCGATGGCCTGAAGGTCCGCGTCCCCAAACGCACCCGCTCGCCAGCCGAGCCCCAGGCCGGCGCTGACCCCGAAGCTGTCGTCCAGCTCCAGGAACTCGTAACGGAACGCCGAGGCGCCGCTGATCTCGTGGTCAGAGTTGAACGCCAGCAGGGCGCCGGTGCTCACGTCGGACGCCCAGCCGCGCAGGTACGGCTGAGCCACCGGGGCCGAGGCCACAGCGGTGGTCGTGTCGATGGCGTAGACCGAGGTGGTGTAAGGGCTCCCATCGCTCGCCGCGCCGTACAGGCTGCCTTCGTGCCAGAACAGCTCGTCGAGCTCGCCCTGGGGGGTGCCCGTGATGGCGCCCACCAGAGTGATCGCGCCGGTGCTGGTGTCCAGCGTGGCGAGGGAGTGCGCCAGGCCGTTGCCGTCGGGCGACCACGCGACCCAGACGGTTCCGTTGGCATCGACCGCCAGCGCTCCGATCATCTGGAGCGAGCCCGCAGACGTGACCTGCAGCATGAGTCCGTCGGTGACCGCGCCCGTGCACGGGTCCACGGTGAACAGCTGGGGAGCAAAGTTGGCAGAGGTGCTGTTCTTCAGCCCCCAGAAGACGCCGGCGGCGTCGTCCCACTGCAGAAAGCGGTACTCGCCCTCGTCGCCGAGGTCCGCGATGGCGCGGAAACGGCTCGATCCCGAGAGCGGGCCGTACTCGCCGCTGTCGAGCAGCGCGAAGCGCGCGCTGGCCGGCCCGGGGGCGCTGTCGTCGTCGTCGCCCGCGCTGTCGTCGTCGTCACCCGCGCTGTCGTCGTCGTCGCCCGCGCTGTCGTCGTCGCCGGTCGCGTCGTCGTCGTCGCCGGTCGCGTCGTCGTCGTCACCGGTCGCGTCGTCGTCGTCACCGGTCGCGTCGTCGTCGTCGCCGGACGAGTCATCGTCGTTCGAGCTCGGGCAGCCGCTCAGGCCGAGGGTGAGAAGCAAGGCGAGCAGCCAATGAGAGGTACGCATGAGATCTCCTGGGTGCCGTGCGTAGGCACCGGCGCAGATTGGTAGCAAGTCAGAGGTGCGCGCGCACGGCCTTGCGGCGCATCTTCCACAGGAACCCGTCCCAGTAGAAGTGCACGAGGCTCTGGTAGAGCATCCACCAGAACAGCCACGTGGACGCGGGCGTGCCGAACCACACCAGGCGGTCCGAGTCGGCGGAGATGCTGCGGCCCCAGCGCGCGCTCAGGGTGAGGAACACTCCGAGTCCCAGCATGAACAGCCCCCACGACAGCCACGGATGCCGCAGCGCGCGCTGCAGCGGCGGATCGTGGGCCAGCGGGTGTGCGTACTTCTTCCGCATGTACGCCCACAGGAAGACGATGTATTCCACCGCGTGGGAGAACGCGAAGGCCGCGAACGCCACCCAGAAGTCGAACACCACGAACGCCGCGCTGAGCAGCGTCGTGCCGAGAGCCATCACCAGCCGCGGCCGGTTCGCGAGGCCGTGCGCGCGCTTCTCGTGCACCAGCCAGCCCACGTGCGCCGCCACCAGCGCCAGCACCGATAGCGGCACTGCCACCGGCATGATCGCGGTGAACAGCTCGATGGCCCCATCGAGGACCGCGCCGCCGCGCGCCAGCTTGCGCCGCCACATCTCCGCCTGGGTCGGCCCCACGTAGCTGAAGTACAGCGGCACCCAGGCGAACACCAGCCAGCGGTCGCTCCACCCCGGCGTGCGGGTCTGATCGCCGGCCTTGGCGTCGTACATGCGCAGGATCCCGTACTTCTGGGCGTAGACGTGCCAGATGTTCCACAGGAACCCGAGCGTTGCGATGCTGTTGAGCACCACCCGCGGCCGCACGCCGCCCTGGGCCGCGTCCACCGCGCCCCCCCAGATCATCGCCGCCGCCGCCATCGCCATCACCAGGTACGGCGCGATGACGCGGGGCTCGCTCTCTGGCGGTCCGCGGGTGCGCCACGGCGAGGCGAGAAGCATCAGGCTGAGGAAGCCGGCGCCGAGGAAGCCCCACAGCCCGTACCCGAGCAGCGGTGGACGGACGCCGAGGGCCACAAGCATCGCCGGGCCCCCCCACCCCACCGCCAGCAGCCCGCCCAGGATGCGCCTGGGAGGCTCGTGGTCCCGGCCGTCCATCTTGAGCAGCTGCACCAGCACGACGATGTGCGCGTAAATGGCGGCCACCTCGCCGGCGCTCATCGTCCACGTCGCCTTCGCCAGATACGGCGTGCAGATCAGCAGCGCCAGCAGCACCAGGGGAAAGAGCACGAAGCGCAGCGGGTAGACGCGGAGCACCTCGTTGTCGCCGTACACATAGGGGAAGCTGAGGTGGCGGTGCACCTCGGTCAGCGCGCCCGCCACCAGCAAGAACGCAAAAAACAGCGGGTCCTTGCTGGTCAGCAGCAGGGCGGGGATGAGGTAGGGCAGCCAGCTAAACGCGTAGGCCGAGACGTCCACGGCGGGGGAGACGTGCCACTTCGCCACCGATGCGTCGGGGGGCTGGATGCCGAGGATGGAGCGGGAGTCGGCGGCCATGGCGCGGACCGTACTCCAGCCCGGCCCCCAATTCCTCTACCCTCCGCCCCGATGCGTCGCCCCGACCTGCTGCTCGCCCTCGCCGCCCTCGCTGCGGGGGTGCTCTTCTTCTTCTCGGTCCCGTTCCTGTGGCCTCTGCCCGATGCGGATCTGGTCGCGGACCGGAGCGAGGTCGAGGCCCAGGCCCGGGCTGCGCTGGCGTCCCGCGGTTTCGACGTGACCGAGTGGCAGACGGCCACGAGCGTGGGGATCGATCGCCGGGTGCTCGACTACGTGCAGCGCGAGCTCGGTGTGGAGCGGGCCCAGGCGCTCGTGCGCGCGGGCTTCCCCGTCGTGGACTACGACGTGCGCTTCAAGAAGCGCAATGAGACCACCAGCTACGTGGTCAGCCTGCATCCGGGCGGCGGCGTGGTGCGCTTCTCCCGGGTCGTCGAGGACGAGTTCCCCGGAGCGTCGCTGTCCGCGGAGCAAGCCGAGGTGCTCGCCCGCGAGGCATTGACCGGCATCGGCCTCGACATGGCGGACTGGTCGCCGCGCTCCACCACCGAAGTGGATCGACCCCATCGCCGAGACCACGGGTTCACGTTTGAGAGGGTGCTGATCGCAGAGCTGGGTGTGCGCGAGCGGGCGACGGTGCGGGTGGCCGGGGACGTCGTGGATCGCGCCCAGCGCTCGGTGAGCGTGCCTGCCCGGGCGAGGAAGGAGGCCAAGGCGCGTGCGGGGCCCGGCAAGGTGCTGGAGAACATCGGCTTCCTGCTCGGCGCGGTGTGCGCCCTCGCCGCGTTCTGGGTGTTCCTGACCAAGCTCGGCGAGGGCCGCGTGCGCCTGCGCCGCGCGTTCGCTCTCGCCCTGGCCATCTTCGTGGGGTTGGTCGTGGTCGCGTTGCTGCACAGCACGCGCACGTTCCAGGCCTGGGATCCCTTGTTCGCGCCGGCGGTGTCCCTGCTCGACTTCCTCGTGGAGCGGGTGACGAAGGATCTGTGGATGACGATCGTGCTGCTCGGCGTCATCGGGGCGGCGGACGCGCTCGACCGCGACCTGCCCGAGGCCCAGCAGCGAGGCCGCACCCTGTGGAGCTTCCTGTCCGGGCGGTTCACCGATCCCGGGGTCGCGGCAGCCTCGGGCAGGGGCTTCGGCATCGGTCTGCTCTGCGGCGGCATGCTGGCGATCTCGTTTTGGGCGATCTCATTGACGGTGGGCACCGAGGTGGCGCTGCAGCCGCGGGGCGTGTTCCTCGACGTGCTCAACTCGTCGGCCGCGCCGCTGACCGCGCTCATCCTGTTCCTCAACGCCGCCCTCATCGAGGAGCTCGGCTACCGCTGGTTCGGCGCGACGTGGCTGCACGGGCTCACCGGCAAGCGCTGGCTCGCCATCCTCATCCCCGCCCTCGTCTTTGGCCTCACCCACACCCGCATGTTCTTCCTGCCGCCCGCCGAGCCGTTCTGGGGCCGCGCGTTCGTGATGACGATGGTGGGGCTCGTGTGGGGCTGGGCGCTGTTCCGCTACGACGCGCTCACGGTCGTGCTGTCCCACTGGGTGGCGGATCTGGTGCTGTTCAACACCCCGCGGCTCTTCTCGGGCAAGGCCGACGTGATCGCGGTCACGCTGTTGACCATCTCGGTGCCGCTGCTGCCTGCGCTGCTGGGGCTGGCGCGACGGGCGATGGGGTTCGGGTTCGCTCCGCCCGCGGCGCCGATGGCTACTGGCTCGCCACCACCGCCAGGATGAGCAGCAAGAGCAAGAGTCCCGCGAGCACGGCGGCGGTCACCTTGAGCCACGAGATGGGCGCCGAACCCGTGATCGCCTGGGTCTGACCGTTGATGACGACCCGGTAGCTGGTGTCGCCGTGCAGGTAGGCGCCGATCCACACGGGAAGCAGCAGCGGCTCGCCGTGTACGCGCTGGGCGAGACAGGACGTGTTCAGGGTGGACGCTCCGATGCGGGCCGCGATCTGCTCGCCGTGCACTGCCCGCAGCCTCGCCACGCCTCGCTCCTGGGCCACGGCGCGGCTCAGAGTGCTGACCTCGAAGGGACCGGGAGGGCCGCTCTGTTCGATGGAGATGCGTCCACTGAGGGCAAAGGGGCTGATCGCGTCCAGCTCGGCGGCCGCCAGGGCGGGGCTGCTGGGGACCATGACCCCGTCGATGCGCGCGCTCTCTTGACCCGTGACCGGGCGCTTGCCCGACCGGGTCGCCGCGGGGATCAGCGCGGCCCAGTGGGTCTCGAGATCGCCCTCCCAGGACCACGCGGGCACGTGCAGGGGGCGCAGGGTCACAGTCGCGCGTCGCATCGAGCGCGGCGCCCAGAAGCGCGACCGCGCCCACCCCCGGAAGGCGAGCCGCGCCGCCGGCTCCTGCACCGAGAACGGCAGGTACGCGGCGGGCTGCTGGGCCGCCAGATCGGTCTCCTCCAGCGCGTCCCGACCGCAGAAGACGCAGCGGGGAACGGGCGCGCCTGCCTCGTGGGCGACGGCGCCACCGCACGAGCGGCACTGCACGGCGTGCACGGTCACTGCGCCAGCCCGACGACCGCGAGGATGAACACCACCGCGATCAGCGCGGCGAACAGACCCGCGACCACCAGCGCTGCGACCTTGAACCAGGCTTTGGGCACCGAGCCCACCACCTCGCCCGTCTGGCCGTTCACGAGCAGGCGCTGTACGTCCCCGCCCCACGAGTAGGTGGCGATCCACACCGGCAGCAGCGCGAGACGCACCCCGGTGACGGCGATGTCGCTCTGCACCTGCACGCCGCGCGCGGTGTTCCCGGGCAGGAAGCGCATCACTGCGCGCTGCTCTGCCTGGCCGAGCTCGGTCTGGGCCACGCTCTCGGCCTGGGCGCCAGCGATGGTGGGGCTCTCCGCGACCCAGCCGGCGAGCAAAGCCGGGCTGTAGGGCAGGGCGCTGCCGAGATCGAAGGGCTCGAGCGCGTTGGCTTCGCCTTCAGGCAGGCCCTGGCTGCCGGACACGAGGTGCCCGGTGTAGCTCGCCGCGTGGGTGCCGTGGGTGGGGAACCACTCCGTCTCGCGTACCTGGCGGGTCCGGGTCTCAGTGACCGTCTTGCCGTCGCGGGTCACGGTCACGGTGTAGGTCTCGGT
>Ga0222662_1001428_pt1 | contig 11484 bp, 10 predicted proteins | sample AntAcemetagen600_FD_179821 | JGI IMG/M metagenome (GOLD analysis project Ga0222662, IMG submission 179821) | Saline water microbial communities from Ace Lake, Antarctica - #600 | ecosystem: Environmental > Aquatic > Non-marine Saline and Alkaline > Saline | place: Antarctica: Ace Lake...
CCGCTTACGACGGCGTGGGCCGTGAGGCCCAGTGTCGGAGCGGCGAGGCGGGAGGACGGGAGCGTGTCGTGACACGTGACCGACGAGCAACGAAGCCGCTGCGGCGCTGGGTCCATGGAACGCGTCGGGAGTAAGCGGTTCACCTCTCTAGAGCGCGCGCCGTCGGCGCCACACCAACCCGATGAGCGGGAGCAGCGCCCAGCCTACCGTGGAGTCCGCGGTGAGGGCCGAGCTGCAGCCGCACTCCGGGCCGCTGTCGTCGTCATCCCCGACGGCGACCGTGTCGTCGTCGTCTGCCGCGTCGTCGTCGTCTGCCGCGTCGTCATCGTCCGCCGCGTCGTCATCGTCCGCCGCGTCGTCGTCGTCCGCCGCGTCGTCGTCGTCCGCCGCGTCGTCGTCGTCCGCCGCGTCGTCGTCGTCCGCCGCGTCGTCATCGTCCGCCGCGTCGTCGTCGTCCGCTGCGTCGTCGTCGTCGCCGGCGCTGTCGTCGTCATCGGCCCCGTCGTCGTCATCGTCGTCGTCGTCGTCGTCGTCGCCCCCTGCGCAGTCCGCGTCCGCGGCGTCGATGGTGCCGTCGCAGTCGTCGTCGAGCCCGTTGGTGCAGACCTCGGCCGCTGCAGGGGAGACCGCAGCGCTGGTGTCATCGCAGTCTCCGGCGCAGGTGGTGAAGCCGTCGCTGTCCGCGTCGAACCCTTCGTCCACCGAGCCGTCGCAGTTGTCGTCCACGGCGTTGCAGGCCTCAACCTGCCCTGGGTTCACAGCGGCCTGGGCGTCGTTGCAGTCACCGCTGCACACGCTGAATCCGTCCCCGTCGCCGTCCACCAGATCGGGGTCCGAGCCTGCCAACTCCATCGTGAACGAGCCCGATCCGGGCAGCTGCGCGTCGCACTGGATGATGTTCTGCAGAGTGCCGTTCACCTGGACCGTGAACGTCAGCGGCCCGGTCGCGGTGGCGGGGTCGTAGCTGACCAGCAGCCGCGCCTCGTCCGCGCCGCCCGCGCCCGCGAGGCTGTCGAAGTCCGCTTGCTCAAAGGCGATGAACGCCGTGTCGGAGCCCGAGCCACTCAGCTCCATGTTGGTGCCGTACCCCGGAATCGAGAGGTCCGCGCCGGTCACCGAGAACGTGGTGTCCAGGGCGCGCACGTCGGCGCTGCCGTTGTTGAACTGGACGATCCATCCCAGCGGCGTCACCGATGGGGGGAAGGTCATCACGAAGTCGGCGTCGATGCTTCCGTTGACCTGGTTCCCCTGCCAGTTCCGCACGAGGATGGAGTGGACCTGGGTCTCGACCCCGCCGGGGCTCGACACCCCGACGCCGGTGTTTGAGTAGAGCGGGATCCCCGTCAGGTCGACGGTGTCCACGAACTTCTCCAGGTGCACCATGAACGCGCCGGAGCTGCTGGAGTCCGCAGGCGCCTGCAAGGTCGGAAAGCTGTTGCACTGCACGGGCGTCGCCCCGATCTCGTCCACCGAGCCGTCGCAGTCGTTGTCTACGCCGTCGCAGATCTCGAGCAATCCGGGGTTGCGCGCCGCGTCCGCGTCGTCGCAATCGCCCCCGGGGACGGTGAACCCATCGCCGTCCGCGCCCGCAAAGGCGAGGCCAGGAATGAGGAGAATGAGAGGAAACAAATAAAACCGCATGGCCGCTCCGACGTTGATCTGCGTATCTTCCACGCGCATCAGAACGTTGAATAGCAGCCAGGAGTTTTTTCATGCGGACATCGGTCGCCCTCTTTTTGGCCCTCCTCCTCCCCATGGTCGCCGCGTGCGGCGAAGGGATCATCGGCGAGGGGCTCGATCCCGCCGGCGACGAAGACGGCGACGGCACCTCGAACGCCGAGGATTGCGCGCCCTTGGATCCGCTTCTCAATGAGCTCGACGTGGACGGCGACGGCGCCAGCACCTGCGCCGGCGACTGCGACGACACGGACGCCGGGCTGAACCTGCTCGATCTCGACGGGGACAACGCCAGCTCGTGCGAGGGTGACTGCGACGACACCGACGCGCTGCTCAACGTGCTCGATGGCGACGGCGACGGCTCCACCACCTGCTCGGGTGATTGCGACGACACGGACGTGGCGCTCAATGGCAACGACGTAGACGGCGACGGGTCCACCACCTGCGACGGCGACTGCCTCGACGATGTGGCGACCACCTACCCAGGCGCGCCGGAGCTGTGCGACGGCGGCGACAACGACTGTGACGCGGGCACTTTCGCCGAGGGCGGGGAGCAGGACAGCGACGGGGACGGGGATCTTTCCTGTGCGGACTGCGACGACAACGACGACTCCAACGGCCCCTCGCTCCCCGAGGTCTGTGATGGGCGCGACAACGACTGCAACGCCGCCTCGGACTTCGACGCCGCAGGTGAAGTAGACGCGGACGGCGACAGCTTCCTCAGCTGCGAGGAGTGCGACGACGCCAACGGGGCGATCAACCCGGGCGCTACCGAGGTCTGCAACGGCCTCGACGACGACTGCAACGGCGTCGCGGACGTGGACGCGGGCGGTGAGGGCGACGGCGACGGCGACGGGTTCCTGGCGTGTGAGGAGTGTGACGACGGGGTCGCGACCACGTATCCAGGCGCCGCTGAGCTTTGTGACGGCGTGGACAACGACTGCGACGAGACCATCGAGGACGAGAACGTCGACGGCGACGGCGACGGCGTCAGCGCGTGCGACGGCGACTGCGACGACACCTCGGCGATCACCTTCCCCGGTGCGACCGAGGTCTGCGACGCCCTGGACAACGACTGCGACGCGACGACCTGGGCAGACGCCGCGGGAGAGGTTGACGCGGACGGCGACGGCTCGCTCTCGTGCCTCGACTGCGATGACGCCGAGCCGGCCAACTTCCCGGGCAACGCCGAGGTCTGCGACGGCGCGGACAACAACTGCAACGGTCTCGCGGACGCCGACGGCGCGGGAGAGGTCGACGCGGACGGCGACGCATCGCTGTCGTGCGCGGACTGCGACGACAGCAACGGGGTCGTCTTCCCGGGCGCGACCGAGGCGTGCGACGGTCTCGACACCGACTGCGACCCTGCGACGTCTGCCGATGCTCTGGGCGAGGCGGACAGCGACAGCGACGGCTCGTTCTCCTGCGCCGACTGCGACGACGCGGACCCCGCCAACTTCCCTGGCAACGTCGAGCTGTGCGATGGCAGCGACAACGACTGCAACGGCGTGGCGGACGCGGACGCGGCCCTGGAGTCCGACGGCGACGCAGACGGCTCGCTGTCGTGTGAGGACTGCGACGACGCCGACGCGACGGTGTACCCGGGCAACATCGAGGCCTGTGATGGGCTCGACAACGACTGCGACGGCGTCGCGGACGACGCCCCGGAGTTCTTCCTGCATGGCATCAATGACGCGTCCATCGAGCTGTGGACGTCCACGGGGTTTGGCGGGTTCGCCCCGTCGCCTGAGCTGTTCAACCCCAGCGGCGCTGGCGTCGCGTCGTCGGGCGTGGTCGGCGACTTCGACGATGACGGCGCCCTCGACTTCATCGTCGGTCGCCTCATCGACAACCAGTGGGGCGCTGACGACATGAACGTCAACGCGTACTTCAACGACTGCGGCGGCACGTTTGACGAGGTCGATGACCTCGAGTCCGAAGGGTTCGCGCTCACGCAGACCACCGACTTGTTCGGCGCAGCGGACCTCGACAACGACGGAGATCTCGACGTCGTCGGCTGGGACAGCACCGACGGCGACGGCTGGGTTTGGCTCAACGACGGTGACGGCGAGGAGTGGACCCGGGTGCCTGAGTCCACCAACAACGCGCGCCCGTTCTACTTGAACTGGTCACCCACGAACAGCGCCACCCGCGAGATGGTGAGCTTCCCCCTCGTCGACGTCACCGGCGACCCCTTCGTGGACATCGTCGAGTGCCAGAACCAACAGGCGTCGCCCACGACCTGCCTCGTGCATCGCGGACTCGGAGACGGCACCTTCCAGGACAGCTACCAGACCTTCACGGTGCAGCAGAACGTCAACGGCTTCGCCATGGCGGACTTCAACGGTGACGGCACCGTGGACTTCCTCGGCGGGTTCGACGACGACGGCGACGCCGGACAGGCCTGGCTCTGGGAGACGGATCCGGTGAACCCGCAGCTGCCCTCGGGGCCGGGCATCGAGTCCATCGATGTCAACTCGCCGGACAACTCACCGGACAGCAACGCCCCCGGATACGGCTGGCCCTACCCCTACGACTGGGACGGCGACGGCGACATGGACCTGCTCGTGTCGGTGCACGATCCGTGGAACTCGGATGACCGCACCATCTGGCTCGGACTCAACGACGGCACGGGCCAGTTCGTGCCGGTCGAGGTGGGCGAGACGACTCACGGCTGGGGTCCCGAGCTCCTCCAGGATCTCATCTCGGTGCCTGTCTGGCCGTGAGTCGTCCGACCGGTATCTACTCCTCTTCGTCGGCCTTCTCGCCGGCGTGGAACGTCTCGTAGATGTAGACGTCGGCCTCAAGTTCGCCGAGGTGCTTCTCCATCAGCGGCTCGACGTCGGCCCAGTCGAGGTCGCCGACACCCGTCGCGATCTTCGGCAGTGCGATCGACGCCCAGCCTTCCTTCTTGACCAGCTTGGCGAGGCGCTTCAACGCGCGGTTGACGTACTTCACCTTCGCGGGGCCCGGGTGGCCGGTGTGGTGATGGCCTTCAGGCGGCTCCTGGGTGAGCAGGTTCACGATGCGGACCCCGCCGGGGCCGCCCCAGGTCCACAGCTTGCCCGGCTTGGGGTTGGAGGTGTGGCAGTAGTGCCGGAAGTCCTTGTACATCGCTGGCCACTGCTTGCGCAGCGCGAGGGCGAGCCCGTTCTCGAAGTGGTCGCCGGGGGCGACTCCGTGGGCGATGACGTCGGACTCGGACAGCAGAATGTCGCCTTGCACATGATGAAGCATGGAAGATCTCCTTTTAGGGGGTTGGGGGCGCACCGCTCATTGCGCATCGCAATCAGGCGGCGCAGTTCACGCACTTCGTGGTGGTGGGCAGGGCGGCGAGCCGCGCTGCGGGAATGGACACGTCGCAATCGACACAGACGCCGTAGTCGCCAGCGTCGAGGCGCCGCAGCGCGTCTCTGATCTGAGTCAGCGCATCGCGGTCGTGGCTATCGAGGGCCTCGAGGACCTCGTCGTTCTCGAGAAACTGGGCGCGGTCGGTCCAGTCGGTGGGAGCGTCGCGGTCGACACCGCGAAGGTGGGCCTCGATCTTCTGCACCCGGGCCGCGAGGGCCTCAGCTTGCGCAACCAGGCCTGCGCGAATGGTCTCGGTCTCGGTCATTGGGTTCTCCAGCCCCGCATGAATGTGCGGGCGGGCACTGGAGGAGCAAGAACCGGACCAAGACAGAACCGAGGTGCCGCCCAGTCTGTTGCCCGTGCGCTGTGCCCTATCCCACCGAACGGGCCCCGAACCCCTGTGTGCAGTGGCACACCAGGGGCCGCCTGGCGCCTCTCAGGCGAGAGTGAGTGAGAACCCCACCGACGGGAGCAGCGAGGCCTCGTCTTCGAGGTCGGCGCCCTTCAATGGGTGATCGGTCAGCCAGCCGCTGGGGAAGCGCAGGGTGATGTCGTTGCCCTTCGTCGCGATCACGATGGGCGGCAGCGAGCGCGCGCTGCGGGTGCGGTGGAGTCGAACCGCGAGGCGCAGCAACACAGTGAAGCGCAGGGCCACCTCGCGCTGAGTGGGGCCGATCGAGTCGGTGAAGCGATCTCGGGAGAGCTTGCGGCGGTGATTGCCCACGACCGCGGCGAGCAGGGCTTGGTCCGCCCGCGAGAACCCCGGCATGTCTGCGTTGCCCAGCAGATAGGCCCCATGCTTGTGGTACCCGCTGTGGTTCACGGAGAGCCCGACCTCGTGGAGCAGGCACGCCCAGGAGAGGAAGCGCTGACCGTCGAGGCGGTCGATCTCCCACGTGTCCGAGATCTGGTGAAACAGCGTCAGAGCGGTGCGCTCGACCCGGGCGGCGTGAGCGACGTCCACGGAGTAGCGGCGTTGGAAGCTCTGGATGGTGGTGTCGCGGGCGTCCTCTTGACGACTGCGGCCGAGCAGGTCGTGCAGCACGCCCTCTCGCAGGGCACCTTGTGACGCGGTCATCTCTTCGATCTGCAGGGTCTCGAAGACGCCGCTCAGGATGGCGACCCCCGCGGCGATCACCTCGGCGCGGTCTGCGCTCAGACCCGGGATTCCGGCCTGCTTGAGGGCCGCAACGGAGCCGGCGTCCACGATGGCTGCCTGAAGGGCCGCCAGTGACGCGGGCGTGATGCCGCCGTCCGACCAGCCGGCCGCTTGCCCGATGGTCTCGATGGCTCGCGCGGTGCCCGAGCTGCCGTAGGCCACCTCCCAGCCCAGAGCGCGGTAGCGCCGCTTGAGGCCCCCGAGCTCGATCTGGGCGCGGGTGCGGGCTTCGGCCAGGGCCTTGGCGGTGAAGACTCCGTCGGGGAAGAACTTCAGTGTCCACCGCAGGTGCCCCATCTGCACGGAGTCGCGCTCCAGCGGGTTGGCGCCGTCGCCGACGATGAGCTCGGTGGAGCCGCCGCCGATGTCCACCACGATGCGTCGGTGGGGGAACTCGGGCACGGAACGGGAGACGCCGAGGTAGACGAGGCGCGCTTCTTCCTGGCCCGAGATCAGCTCGATGGGGTGCCCCAACGCCCGCTCGGCGTCGACCAGGAACTCGCCCGAGTTCTTGGCGCGGCGCAGGGTGCTGGTCCCCACGGCCCGGGCGGCAGCTCGGGGCACGTCAGCGATGCGCTCGCCGAATCGCGACAAGCAGGCCAGAGCCCGAGCGCGGGTCGCTTCGTCGAGGTTGTGCTTGTCGTCGAGCCCTCCAGCCAGCGCGACCCGCTCGCGGAGCCGGTCGATGATGTGCAGGTGTCCGTCTTCGTAGCGCGCGACCACCATGTGGAACGAGTTGGATCCGAGATCGACGGCGGCGAAGTGATGGGAGTCCGGCATTCAGTTCTCCCGATGGGCTTCAGCGTCGCGGCGGTCGAGCTCGGCGACCAGCTCTGCGTACGCGAGCAGGACGCGCAGTTCAGCCCGAGCGATGCGGGCTCGCAGCTCCACCTTGAGTAGAGGGTCCGCCACCTCGAGCAGCGGCACGGCGTTTTCGACCACCGCGGTCTGGTGCGCCTTCTCCACCTCCCACCGCTCGGCGGCGGCCGCAGCGGCGCGGACCCGACGGGCGAGACGCTGAGCGACCTCGGCGGTGGTTTGCTCACGCTCCAGGCGCGCGCTAGCGAGCTCGTGGCGGGCCTCTCGGGTCCGGTTCGCCGACCACAGATAGATCGGCACGTCGATGGCGAGGCCGATCTCGAACGAGGTCGGCCGGTCCCTCTTGAACACCGCGCCCCCTTGGGCCCAGTCCACCCATGGCAGCGAAGCCAGTCGGTCCCGGCGCAGGCGGGCCTCGGCCCGGGCGATCTCCGCGTCGGCCTCCCGCACGTCCGGGTCCCGGGTCTCCAGCCCCTCGCGCAGCGCTTGCGCGGTCAGTGGCGGGGCAGACGTGCGCGCGGACTGGTCCGTCGCCACGATCTTCAGAGGCTCATCCACCGGCCAGGCGAGCAACAACCGCAGCTCGGCCTCGACCGACATCCGCTCCGCGACATGGCTGGCCCGCCGCTCATCGGCGTCTCGTCGGCTCTCCTCGCTGTCCAACCAGTCCAGAGCTGTGGCCAGACCCTCGGCGCGTCGCTGCGCCACCAACGCGGCGTGCTGGGCGCGCAGGTCCGTCAGCGCCGTGGCGAGGGTCACCGCGTCGTCGAGCAGCGGCAGCGCGTGAAAGCGCCGGGTCACCGCCTCGTCCAGGTTCTCGCGCAGCGCGTCAAGCTCCGCGTCTTCGCGCGCGACCGTCGCGACCCCCTGCTCGGCGGCGGCCGCGAGATCCCAAGGGCGAGGGAAGGGGATCCGCAGCCTCGTCACGACCTCGGGGTCGCCCGGAGTCGGGTTGATGGCCGTGGGCACATCGAGGTCTCGGAGACCGAGCCGGACCGACGGCGCGCCGACGCGCGGGTCGGCCAGCCAGCGGGCCTCGGCAGACTCACTCGACAGTTCCTGGAGCTTCAGCTCCGTGGACACCTCTTGGGCTCGGGCGAGGGCCTGCGCCAGCGTCAGCGGCTCGGCGAGCGCCGGGCCCGCGCTCAGGCTCAGGCAGACTCCCAAACATGCCCACCGCCACGCACCGCTCACGAAGCGTCCTCGGCGGCCAGGAACACCACATCGAAGCGCTGCCCTGGCACCAGGCCCTGGCCATCGACATGGATCCGCACGGGGCGGACCCAGCCCACCTCGTTCGGCCGCTGCTTGCAACGGTCCGGCGCTTCGGACACGAGCCCGCTCAGGTCCACCACCGTGCCGATGCGCACTCCGCCTCCGTCGGCGGGGTAGAGCTGGACGGCGCCGCCTGCGATGGCGCGGTCTCCGAACTGCTCGGGCAAGCAGGCGACGACCGTGGTGGTCTCGAGCGGCAACAGCTCTGCGAAGACCTCTTCGGCGGGCAGGACCTCGCCTCGTCGGTAGCGCACCGCGGACACTCGCCCGGCCAGAGGGGCACGCAGGGTCATGTCTTTGCGCCGCTCTTCGAGCAACGCCACCTCCTCCTGAACCACGCCCAGCGCGCGGGCTCCGGTGGCCGTGGCGGGGGCCTCACCATCGACGCCGGACGCCATGCCAGACACCGCCATCTCCGCAACCTCGGTCTGGGCGCCGAGCCGGGCCTGCATCTGGAGCACCTCGCCGCGCAGCGCGGCCACGTCGGCCTTGGGCTCAGCGAGGGCGTCGCGGGTGCTGAGGCCGGCGGTCACATTGCGCTCCGCGTCAGCGAGGCGCTTCTCTGCGAGGGCGAGGCTCTCCTTCGCCGCAGACAACCGGGCCGCCGACTCGGAGCGACCGGCCTTCGCCAGCGCGACGGCGGTCTTCGCCTCGCGCTTCTGTCCGTCGAGCACCGCGCCAGAGCGGGACAGCTCGGCCTGGAGCACGCGGATGCGGCCTTGGATGGGTCCCTCGTCGAGTGCGCCGACGATGGCGCCCTCCTCCACGATCTGCCCGGGTGCGACGCTCACGCTGACCACCCGGCCTGACTCGAGGGAGCCGACGCGCACGGGCTCGACCTCGGCGTAGCCCGGCACCGTGCCCGACGGGCGCAGGAACGCCAGCGCCCCCACCATCCCGAGGCTGGAGAGCAGGAGCACGCGTGGGCCGTAGCGCGTCAGCAGGTCTTGGGTACGCCAGTGCATCTCAGATCTCCAGCGTGGGGTCTTGGAGGTGCAGCGCGACGTCCCTGAGGCCTTCGATTGCGTCCAAGGCGTGGAGCAGGGCTGGGCGCTTGTCCGGGTCTGGGATCCGCACCTGGTACGCGTGCTCGAAGCCGTCTCCCTGGGCCACCTCCCGCATGGTCACCATGGCGAAGTGGGTGGTGTACTCCCGCAGAACCTCGGTGACCGCGCCGGCGATCGCGGGATCCCGGGGCGCAACCAGTCGAAGCAGCCCGTCGAACTGCTTGCGCGCCCCGTAGTGAATTCCGAACAGCAGGATGGCGGCCACGCAGAACAGGGCGGTGCCGCCGATGGCTGCGGGGTAGGCCTGAAGCCCACAGGCGATGCCCACGCCGAGCCCGGCGAAGATAAACACCATGTCGCGGGGGTCTCGCATGGTGGTGCGAAACCGCACGATACTGAGGCCGCCAGCCAGCCCGATTCCCGCCGCGATGGAGTCACCGATCGCCATCATCAGCATCGACGTGACGATCGCGCCCAGAGGGATGCCCTGGACGAAGGAGCGGGAGTACGAGAGGCCTCGGAAGGTCGCGATGTAGACCGCGCTGATGACCTGGGCGAGGGCGAAGGCCAGGCCGATGGCCAGCAGTGCCGACAGGATGCCCGCGGCGCCGGGTTTGCTCAGTTGATGCAGGAGATCCATGTCAGCCCCAAACGCTCTGCGCGTCGCGGTAGTCCCGCATGTGGTCCTCGGCCAGGGAGTAGACAGAGAAACAGTACTTACTGAAGGAGTGGCGGATGAACTCCATGCGCTGCACCAGCTGCATCATCCACTGTGGCGCGGCGTCGGCCCACTTCAGCTCCACCACGCACGCCGAGCTGTGCATGAATGTGCGCTCGGTGTGGTCGATGGGGCGCCACAGCGAGTCGTGTCCGCGCAAGTCGTGCTCGCGCATGGACTGGCATCGGATGGCGGTGTCGATGCTGACCCGGGCGTACTCGTCCACCCGGCTCATGTAGGCCTCGCGGCGGTAGTCCACCAGCACGATGGGCGACAGGTTGTGACGGTGCATGCGCACCGTGAACGGGTCCAGCGGCGCACCGGGCCGCAGTCCTGCAGTCCAGTCGCCCCGGGGCATGACGGTGCGGGTCTTGCGAATGACATCCACGTCGCGGAACTTCACCTCCGCCACGACCGGCGCCGACGGCGCATCGGAGTAGGTGCGGATTCGCGCCTTGAAGCGCAGCGGGTTCTCTACCTCGTTGGCTTTGAACAAGCGCATGTCCGGCGCGTCGTAGTAGAGCGAGCGCAGCCCGTAGGTCCCGTCGGGGCCTGCGTGCTTGTCCCGGAGGCACCACGCCGCGAGCGCCGAACGCAGCGCAGGCAGCCGGGCGCGATCCACGAGGTATTTGAACTCCCGGCGCGCCGGGATCTGGGCAACGTCGCCGGCCACCTACTCGTTGGACTCTCCGGGGGTGGGGGTGGCTTGCACCCACTCGCCCGTTCCGTTGGGGACCCGCGCGGTCGCGACATCCGGCGTCTGCGCGCCGTAGGCGATCTGGTCCACCACCCCCTCGGGGTCGCTCAGGACGATCTCTTCACCGGCGGCGAGGAGCCGGAAGGAGAGGTGGTCGTCCCCCCGGGTCGTGTCCGCGGTCGCGAACAGGAGCAGGTAGCCGCCACCGGGGACGGAGAGGCCGTCGAGGGAGTGGCGCAGGGGGTTGCCGCTGTCGTCGGAGATGGCCCATCCATCCAGCGCCACCTCGGCATCGGACAGGTTTACGAGCTCCAACCAGTCTGGCGTGTCGCCGGAGTCGTCGGTGAGACCGGTGGTGTTGCTCGCCACAAACTCGTTGAGCGCGATGGCGCCCGAGCCGTCACCGCTGGGGCAGCCCGCGAGGAGCGGGAGGACGAGGAGCAGGGACATTGCGCGCATGTGGGATCCGGGGTGGTTCAGGGGCAGCAGAGTGACAGTCATGCGACGGGAGTGGACGAGTATGGGAAATGTGACTCGAACAAGGCAATAGCATCGGCGCTGGCTTTGCTGTCGAGGGCATCGGTCAGGAACCCGAGATTGCCCCCTCGCTAGTTCCCGTCCGGGAATGCCCGATCCACCCGATCTCCGCGTCGAACTTCGGTCCCTGCTTGTGCGGCGCACCGGAGTGCGCCTTGTACGTTCTCTCTCGTACAGAGTTGCGGGTAGCCAGCAGTTGCGCCTTAGGCCATGAGCCTGTGCGGAGAAGTGGCCCCCGCCCTCT
>Ga0222662_1001429_pt1 | contig 11474 bp, 9 predicted proteins | sample AntAcemetagen600_FD_179821 | JGI IMG/M metagenome (GOLD analysis project Ga0222662, IMG submission 179821) | Saline water microbial communities from Ace Lake, Antarctica - #600 | ecosystem: Environmental > Aquatic > Non-marine Saline and Alkaline > Saline | place: Antarctica: Ace Lake | collected...
AATTCACCGGAAGGCAAGATCCATGTGAGGGTCAAAGCAGCGACCATTAAAATAAAAAGCAGGACAAGTGTATCAGGGATTTTGAATTTCATGATTTCAATCTCTTTTTTTAATGATTGCAATTGTGCAGCGTGAGATTGACACTAATTTTCCATCTTCAGTCTCAATACGGGTTTCCCAGATTTGAGTTTTTGCTCCGCGGTGAATAGGTTTTGCAATTCCGATTACACTACTCCCCGATCGCACTGATTTTATGTGATTCGCATTGATTTCAAGTCCGACGGCATCACTGTTTTCATCTCGTAAATTTAACCACGCACCGATAGAGGATAGTGTTTCAGCCAGAGCCACAGACGCTCCACCGTGTAAAATTCCCATGGGCTGAATAGTATTTTCGTTAACCGGCATAGATGCACGCATTTCATCTCTGCTGATATGATCAAACTGAATCCCTAATGCATGTCCCATATGTTTTGGAGAGGCATTTTTTAATAACTCAAACTTGGCTCGAATTTCCTCGTCAATGTGCATGCTACTGATAAAATTTTGGTTGAATTACAGGGTCGATTAAATTTGATGAATACACAATAGCAATAAATCATGGAAAAAAGGGAAATTTTTTGAATAACTAATTTTTAAAACTGCAACTAAAGTGTTAATTATCAGGTAACAGTGTTAATCTGACTCATCAAGCTAAAAAACCGCTTTTATTACTATGGATGGAACAAAATCTACATTACCTGAACTGCTGATAAGGGGGCTCGACAACTTCCCGTCCGGACACCTGGCCGCTACAAAACGCAATGGAAAATGGATAAAAACAGATGTAGAAACCTTTAAACAGAAAGTGCGACAACTGTCACTGGGACTCTATGATCTCGGAGTACGAAGAGGAGATAAAGTATCCCTTCATGCTGAAAATTCGACGGAATGGATTATTTGTGATCTGGCTCTTCTATCCATGGGAGCCGTGAGTGTCCCGATTTATACCACACAACCGGGCGATCAAATCAAATATATTCTCGAGAATTCCGATGCAATGGTACATATTGTATCGAATGATGAAATGTTTGCTGAGACAAAACCACTCATTAAAAGTGTGTCAGACATAAAAGCGGTCATATCCATTTTTGGTTCGAAGCATAAAAAATTGAAATCTTTTGATGATGTTTTAGAGAATGGTAAAAAATTAGATCTCGAAAAACCGGATCTATTCGACTCCCTGAAAGAAGCAGTTGAACCTGAAGATCTGGCAACATTAATATACACATCCGGAACTACCGGTCTTCCAAAAGGGGTGATGCTGACTCATCGAAATTTGGCCACAAATGTAGTGGCATCGATGGAATCTCTTCCATTTAGTATGGAAGAGTTCCATGAAAAACATGTTCTTTCCTATCTGCCGTTATCTCATATTTTCGAGAGGATTGTTGATTACATGTATATTGTTATGGGATGCCGGATACATTACATAGATCAGCTTGAGGAGATCAGAGATGATATGGGAACTGTTAAGCCTTTCTTCCTGGCAACTGTACCCCGACTGTTAGAAAAGATTTACACAGGCATCAAAGTGAAAGGTCAAGAGCTCACCGGTATGAAGAAGAATTTGTACTACTGGGCGATCTACCTGGCAGATGAGTATGATCCTGAGTTTCCACCTTCGGGATTGAAGGCGTTAAAATATAAGGTTGCAGATAAATTGATTTATAGTAAAATCCGTTCACTTTTTGGAGGTAATATGAAGGGTATGACAAGTGGGGGAGCTGCTCTGCCACCTGAAATCTTCAAATTTATGAATGCTATTGGAATATATTGCGGCCAGGGTTACGGCTTAACTGAAACCTCTCCCGTTATTACGGTTCAAAATAAAAAAACGATGAGAATCGGGAGTGTTGGCAAAGCCATCCCCGGGGTAGAAGTAAAAATTGCTGATGACGGTGAGATATTGGCTCGGGGTCCAAACATCATGAAAGGATATTATAAAAACGAAGAGCAGACAAAAGAGGTGATTAGTGAAGATGGCTGGTTCCGAACCGGAGATATCGGAAAACTTGATGATGGCTACCTCTTCATCACAGATCGAAAAAAATCGATGTTTAAGTTATCAACCGGCAAATATGTTGCACCTCAGAATATTGAAAATAAACTGAGCAACTCGGGATTTATTGATCAGGTGATTGTGGTTGGTTATCAAAAGAAATTCTGTTCGGCACTCATTGTACCGGCCTATGATAATGTCAAAAAACGACTAAAAAGAGATGGGTACACACCCAGCGAACCCCTCAATAAAGATAAAAAAATTCGGGAATTGATACAGCAAGAGGTCGATAAAACCAACAAGCAGCTATCTCCGTGGGAAACGGTTAAAAAGTTTGCACTGCTTGAAAAAGCATTGACCATTGATAGTGGAGAACTCACTCCAACCATGAAAGTGAAAAGAAACGTGGTAAGAGATAATTATCAGGATCTGATCGACGAAATGTATCCGAAAGAGGATTAGAATCGTTGATGGCCGAAATTAAATTGACCCAACATAAGTTTAATTAATAGTTAATTCATCAAGTATTATGCCAAACAGGTTCAATATTCAAAACGTTGTTGTTCTCGGATCAGGTGTGATGGGAAGCCAGATTGCCGCTCATTGCGTAAATGCAGGACTGCATGTGAAGTTACTCGATTTAAAATCCGATGACCCCAAACGGCCTAATAAAATTGCAGAGGAGAGCATTGAAAAGCTTTCTTCGATGAAACCGGCGCCATTGGCCCTCTCTTCCTGGGTTGATCGCATAGAAACCGGTAATTTTGAAGATCATCTTCAATGGATCGGAGGTGCGGATTGGGTCTGTGAAGTGATTGTTGAGCGGATGGATATCAAAAAAGATATGATGGCCCGGGTTCAAAAATTCAGAAATAAAGGAACCATCATCAGTTCAAATACATCCGGGCTGCCCATTTCACAAATCAGTGAAGATTGTTCGGATGAGTTCAAAGAGCATTTTTTGGGAACTCACTTCTTTAACCCGCCGAGGTACATGAAGTTACTGGAAATTATTCCAACCGAGGCAACGGATTCATCGGTTACAGACTATATGTCCGATTTCTGTGAGATCATTTTAGGGAAAGGCGTGGTTGTTTGTAAAGACACTCCTAATTTTATAGCCAACCGGGTGGGGGTCTTTTCAATGGCTTCTATGATGCCGTGGTTTTTTGAAGGAAAATTTCGAGCGGAGGAGATCGATCTACTAACCGGAACCCTCACCGGATATTCCAAGGCTGCTAGCTTCAGAACCGCAGATATGGCCGGACTCGATGTACTTAACCACGTCTCAGAAAATCTTTATCCGGCAGTGCCTGATGATGAACGACGGGAAGTTTTTAAATTGCCTGAGAAGTTTAAAGAGATGGTTAAGAATGGAGCAACAGGGAATAAAAACGGTCGCGGATTTTATAAGAAGGTAAAAACAGGGGAAGGAACAGCTTATCATGTCGTGAATCCGGATACACTAGAATATGAACCTCAGGAAGATGTAACGTTTGAATCTGTAACAAAAGCTAAAAAAGAGTTTAAAACAGCCGAAGAGCGCTTGAAATTTCTGGTGAACTGTGATGACAAAATTGGGGAATTTCTCTGGACTATACAGTCTGACCTGATCCTTTATGCAGGGAATCGACTGCCCGAGATTTCGGACTCCATTGAAGCCGTTGACAGAGCGATGAAGTGGGGTTTTAATTGGGAGTTGGGTCCGTTTGAACGATGGGATGCAATAGGAGTGGCTGAATCTGTTAAGAGAATAGAAAATGAAGGCAAGTCGGTTCCGGAATGGGTGAAAAAGATGCTCTCATCTGGCCGGGAGTCGTTTTATGAAAATGGAACCGTTTATGATATTGCTTCTGAGAAAGGCGTTCCACTATCAGCACCGGCAAAAGGGGCTGTGACTGTGGACTCACTAACGAGGAGTGGCGCTGAGGTTTGGAGTAACAAGCATGCGGCTCTTTATGATATGGGGGATGGCGTTGCCCTTTTTGAGTTCAGGACAAAACAACAGACGCTTGGATTTGAGCTGGTACAGTCATTGAAACAGGTGTGTGAACGAGTTGAAAAGGATTTTGATGCGCTGGTGATTGGACATGATCATGAAAATTTCAGTTATGGAGCGAACCTGGCAGAGGCCGGTCAGGCATTACAAAGCAGTGATTTTGATCAGATCAAAAACGCAGTAGAAGCATTTCAGGAAGTAGCAGTAGGATTGCGATATCAGCCATTTCCGGTTGTTGCGGCTGTAGCCGGACGCGCATTTGGCGGCGGTGTGGAGTTCTTTTTGCATTGTGATCGTGTGGTTGCACATCATGAGCTCTACTGCGGACTGGTAGAGTTAGGTGTTGGATTGATACCTGCCGGTGGTGGGACAAAGGAGTTGCTGCTGAGAGCGATGAGTAACGTAGAAGCGTCGGAAAATGCAGATCCGTTGCCCTATTTAAAAAATGCATTTAAAACGATTGGACTGGCAAAAGTCTCAGACAGTGCACATAAAGCGAGAGATCTGGGGTATTTGAGAGATTCTGATGTTATCGTGATGCACCGAGACCTGATACTGAAAACAGCCAAACAAGAAGCGTTGACACTCGCCCGAAAGGGGTACAGGCCCCCTGTGGAGCCTACAGTTCAGTGGGTGGGTCAGACCGGATTCAGCACACTCAATGTGATGCTTTATATCATGAATGAAGCCGGATATGCATCGGATTATGATAAAGTATTGACTCGGAAAGTGGCTGAAGTGATGACAGGCGGAGATATCAGTGAATCCCAGCATGTGCCGGAGTCGGTTATCCTAAGGAAGGAGAGAGAAGCGATACTTGCTTGCTTTCAGGATGAGAGAACTCATCAACGTATGGAACATATGCTTAAAACCGGTAAACCACTGAGAAATTAATCCAAAATTGACTTCGTTTTGAAAAGATTCGATTGATGTTTTTGATTGAATCACAAATGAAATGTTTGAATACTGACTTTTAGAAATAAGATTATGGCGAATAAAGAGATTGTAATTGTAGCTGCTAAAAGAACTGCCTGCGGAAAGGCGAATAAGGGATCTCTACGGTTTACCCGACCCGATTCGTTAATGGGTGAAGTTATTAAAGACTTATTAAAAGAAGTATCCGTCGTGAAGCCTGAAACGATCGATGATGTATACGTTGGATGTGCATTCCCTGAGGCATCACAGGGCTTAAATGTTGCCCGGCAATGTGCTATTTTAGGCGGTTTACCGGATTCCGTACCCGGTGTTACTATCAACCGATTTTGTTCATCCGGACTTCAAACCATTGCGATGGCTGCCGAACGTATCATGGCCGGGGGTGCGGATATCATCATTGCGGGTGGTACGGAAAGCATGAGTCAGGTGCCTATGGGCGGACTCTCATTTCAACCCAATCCACAACTGGCAGAAGAGTATCCTGAGATCTACATCAGTATGGGGTTAACGGCTGAAAATGTAGCCAAAAAATATGGGGTGAACAGAGAAGATCAGGATCGTTTTGCAAAAAATAGCCATGATAAGGCCATTTCAGCTTGGAAGAACGGCTATTTTGATGAGCAGATAACACCAATTCCGGTTGTACATAAATATGTGACATCTGATGGAGAAATTGAAGAGAATACGTTTGAATTCAAGAAAGATGAAGGCCCTAGACAGGGATCAACGCTGGAAGCACTGGCCGGTTTACGTCCGGTATTTAAAGTAGGGGGCACAGTTACGGCGGGTAATGCATCTCAAATGAATGACGCTGCCGCAGGCGTTTTGGTTATGAGTCGTAAAAAGGCAGATGAACTTGGGTTGAAACCACTGGCCCGATATCATGGTTTTGCCGTCGCCGGAGTTGCACCGGAACTTATGGGAATTGGGCCGGTTGAAGCGATCCCAAAAGTACTTCAGCAGTGTGGATTGAAGATCGGGGATATTGATCTGGTTGAACTCAATGAAGCGTTTGCTGCGCAGGCGTTGGCGGTTATACGTGAAGTAGGATTAGACCCTGATATAGTCAATATTAATGGAGGTGCCATTGCAATGGGTCACCCGTTAGGCTGCACCGGCGCAAAATTAACAACACAGATTTTATACGATCTCAAACGGTTGAATAAGCGGTTTGGAATGGTGACGATGTGTATCGGTGGAGGGATGGGAGCCGCCGGTATATTTGAAAATTTGAGTGATGGGTAGTTTTTGTTTTAAAAACAATAACATAGAAACGTCACATTGAGCGCACATCGAGTATATTATCAGGTTTCGATGAAAGAAAGAACCGAGATGGTAGTCGAAATGTTCTTCGTCATGGTAAGAAGTTCTCGACTGCATTTGGTCGCTATCACTACGCTACGCTTCGTGGGATAAAATAGGAGCGCTCCCAAACTTCGCTCGAACTGACGTTTAATAATTAATTAATCAAAAATAAATGTTTAAAGAAGACACTTTAAAAGGACAAACGATACTTATTACCGGTGGTGGGAGCGGATTAGGCCTCTCAATGGCTGACAAATTTGCATCACTTGGTGCTAATATTGCAATTTGTGGTCGAACCGAAAAAAAGCTGATTAAAGCTACAGAGGAGCTTAAAAAGCATGGAAATGAGGTGCGGTACTATTCAGTGGACGTTCGAGAATATGAGAAAGTAGGAGAGATGTTTAAGTCGATGATCGCTGATTTTGGTGAGGTAACCGGGTTGGTAAACAATGCGGCAGGTAATTTTTTAAGCGCTTCGGAAGATCTATCACCGGGTGGCTTTAAAGCAATCGTAGATATTGTCCTTCATGGCAGTTTTAACTGCACACACCATTTTGGAAATCATCGAATTAAAAAGAAGGATAAAGGAAATATTCTCAATATCGTGACCACCTATGCAGAAGATTCAGGTTCAGCATTTGTCCTTCCGTCCGCATGCAGCAAAGCGGGAGTTTTGGCTATGACCCGATCGCTCGCTTTTGAGTGGGCAACGTATGGTATTCGGGTGAATGCGATTGCACCGGGATCATTTCCGACGGAGGGTGCATGGACACGTTTGTTGCCATCCAAGAAATTTGAAAAACAGTATTTGGAGAAGATTCCGGCCGGCAGATATGGAGAACATGAAGAACTTGCCAACCTTGCCGCTTTTTTGATGAGTGATATGGCTCCTTACATCACCGGTGAGTGTGTTACCATAGATGGTGGGGAGAAGTTATCTGCCGGACAGTTTAATTTTATCGATACATTGATGTCGAGGGGTAAGTTAAAGACGATTTTTAAGATGTTAAAGATGAAGGGGTGAGGTAGGTGAAAAGTGTACATCTTTTGAACGCGCTCCTTTTTTATCCCACGTAGCGATAATGCTCCGAGCGCAGCGTTTCCCACGTATCGCAGCGAAGTGAAGCGAAAACCAGAATTGAAATGTAGAAAAAGTGAAGTAGTTACAGTGGAGTATCATCAATGTATAACCACTGTAGAGGTAGAGGTTAGAAGGATCAGCTGTCAGAATTCATCAGGGATTTGATTCGATCGTAAGCTCTGGCTGTTTGCAGGGCGTCGTAGGGGGAGAAGAGGGTAGATTGGTTCATCTGAATCGATTTTATAAATTGCACGACCGACCATTCCGCGGTATCGGACGGATCAAACTTTTTTTCTCGCACAGTTACCTTATTCAATTCATTTAACGTGTGCAGTCGGACTCTTTGATTAATAATATCACAATCGGCAATCGACGTACGATTTGAAAAGATCCTTTGATGCGTTTCTTTAGATGCAGACCCCAAATACTGAATCGAGGCTACAGCAGAATTCTCATATCTGAGAGTTAAATTGAGTCCTAACAGATGATGATGAAGTTTGATCGGTTTCACTTCGAAACGATGGATATTACCACCCAGCCATTTGATGATCAGTGCCAACTCATCCAGCCAGTCATATTTAAAATCTTCACTCTCCATCGCTCTGAAGTTAAGAGGTACCGACTCTTTTTTGATCTGTATCAAATCGGGTTTGGATACTTGTTGCCTGATCCAATTCATCGATTCAGCCATTGATGGCCAGTGTGAGAACTGAACGTTCACACCGGCTTCTTCTGAGGAATGATAAATGGTCTCAAGCAGTTCAAGATCAGATGGCATTTTAGAAATCAGGTAGGTGTGATTACCAAGCTGAATCGATCTCAAGAGATTACGAAGGCAATCAACCGTATCATCGATCAACAATACGGCCGCAATATCATTATCATCGGTTAACGTGCCTGTAATCACGACTTCACTGACTACAGACAGTTTTCTAAGGTGTTTTTCCCAGGCTGATGCTCGTTCCTTTTTGCCGATGATGGCGATTTTCATAATCTGTACTCCTATTAATCTCAACAAACAGAATCTGTCTGAATCAGTTTGCAATGACTGTTAACGGTTTAAGATAACAGTCATCTGACAGACTTCTTTACTAATCTGCAAATATGAATAGGGGAGATGAGTTTTCCAAATTAAGGAAAAATTAATCAGGCATAATAAGCGCCAGGATAAAATAGAACAGAACAATTGTCCCGGCTGAAAAGAAGAGTAAAAGTAAAAATAGTACTCTGACTAACGTAGGATCCCAATTGAGATATTCGCCGATTCCGCCACACACACCGGCAATCTTCTTGTTGATCCGTGATTTTTTTAATTTTGCTGACATATATCGTACCTGATCTGATTACAAAGTACACATTATAGATAATGATACGTATGTAAGAAAAAGAAGTTTCAAGAAAATTCAATATTAAATAAAAAAAGCGGAACCCAACCTGTGGGCTCCGCCTTCTTTCCATATGCTGAGGCTCAGCATTTAAAGTTCTAATCGCGCTGTTTCATATCCGACATATGATATTACGATCAAGGGTTCTAGTGATTGAATATTTGATAAACTGAAATTACCATTCATATCAGTCACTGATCCTCTATTACTTCCATCTACAATTACACTCGCTCCGGTCAAAGGCTGATTACTGTTTTCATCGAGCACTTTACCAGAAATAACATCACCTGATCGGTCCCACTGAATAGCCATCGTCTTTTGCATTACAGTAGGGCTTTCAACAGATGAGGTTTCAGCTCCGGATTCCGATATCCTGAAATAAATTGGTAAAGAATACTGCACTCTCACCGGGCGGCCTCTCTGCATACCCGGTGTAAATTTAGCCTGAGATACAACACGAAGAGCCTCTTCATCCGCTCCGCCACCAATTCCCCTCATGACGCGTGGATGTTCGACCTCACCTTCTTCATTTACAATAAATTGAATAAATACTCTGCCCTCAATTCCAGCCCGACGAGCCATCTCTGGGTATCGAATTTGGGTCTGAATAGATTGAAGACCGCCAATAAGTTGAGGCATCTCTTCAACAACAACAAAGAAGTCCTCTTTTTCGTCAGGATCGTAGAGATCCAGATTTTCGGTCTCCATTCCAAGTGTTTCGAGTACAGAGTTATACGCCTCTTCGCTGATATGAGTATTGACCTCAATCACTCCTTCAGTTCCTCGTTCACCATATTTTTCAATGGCTTTATCCCCCTTTAGTACATTGATGGAAAGTATGTTGTTTTCCTCAGCAAGGTTCAATTGATCAAGAGCTTCCATGTGTCGTTCAGCCTGCTCTTCATCCCCCATAAAAATGACGATCTGGTGATAACCGCGTGTCCCGTCGCGATCTACATCAGTCATGAGTCCAAGTTCTTCGTTATCAAATATCTCTGAGGTTTGCATATCGGTACAAGCCATAAAAATAGCCGTACTGAATATGATAACTCCAAATAGAGTTAAGCTCAGTCGTTTGGGTATCGGTTTATGAATGTTAGGTTGTGTGATCATTTGGATCCTTTTTTTTAGGTTTGATGATTCCTGAGCCATGTTTACGGAAAGTTCTTTGTCAAAATTAGGCATATAAAGCAGCTCCAGCAGGAGGGAGGCATACTCTTTTCGGGAAATGTTCTGCTCCGATAAGACCATTGTATCACATCGTAATTCACGATACTCAATGAGCTCTTTTTTGAGTAGATGAACGATCGGGTGAAACCAGAAAAATATACCCGTACAGATTGTGGTGATTTGTGAGAGAAAATCATTTTGAGAAATGTGTGTCAGTTCGTGCCGAATCGCCAGATTTAACTTCTCACTATTTACCCGAAGTGATTTCGGCAGCAGGATAACCGGTTTGAAATAACCAAAGGTGGATGGTATGATATCATCATCCTGAAAAGAAATTTGAACCGGTTTCTCAATAGCATTGATAAGTTGAATATTACCCGCATCGAGACCGTCAAGATCCGAAAGTGACTCAAAATAATGAGAAGATTTGATTTTTTTCAAATAGATCCATTGTGATGTAAATCGTGAAAAAGAGTAGATTACACCCGCAATCAACAACATAAAGAGAGATACGAGTAACAGATTGTTGAATGAATATATTGATGCTTGTTCAACAGTATTAACCGAGATTTCCATTGGAGCAAGGACGGTGATTATTTGAAGATTTATAGCTTCTGTTGCACCTATATTAAGGATGGACTCGATTCCCTGTAGTATGAAAAGGATTAAAAATCCGGCCGGTAGTGCAAACATCAAAGCGAGTCGGCCATGGTATTGAATCTGAGGATGAAGCGATGTATAGGTGCGAAGGACCAGCCATCCGGCACAAGCGGCAAACGTCCAAATTGCCAAGGGTAACCATGAGAATGAAACGATCACTTCTCCCATATCGACGGCATATTGAAATAGAGATTCCATTATTGATCCTCCATCTTGTCAATTAATTTCTTGATTTCATCCCGCTCCTCTTCAGTCAAATTTTCACTTTGCACCAACGTTTGAACCAGATCCTTCGGTGAACCCTGAAATACTTTATCAATGAGTCTGTCAATTAAACTGAATCGCACCTTTTCGGGATTAACAGCCGCACTATAGATGTAACTCATTCCTTCTTTTCGGTATTTGAGATACGACTTGTCTGATAAATTCTTCATGATGGTCATGACAGTTGTGTATGCAACCTCTCTGGATTTTAATATTTGCTCCCTGACATCAGCAACGGATGCCTCTCCCAATTTCCAAACATGATTTAATATTTCCATTTCTGTTTCACCGAGTGGACTGAGTGGTTTACGCATAGTTAGACTTGTATGATGTTGCCGTTGATTTAAACCATTATTAATTGGTTAGTACTAAGAAAATAGTAATAGCGGTAAATGTCAAGGATTAATTGGTGTTTTTATAAATAGATTTAAGATTTAGGCAGAAGGCAGAAGGCAGAAGGCAGAAGGCAGAAGGCAGAAGGCACGCTGTATGGGTTGAATCGATTCAAATTGCCTCGTTTCACTTGTAGGTGCCTAAAATAGGTTGACATAATTTTTCACTTATAACTTGAATATTATGTCTAAAAAATATCTTCGGCAACCCCGAACATTTTCGCCTACCTTACGCAAGGAG
>Ga0222662_1001431_pt1 | contig 11462 bp, 17 predicted proteins | sample AntAcemetagen600_FD_179821 | JGI IMG/M metagenome (GOLD analysis project Ga0222662, IMG submission 179821) | Saline water microbial communities from Ace Lake, Antarctica - #600 | ecosystem: Environmental > Aquatic > Non-marine Saline and Alkaline > Saline | place: Antarctica: Ace Lake...
ATGTTCCTCCAACACGAGTCTATAAAACAGCTGCTTAATGATTAAGATCAAACGAAGAAAACCAAAAACGCTGTCCTAAGAACCTAGACCACCTCAAACCTATGTATATTAATTGAAGTTCATATTTAACTTCTTGGCCACTATAGATCGTTTTATTTAAAGCATGATAGGATGATTTGTTATCATTAATCGCTTTAGTTATCAAATAACTACCAATTAGAAATAAAGAAAAACAAGCTAAGCCTATGAGTATTGTTTTAAAGTTCATATGCCAATACTGTAGGATATTGATAATTCAAAAATCCATTTACATAAAACCGCTCTTTTCCAAAAAATAACAGGGGAGAATTCAGTTTTAAATTATCCAACTTAATCCCAGTGTCAGAATCAATAAATAGAGAGATGATTTTTAAATCCTTTATATCAATGTTCCGACCTCTTGGACTATGAGAAACCTGAACAATTATGTTACCATCTGTAGTAGCGTGTATTTTCTCAATATCATTAGTCGGGTATTCTGTACTTTCAAAAGTTATAGACGGCCCTGTTGCACCGAATTTCTCAATAACTGGCCTCGTCTGAAAGGGTTCAATTTTGGAGATCCACTTTATATTTCCTAGCCCTGTATATCCAAAAATATAGGGCATCATATCAAACGTACTCATAACAGTTTCTGAAGAACTATCACATGCAATTTTTCCATCAGAGAGTTGTTTTTTTACCATTATATTTTCTGTCTGATATGATTCTCCAAAAGAAAAAAGATGCTCCCCATCAGACAATTGATAGGCATGAATTGTGTTGTAGGACTGCCCCTCATTTCTTTCTGCTTTTAAACCTCTCACATAAATTCTTTTTTTCATGATACAAAATTCGTCAGGAATAACATTTATCTGAATATCTATTTTGTGGGTATAGCGGCCATTTTGATTTTCAAATTTGTGTATTAAATAAAAGCGATCAGCAACATAAATATTTCCTTCTTCATCAATTGCCATATCAATCGGGCTTTGAAATTCACCTGGTCCACGTCCACCTCTTCCAAATTGGTATAAATATTTTCCTATAGAATTGTATACCAAAACAGTATTTTTTCTACTATCTAACAAGTAAATATTATTTTCTTGATCTGTAACGATCGATGTTATTCTGCCAATAATCTGATAACTTGGGCCTTCTTTTTGACCAATTTGATATATTTGCTTAGCATTATGGATTTTGCTTTTTATAATAGATTGACCTGAATTGTTTTTTGGTAAAAGACTGATAACCCTTTCTTCAATTTTATCCAAATAGGGAATATATTTTTCTTGTGGGTGCTCTATATTAGCTTGGGCATATGAATAGATAACTAATAAAAGCTGCATCAATCCAATCTGAATTATTACCGTAATTGTTCTACTCATTAGATCATTAATTGAATTAGTGAAGGAAAATTTTAAATACCTATCATCCAAATACCAATTTCGATACCGTATGGATAACTGAAATGTAAGGTTAACCGCTGGAAATCAAATTCAGCCATCCAGCGGTTTATTAATATTTTCATATAAGAAAGTCTGTGGATGGTTAGTTAACTTCTAAATCATGTCCACAAGCTCCAGTTGTGCAGTCACTCCCGCTAAAAGAACAATCTGTATTTTCACCAGGATTATCTTGACAAGAATCACCCATCATGCCTCCCTCACATTCATCTTGTTCACATGGATGATAAATGGAATTTACAGAATTAGCAGACGCTTGGGAATTGAATAGAACTATTCCACCAATTGTGCCAGCAAAAATGAAGCATAATATTACAAAAAATGATCTTATTTTTGTTGAAAGGGTATTCATGATAGACCTCTATTAGATTAAGTTAGGATTACATATTTAAGCCTGTATCCAGACGTATTTCTATTTCTTGATCTATTTGAAAAAAATCAATAGGTACTTGTGCCTGTAAAGTGCCTATTTACTATCTCTTTGAGCTTTTACTGATTCTGTAATCTCACTTTTAAAGACAAATGATAAAGAGCACCATAACCTTCTAAATCTAACTTCTTCCTTATTTTATTACGATGATTTTTTACGGTGCTTTCAGCAATACATAGTTCGTTGGCAATTTCCTTGCTCGTTTTACCTTTACCAACTAACTCAAATATCTCAAACTGTCTTGGTGTTAATTTTTCAGCTATCTTATTGAATTCATTCTGTCTCATAGTCAGCAATTAATGGTACTAAAATATTGGATCAGTTTTAGAAGGTGCTATAATGGCCTTGCGCATAAGCTGCGCACGCATGAATGTTGATTTATTAAATACAGAACGAAGAGCTAAAAAGCCAAAAGTTAGCAAGACCTGGCGAGGTGCGTCCGCCTTAATGCGCTGGTTATGCTGCTTTTGTTAGATTTATGTAGCAAACTCTTTTGGACTAATAGCAATGTCAGGAAATTCACGAACAATTTTTTTATCAAATGTAACCAGCTGGACATTTAAATCATCAGCTAATGCCACAAATTCACAATCGTATGCCGAACAAGATGAATCCGCAACAAGACTCATAACCTGTGTTGAGTTTACTTCGAATTCATTGGCATCCATTAGTTGTTCCGCTTCTTCTGTTGCCTGCAAGACAACCGGTAATTCTAAAATATCCTTTCGTAAATATATTGATAGTACATTTCTAAATTCGGATCGCCAGAGAAGAGGGGCAATCCAATCATCATCTTTTTTGAGCACCTTATAAACCCATTCATCCATATCGTTTGGCACCCACATGCTGGCAATCACATTGGTATCAACAACAATCATGGACGACCCTGATCAATTGCTTGTTGAATTTCATCCATAGAAAGGGTGCCTTTTGCTTTCTGTTTAAGTTTTTTAGCACGAGTAATTACGTGGTCTGGATCTCGTCGATTGCTTTGAACTAACTTTTTCAAATAGACGATCACTTCACTGTTAATGCTTCGGTGATGTAGGTCGGCCTGTTTTTTTATTTTGGCATACACTTCGTCAGGTATATCCCGAATTGTGATATTTGTAGGCATAGCGAATGAGTTTATTTTAGTTTCAAAGTAAAACTAATCAGAAAGGATGATTATTGCAACAAAAGCGGTATAACGACCCTGCGTTTAAGCGGTTTTGCCGTTTCATTGAATGAATATGAACAAAATCAGGATATTCCACAAAGCTTATCACTTGATATAAGCAAAGAGCGGCAAAATCCGCTTGAAATGCCTTGTTATAATGCGACTCACCCGATTTCGCAGTATTATTGAACTACGAAATACCACACACCCAAATCTGAAGATGAGATTCTGCCGAATAAACTCGGACTAACGGATCCTGAGAGAATTGCAGAAGAAGAGTACCGTGGGTTTTTGAGGGCAGAAATCAAATTCGAAACTGAACTGGAACAGATAGCCACTTTTAACTGGAAACTGTTGTCTACGATCCACAAAACAGCTTTAGGACATTTGTATGAATTTGCTGGAGACTTAAGACAAGTAAATCTGTCCAAGGGAGGCTTCATGTTTCCTGCCGCTAAATTTCTACAGTCTGCAATCAAAGAGTTTGAAGAAACATTTTTGAAATCATTGCCTAATTCATTTGAAGATTATGAGCACCTGGTCGAACAGCTTGCCTCGCTTCATGCCGAACTTCTATTCATTCATCCATTTCGCGAGGGTAATGGACGTACAGCAAGGCTATTTGTTGATTTAATAGCTTTGAAAAGTGGATTCGAACGGTTCAATTTCGAAAAGATCGATGAGAAGAAAATGCCGGATTACATTGCAGCAGTTCAGTCAACGGCCGACAAAAATTATGAACCAATGATTACTCTCTTCAAGAGTTTGAAGAAGTAGACCCGTTTTTAAACTCGCGGACAACCTCTCGTCGTATTTGATCTGCTCTTTCTTTAGGAATATTCATCCCTTCAATACGAAAAGAGGCCATTTGTGATTTCATAGCATCACGGGAGATGGAGTCAATATTTTTCTTTTTGGAAGTCGATTTCATGGTTCAAATATACGAAAAAATGTGCTCATATTGAAGTTGTAGGAAAGCATTATAACGGTTTGGCGTTTAACCGGTTTTGCCCTTTCAAGAAGGTAAAGTGATGAAATCAATGTATTCCTACAAGTCCCAATGACTTAGTTAGTGAATTTGTAAGCTTCCCTATAAATCAGGCAATTATAAACTTAGGGATTCATGTTTTTGGTAAAGCTGCATAGGAGTCTGGTTTCCCAGGCTATCATGCGGCCGGTTATGGTTGTAATCAAAGATAAAATTTTCCATTCGATCTCGTACATCGGTTATGGTTTTAAAAACATAAGCATTTAATACTTCATTACGGAGTGTCCGATTAAAACGTTCAATAAAAGCATTCTGTGTTGGTTTTCCAGGCTGAATAAAAGCCAGCGTTACACCATTGTCCCGGCACCAAAGATCCAATTTTAAACTGATCAGCTCTGGCCCATTATCTACCCGTATCATTTCGGGCAACCCGCGTGACTCTTTCAAGCAGTCCAATACACGAGTGACTCGCTGCGCCGGAAGACTCACATCGGTTTCAATCCAAAGAACTTGCCGGTTATAATCATCCAGAATATTCAGCATCCGAAAGCATTTCCCACTCCAAAGACTATCATGCATAAAATCCATCGACCAAACCTTGTTCGGCGCATCGGGAACAAAAAGCTGTTGTTTAACCCTTGCAGGCAATCGTTTTTTAGCCCGTCGTCGAATATTCAATCCCATTTGGGAATAGATCCGGTATAATCGCTTATGGTTAATCACATGACCCTGATGCCGTAATCGTCTATAGCACTTCCAAAATCCAATACCAGGGTGCTGCTCTACCAGTTGAGCAAGCAATGCGATCCAGGGATCATCATCGGTTACAGAACGCGATTCATAGGTAATTGTAGAGCGCGCAAGTCTGGTAATTTTACTGGCCTGGAGAACCGATATACCATGCTCGTGAATCAAAGAATGAGCAAGTTCTTTTCGTTCTACAGGCCCCCGTACTTTTTTTCAAGAACATCCTTCAATGCATCGTTGACTAGGCTTAAATCGGAATACATGCGTTTCAAACGAGCATTTTCAGCCTCCAGTTCCTTGATTCGTTTGAGTTCGTTCACGCTCACTCCACCATATTTACTGCGCCAGTTATAAAAGGTCACATCACTGATACCATGCTCACGGCAAATATCGGCGACTTTTATACCCTGTTGAGCTTTATTGAGGATGGCAACGATTTGGTTTTCACTGAATCGGGATTTTTTCATAGTTGTAATTTAAGTCGAATCACTTAATTTACAAGTGCCAACATTTAGGGAACCTTACAAATTGAAGTGGCAAAATCCGCTTGAAATGCTGGTTATGCCACCAGCTCTTTAGGTTTTATTTAATTAAGCTTGAGCAAAATGTAATAGATAATATGTATGATAAAATATATCCAAATGAAGTTAACTAAGAATACTTTTCAAGATATAAAACTTCATTTCAAAATCTGGCACGTTTTTATTTCATCTGGCGCAAGGAGACACTTCGACTCCGCTCGTCCTGGGCTGCTTGCAACAGTGTAAATATTTTCATTCTCTTTTTCTCTCTTGAGTGATGTGTTGTGGTAATTCAAAATTAACAATAGGTAATGACTATGAAAACTTGTTGCGTGAATTTTTGAATGGTTTATTAACTAATTTCTCTTAGATTTAGTATAGTCACAACCATTAACTAAATAATTATGGTGCGACCTAAATTCCCGATTTTTTCTTATTGATGTTATTAGGATAATTTGTTAATAATAAAAAGTATATGGAATAGGCATACACAAAATGAATCCCAAAACTTAAATCAATGGTGGTTGTTATGATGAAAAATTACTTAAATCTTTTAATATTTATGATGTTGGTTTTCACATTTTTTAGTTGTGATACAAGTATAACAGACACCAACTACCCTGATAATAGAAATATTGAGATAAGCGATGTAAATAATTCACGAGCGGTTACACAAAATAACTCTTTGGCTTCGTGTCCAAACATTTCGAGTTCTGACTTTACTACGATAGAATTTGCACACAAAATTAGAATAACGTACGACGATGCAGATGTATATCCGGTAGTTTCATGGGAGAGTGATAATCCACAAACAACTACTTTGGATTATGATGGTGGAAGTTGGGCTTATTATCATAACAACGGATATGGCTTTTTAGAGATAAAAATAACTGTTTCCTCTGGAGGTACGAATTGTACATCGGACCATGTGGTTTATTACTAAATTCAAGGAGATATTTCTCTTACAGAGACTTAATTATTATTTAGAATTATTTCCATTTAAAGGAACAAACTACAAATTATTACTGTCACAAAACGTATTTTCAAAAATAGATTTAATTAGGATAGAAAAGCGATTAGGCCGGTGGATCTATATCAATGTTCGGGTAGTTTTTTTTGCCCTGCTGTATATGTGTGGAACCGGATGTGAAAACGTGTTTGAGCCGTTGCAGGAAAATGACAGGTATGCTTTTTCAATGTACGGCACCTTAGATCTTCAAGCCGACACACAATGGGTACGGGTGATGCCTATCTGGGAAAGTCTGATTCCCAGAGATCCGGAACCCAACGGTACAAAAGTAACCTTAATTCATCAAAGAAGCGGAGAGGATACTCCCATGCAACCCGAGCTTTTTCGATTTAGCAACGATGTTTATGTCTGGAATTATTGGACAAATAAGCAAATGGAGCCTCAAGAAAAATATATAGTTCGTGCAATGGCACCGGATGGAAGGCAAAGTTATGCCACTGTAACAACCCCATCATTTTTACCCATACCTGTCATAACTTATTCAGAAGAGTTTGAGCAGGGAACAGTTAGGGGTATAAGTGAAGATAGATTGGTAACCATGGAAATTCGATACATTGTACAAGCCTATGTAGAGCTTGGATGTGCGCCTGAAACGGAAATTGTCATTTCTCATATAGATGATGTATCAATGAATCTCAATGGTGAATATCATTTTCATGTTAACAATAATAGAGTGAGAATTGCTCGCGAATTAGGGGTTTCAGCATCAAATTTTCAGGTAAACAAGAGAGAATTAGTTGTTATTTCAGCCAGTGTAGACTGGCCCGACATTGCTGATTTGAGTGATGAAGTGATCGTTCTGCCTGATGTGGTTTCGAATGTAAATAATGGAACCGGAGTCATTGCAGGAATTGCCAGTCGAAAGGTTGAAATTACACCAAAAAGAGATCCCTGTTAATCGCATCAAAGCTTTTATCCACAAAACGAGGTAAGTCACCGGCTTTTTAATAAGATCCAAAAATGAATAAACGGAAGATATTTAGGATAATACCTGCTATATTTTTTTTGATATTTGGAGCTTCAATTTCATGTATGCAGGCTCAAAATGTCATACTACGTGGGATTGTAAGTGATTACCAGACCGGTACGGTTCTCGATATGGCAAATGTAACCCTGCTGCCACTTTCAGGGAATGGCGGACGCGGAACGTCTACGGATGGTAACGGGCTCTATCAATTCAATAATGTGGCTACAGGCGATTATCTGTTTATGGTTCGCTACATCGGATACGAAATGCATTTAGATACATTGTCCGTTGGTCGAAGCTCGCAGAATATTTTGAATAATGTGAAAATGAGGCGTTCCAGCGAAGAACTTGAAGAGATAACCGTTTTCAGTGCAGACGGAGATGATGTTACCGCAGGCCAGGTCACCATCCGTCCGGAAACATTCGGGCGGGCACCCACACCAGCCGGTAGTGCAGATTTAGCGAGTTATATTCAAACCCTGCCCGGGGTAGTGGCGACAGGCGACCGAGGCGGGCAACTTTTTGTACGGGGCGGAACCCCCTCTGAAAATATGATATTAATGGACGGTACCCTGATCTATCAGCCGTTTCATATCGTTGGGTTCTTTTCGGTATTCCCTGAAGACGTCGTTTCAAATGTGGATTTTTATGCCGGAGGATTTGGTCCCCGCTACAGCGGGCGCACGTCATCTGTGATGGACATCCGTCTTAAAAATGGCAACCTATACAACCGGAACTGGTCGGCTTCACTAAGCCCGTTTGTGTCTGACTTTTTTTTCGAAAGTCCGGTTCGAGAGGGAAAAAGCTCGTTACTGGTATCTCTGCGGGGTTCTTTAATTGAAGAGTCAAGCGAAATATATCTGCCGGAGAAACAGCCGATGCGGTTTAACAGTCAGCTGGTAAAATTTAACAGTTCTAGTGGCGATGGTTTAAATTGTTCCGCGTTGTTGATGCGAACATACGACCGCGGCCAGCTCGATTTTGACTCGGAAGACTATTTTAAATGGAGTAATTTGGTATCGGGCGGTCGTTGTGCAGGAGTTTCCGCTGAGTCTATTGTTTCATTTATCGAGTTTAACTTCGGATTGTCTCATTTTTCAAACGAAGCTGGAGGAAACGAAGGCGGTGTAAGAAATTCACAGATTTTTAAATCGCACTTGGATATGAATCTAACTCAATATTTGGGTGAATGGCGGCTGGATTACGGTTTTTTTACAAACTACCGAACTCTTTCATATGATATATCAAACCTGTTTGTTTCCTTGGATAAAAAGGAGGAATCATTTTTAAGTACCGGTGGATATTTAAAAGTGAGTATTCCGGCCGGTGAGAAATTTTCGGTTGAGCCGGGTGTGTCATTCACAAGTTATTTAGACCGGTTACCATCCAGTCTGGAACCCAGGATTCAGTTTTCGTGGCAGCCACGGGGTAGAGTGGATGAAGAGATACATGGAGCTTTGGGGGTTTACCGTCAGCCATTTGTTGGATTGACGGATTACAGGGATGCCGGCTCCTCATTTACCGCCTGGATACTTTTGCCGGATACAGATCGGAGTATGGAAGCGAGGCATGTGCTGTTGGGTTGGAGACAACCATTAGGCCGCTTTTTTGATTTTTCAATAGAAGGTTACTACAAAAAAATAAACGATACACCCGTCGCTACCTGGAGTACTGTGGCTCAATTTTCAACCGATCTTGCGTATGCTGATGGAACTGTAAATGGTGTAGATGCCCGGTTTAATTTAAATTATCGTGATTTTTATATGGGACTGGGTTATGGATATTCTATTACAGAGTATAAGACAGCGCAGGATCATTTCGGGATCTGGTTTGGTGAACCCGTTCAGCGCTATAATCCGTCACACGACCGCCGCCATCAGATTAATGCCCAGGCAGGTTTCAACATTGGTAACTTTTCAGCAAATGTTAACTGGATGTTCGGATCTGGCTTTCCTTTTACCCGGCCTTTGGGTTTTGACAGTTATTTTAGTTTCGAAACGGGTCCGCCTGATGTTACCGGCGATTATGGAGACCCCCGTGTATTGCTTGACAAGCCATTTCAAGGACAAATGCCAGATTTCCACAGGTTGGATATATCCGCTGAACAAACCTTTTACATGAACGCAACAAAATTGAAAGTGCAGATCGGAGCCATTAATACCTATAACTGGGAAAATCTGTTTTATTTTGATGTGTTCAATCAGAGAGGAATTAACCAGTTACCTTTGATGCCTTACTTGTCAATTAAAGTGGGGTCAAACTAATGAGTGGTTCAAATTAAAAACATGGAAAGTTGAACTATTAATTTAGTTTAGAATGAAATTTTTAGCAGTCTGAGTCAATTAAGCCTTTCATAAAGAAATAATCTAAATAGGTTACCCATTTAAAGGTAATTGTCTTCAGTGAGAGTTTTTGAAATAATTCATAAACGGAACAAAGAATTAAAACCAATAAATTATGATTGATATAATTTATTAGGTGGCATAACGACCCCGCGCGTAACCGGCAGGCGCACCAGCGTTAATTATTTACAAATGTACTATTGAAAAACGGAACTTCAAAGCAGCTACGGCCTGCTCACCGAAGCCTGCTTCTTAGGGCGTAGGAGAGCGAGGCCTGTCCGCGTTGACGCGCTTGTTAGCTAACTTTTAAGGGAAAGTAAGAGTTTTCTTTTGTCCAATTTTGTTCGACTGAACGAATACCTTTAAGTCAGCATAATTTGCAAAGAAGTGTTTTAATTCTCTACTCTTAATTTTGGAAGGATAATTTGAATTACCCTTTGCAGGCACTTCAATAATACAGTTATCCAATTCAGAAACATTTAATAACTGCTTTAATTCATCCACTGATTCTTTATTGGTAAATCCCTTAACATCTTCAACTCTCTCAAATGGCCATTCAGAAAATATTAATTTTACTCCCATAAAATTCCTCACATTGCTTTTTTAATTTCATTTGATGTAGAAACTATTGTTTGCTCCGCCTTTTTATTGTCTTTAGCATTAGAATTTTGAAATTCATTTGAAGCATCAATGTTTTGGATAATTGCTATCAACATTTTTTGATATTCATCAGCTGAATAATTTTTATCGCCAAGACTACTTTCTTTGTCGCTAATTATTTGTTCAATAAACTGGGTAAATTTATTGAGGTCGCTTTGAGTATTAGAATCTTCGATAGGATATAATTCAGTTTCCAAATTGGATTCATACTTAGAAAGAATAAATCGTAAATCTTTTATAAGCTGCTTTTTGTTCATATTAATTTTCTCTGTTTTCTGGGGTTAATTTTACTTTATATTTTAATCCTTCATTAGGATCACCGTGATATAAGCCCCAATATAATTCATCAACATTTACGACACCGGGTAGATTATAACGAATAGATAAAGTATATGACTCGTCCAAGGGCTGGATTGCTTCTGCATATTCACCTTCATATGGTTGAAATATTCTTCCTTCACTATCCATTAAAGCTTTATTTCCCCAAGTATAGCTTTGAGGTTCTTTTCCAGTATTGATTGCTTTCCAATCAACTTCAAATTGAATTCTTCCACGATAGGTCCTGTAGGAAGAATTTTCAACTAAAACTCTTGATTGGGTTGTTCTTTCTTCATCTTCAGATCCGACGGTATAAGAAAAATCAGACCACTCACCTTGAATCCCTTCATTTCCAAAATTACAAGCAGAAATGCTTAAAATTAATGAAACAGCAACAACCGACAGTTTAAAATGTGTTTTCATATTTCCCGAATTAGTTTAAAGTTGGCTAACGGCCTGGCAATTCTGCTGCGGGGCGATCAACTCAAAAGTCGAGCAAGTAATGCGAACCCGTCAGCAGGAATTGCGGGTTATAGCACCGGTTTATTGTACAGAACCGGATTTCTTTTTCAGCTGAAAATTTTTGAGCTTTGATTTAGACTTTTTTTCATCCTTTTTAAAATGCTCGAAGAGTTTGTCCAGATCATTGTTAAACTGCTCGGATAATTTTTCCCGGTTCTTTCGAACTTCTGATATGATGTGATCTTGTTCCATGTAATTTAAAATAACAATTCTTCCGGTGTAGAAATAACGGGTAATTTCAAATCTTTACTGTTTGCCAATACTTCAAGTTTAGAACGAATCGAAGCATTTGCT
>Ga0222662_1001433_pt1 | contig 11455 bp, 12 predicted proteins | sample AntAcemetagen600_FD_179821 | JGI IMG/M metagenome (GOLD analysis project Ga0222662, IMG submission 179821) | Saline water microbial communities from Ace Lake, Antarctica - #600 | ecosystem: Environmental > Aquatic > Non-marine Saline and Alkaline > Saline | place: Antarctica: Ace Lake...
GCGCGCAGCCTGCAAAGAGCTCGGCGCTGAAGGTCTCAACGTCGCGACACAAGTTTGGAAGGTCGATATCCATTCCGACGTTTGATCACGATCACGGGTCGTGGTCAAGACTAATCAAGCAGTACTAAGGGCTCGGGCCCTCAGGGGAGTCGCCGCCAGGCGAAGTCACCCCCCGATGAGAGCTACTCGACCACCTGGTTCAGCTGGTCTTCGAGGTCCGCGCCGCTCGCCCGGCTGATGGATGCCCAGCGGTTGCGCGTGCGGTCGCTGCGGGCGAAGTAGGCGTAGACGGTCTCCTCGTCGCTGCTCTTGTCGGCGTCGATCTCTCGGCCCAGCTCCACCGTGCCGAGCGCTCCGCTCTCGCCGCCGAACGCCACCGCGAAGACCGACTCGACCTCGGCAGGCGCGTCCTCGTCCGTGGGGTAGCTGCTCGCCCGCAGACCGATGACTTTGTCGACGAAGCCTCCGAACACAGAGTCCTTCTCGGTCGGAGCGCCCACCGGAGCCCAGAAGCTGTTGTTCTTGTCGTGGCGGCCTTGGTGCACGCGCTTGTCGCCCACCGGGGCGCCGCCAACCAGCAAGGTGGCGTCGGCGACATCCTTGGTCTCGGCGTCGAGCAGAACCCGCTCCACGAGCCGGTTCTCGGCACCGCGCAGCGGGCTGAGATCCTTGCTCGCCACCAGGAACACCGAGCCCTTGCCCTTCACCCGCACGTACGTGTCGCTGCTGCCGTAGGACTTCTCGCCGATCTCAAACGTCACCGAGCCGCTGCTCGCCGTCACCGTCAGGCTGCCCTTGGGGCTGTCGAGCCCCATCTGCGTCAGCGCATCCGCGTCGAGCTTGTCGAACTCCCGCAGGGCCGTCAGAGGACTGAAGCTCTCCACCAGCTTCTTCGCCGTGGCGTTGCCTGGGAACGAGCGCAGGGTGGGCTCGCCGTAGGTGATCTCGATCTCGGGGGCCGGCTGGGTGGTCTCGCCCGCGGAGTCGTCGTCGTCGGCGCCCTCGGCCGAGTCGTCATCTCCGGCTGGATCGGCCTCGATCTCCGTCTCGATCTTCTCTTTCTTGCCCGCCGTCACCCACGTGGCGAGCGAGTCGCCCTTGCCTTGGATCTCGATGGTGGCCACGGACGTCTCGTCGTCCCAGGCCATCGACTCAATGCCGCCAGCGCCGGGATCGAACACGACCGCGCCGGTCTCCTCTTCGGCGTCCTCCGCTCCGCGCACCATCCAGGCAGCGCCGAGCGTCAGGACCAACAAGATCGCGAAAACGAGTGTTTCTGTGCGCTTCATGCGGACTTCCTCCGCCGGCGGTTCACGCCCGCCCCGATACCGAGCAGCAGGAGCGGGAACACCACCGTGGTGCCGTAGAACCAGAGCTTGTCTTCGTCCTTGGTGTGCATGATGGGCGTGTCCTCAACGTCGGCTACCTCGCCGGCCAGGAGCACCTCCCCCTCGAGCCACAGGATGGCCTCGCCAAACCAGTTCTGGTTCATGGCGACCCGGGTGAACAGCAGGTCGGAGATGACGTCGGCGTCAGCGGTGACGATGGCCCGTCCCCCGACCTCTGCTCCGGCCGGAGGCGCGAGCTCCACGGCCGCGGTGAGGTTGAACACCTTCTTCTCTTCGCCGCCGCCCATCTCGCGGTCGTCGTTGGCGTCCGCGAAGGTCCCGGCGAGCGAGCGAATCGTGAAGGTTACGTCTGCGCCGCCTTCCTTCGCGTTCTTGGCGCCTTCTCGCTTGTCGAGCGAACCCGTCACCGGGAACACGACGTTGCCCTTGGTGGTGAGCTTGCTCAGCAGGGTGGTGCTGTCGTGGGCCGTGACGCGGTTCGAGTACAGGATGGAGCGGTCACTGATCCGGCGAGTCAACGCCACGTACTTGCTCTCGTGGGCCAGCGTGGTGCGGTCCACGGTCAGTCCGAGCACGGTCAGCAGCGGATCGAGGTCCGGGCCGTCCTCGACGTCGGGGTCCGCCAGGAGCATGAGAGAGCCGCCCTGGGTCACGTAGCGAACGAGGGCTTCGACCTCCTGGGGCAGCATCGGGTTGCGCGGTCCGGCCAAGATGACCAGCGTCGCGTCGTCGGGCACATCTTCGGACAAGCCCTCCTTCAGGCCCAGGTTCTTGACCTTGTAGTTGAGCTGCTTGAGCACCTCCTTGGCGCCCTTGATCCCCGGCGGATCGTCATCCTTGGGGCTCGTGCTGCGCTCCCCGTGCCCGGTGACCAGGTACGCCATCCGCGGGTCTCGGCTGACCTTGCCGAGCTTGCTCTGCATGTCCTCGTCGAGCTTCTTGAGCTTGCTGCGGGCCTTCTTCGGCTCCACATCGAGGCGCACCTGCTCGTGCTCATCCCCCTTGCTCAAGACAACGACGCCGTTCTTGCGGGCGCGCATCTCCTTGGCGAGGCCCGGGTGCATGTCGCGGTCCTTGCGCTGGACCGTGAGCTTGCTGCTGGCGGCGTCCAGATCCGCGAAGTACGGCTCGATGAGCTCGAGAACGTCGTTGGCCGGGGGGAAGAACAGCGTGATGGTGACGTCCTCATCGAGGTTGCGCGCCATCTCTAGGGTCTGCCCGCTGGGCACCAGGTTGCGCACCGTGCGCAGATCGATGCGCTCGTCAGTCTCGGACGCGACCCAGTTCAAGGCAAAGAGCCACGACGTGGCGAGGGCGATGGCGAGCCCTGCGTTGCCGGCGTCGAAGAGACGTCGCACTTCGAGCTGCGCGGCGCCGGCCATCGAGCTGAGGCTGCGCTCCATCGCGAGCGCCGGCAAGGATCCGGCGAGCACCATGATGGGCCACCCGACGCCGAGCACGAGCTGCTGCATCTCCCCGTCGAGCCCGCCCGGAGCGAGGGTCTTTAGGAAGTACAAGGCCAGTCCGAGGAGGCCGACCTCATAGGCCATGACCAGGCGCCCCATGACCGAGCGGGTGCCGCCGACGGCGGTGCGCCACGAGTTGAAGCGCGCCAGGAGCGCGACGAGCGCGAGCCCGCAGCCGGCCAGAGAAGCGGGCCAGCGAAGCGCGTGTCCGTCGCCGAAGAAGCGCTCGCCCACGAAGATGAGGGTGAGCCCAACGATCCAGGAGAGGAGTGACGGAGCGCGAGACATCAGCGCCACCTCCGCGCGCCGAGCACCTTTTGGGTGAGGAGCAGGAAGAAGAAGGTCACGGAGCTGTAGAACACGATGGACCGGGTGTGGATGGTTCCCTCCCGGAAGTCCTGGAAGTGCCGGTAGTAGAAGTCCATGTAGGCGAGGAGCTCATCGAGGGGGGGGCTGGCGACCTTGCTGAACAGCCACATCACGCACGTCAGCGAGGCGAGGATGCCGCCGAGCACGACCGAGACGACCTGCGAGCTGCTGAGCGAGCTCGTGAACGTGCCCAGCGCTGTCGTGGCTGCGCCGATGAGCGCCAACCCGAGGTAGCCTGAGAAGACGTGGCCGGGGTGCACGCTGCCGTTCACCGCGACCATCAGCGGCATGTATAGCGACGCCGCCAGGATGAGCAGCACGAAGACCCAGGCGGACATCCACTTGCCCACCGCGATCTGCCAGTCGCTCGCGGGCGAGGTCAGCAGCAGCACCATGGTGCCGTCGTGGCGCTCTTCGGCGATGAGACGCATGGACAGCAGCACGCTGGCGACGAGCGTCATGCCCATGGAGAAGTAGAAGAAGTCCTGGAGCACCTTGCTGGACAGCTTCTCGCTATCGCCCAGCGCGAACACGTTGAAGAGCACGCCTTGGAGCATGAGGATGCCCGCAGCGATGACCCAGCCGGTCCACCCCTTGAAGTAGGCGCCGAGCTCCCGCCCGACGATGAGCCAGATCGCTCTCATGCCGCACCCTCCCGGTTCCCTGCGAGCTTGAGGAACAAGCCTTCGAGTTCGTTGCTCGCCTGCGCCACCCGCGAGACGGGGAAGCCCGCCTGGACCAGCGCGCCCACCACCGACTCGGTCTCGGCCGGGCGGTCTTGCCCGAGCAGCACCACCGTGATGGTCGTGATCTCACCCACCTCGCCCGTGACGTCGGCGCTCTTCACGCCGGCGAGCATCGAGACGATCCCAGCGGCGGACTCTGCCTCGCCTCGCACGTCGAACTCGATGCGTCCGCCCGTGCCGATACGGTCGTGGATCTCTTGTTCGGTCCCCTGGGCGACGAGCTCGCCCTCGCCCAGCATCAGCAGCAGGTCACACGTCTCCTCGACTTCGAGCAGGTTGTGGGAGCTGATGAGCACCGTGTGGTCGCCGCCGAGCCCGCGCACCAGCTTGCGCATCTCCACGCGCTGCAGGGGGTCCAGGCCCGACACGGGCTCGTCGAGGATGACGAGGGTGGGGTCGTGGATGATCGCCTGGGCGATGCCGACACGCTTGCGGTAGCCCAGAGACAGGGTGTCGATCACCCGGGTGCTGTAGTCCGACAGGCCCGTGCGTCCGAGGACGTCCGGCAGCCGATCCTGCACCTGCGTAGAGGTCATCCCGCGCAGCTTGCCCAGGTAGGTGAGGAACCCAGAGACCGTCATCTCCTTGTACAGCGGCGGCTCCTCAGGGAGGAAGCCGATGCGCTTGCGCACGAGCTCCGGCTGGGCGATCACGTCGACGCCATCGATCATCACGCTCCCCGAGGTGGGCAGCAGGAAGCCGGCGAGGACCTTGAGCGCGGTGCTCTTCCCTGCGCCGTTGAGACCCAGGAATCCCGCGATCTGGCCGCGCTCGATCGAGAACGTCAGGTCCGAGACTGCGCAGATGTCGCCGTAGTACTTCGTCAGTCCGGAGACCTCGATCATCGTTGCTCCCTCAGTGGGTCGATGCGCCGAAGCTGCGGTCCAGCACGGCGGTGATTCCCCGGGCCTGATGGGCCAGGGATGCGATGTCTTCGTAGCGCAACGCCTGATCGGCGTCGGACAGCGCGCAGGATGGCTCGGGGTGGACCTCGACGAGCAGGCCGTCGGCGCCGGCGGCGAGACCCGCGCGGGCCAGCGGAGCGACGAGATCCCGCACGCCAGCGGGGTGCGAGGGATCCACGATGACGGGCAAGTGGGTCAGCGACTTGAGCACCGCCACCGCGGCGACATCGAGGGTGAACCGCGAGTGGCTGTTGAAGGTGCGCACGCCGCGCTCGCACAAAATGACCTCGCAGTTGCCCTCCTTGAGGATGTACTCGGCAGCGTTGAGGACCTCGTCGATGGTCGCGGAGAGACCACGCTTGAGGATCACCGGCTTGGTGCTGCGGCCGACCCGCTTGAGCAGCGAGTAGTTCTGCATGTTTCGCGCACCGATCTGTACGACATCGGCGTAGTCCTCGACCATGGCGAGCTGCTCGAGGTCCATGGCCTCGGTGACGATGGGAAGCCCGGTGGCCTCGCGGGCGCGAGCGAGCATCTGCAGGCCCGCCTCGCCATGGCCCTGGAAGGCGTAGGGGTTGGAGCGGGGCTTGTACGCGCCGCCCCGCAGCGCCTGCGCGCCGATGCTCTTGAGGTAGTGGGCGGTGTCGAGGAGCCGCTCCTCTTCGTCGACGCTGCAGGGCCCAGCGACGAACCAGGCGTTGTCCGAGCCCACCTTGGCCTCGCCAATGCTGATGATGGTCTTGCCCTGGGCGGCCTCGGCGGTGGCGAGGCGGTAGGGCTTGCTCACCCGAATCGCTCGCATCACACCGGGCATCGAGCGCACATCGGGGATCATCGCCTCGCCCCAGTTGCCGGTGACGGTGATGGCGGTGCGCATCTTTCCCGGGACGAGTCCTGGGGTGAGTCCCGCCTTGCGCACGCGCGCCTCGATGGCGGCGACCTGCTCGTCGGTGGCGGTCTTCTTCAACAGAATCAGCATCTTCGCTCCGACAAGACCGAGGAAAAGGGGGGTGCAGGACGGTGGAGCCTAGGGTCGCGCCGGAGAATGTCAACCGCACGCCGAGCCCGCCATTCACGCTGCTATGTTCCGCGCCCTCACCGGTCTCCAGGGAGCTCTCGATGTCCGACCGGCCCCTCATCGTGGTCACCAATGACGACGGCATTCGTGCCGGCGGACTGAGCGCGCTCGCCAAGGCTGCGCAGGAGCTGGGCGAGGTCTGGGTGGTCGCGCCCGAGTCGGAGCAGTCGGCCATGGCGCACGCGCTGACGCTGCATCACCCGCTGCGAATCCGCGAGTATGCCGAGCGCAAGTTCAGCATCGACGGCACCCCCACCGACTGCGTCTTCTTCGCCGCGCTGCACATCTGCCCTCGCAGGCCCGCGCTGGTCTTGAGCGGAGTGAACCGCGGGCCCAACCTCGGGGACGACGTGACCTACTCCGGCACCGTGTCTGCGGCGTTGGAGGCGACCCTGATGGGCATCCCGGGCGTCGCGAGCTCGCTGGTCATTCGCAACGAGACGTCGCGGGACTACGACGTCGCTGCGGAGTACACCGTAGAGATCGCCCGCGAGGTCTTGGCCCGAGGCCTGCCGCCAAAGACCTACCTGAACGTGAACGTGCCGCAGATCCCCGCGCCGCGCATCAAGGGGGTGCGGATCACGACCCTGGGGCACAGCTTCTACGACAACCGCATCGTCAGCTGCGAAGACCCTCGCGGGCGTCCCTACTACTGGATCGGCGGCCACTCGTTCGAGAGCAGCGACATCCCAGGCTCGGACTGCAACGCGGTGCTCGATGGATACGTGTCGGTCACGCCGCTGTACGCCGACCCGACGCGTCGCGAGATGCTCGACGAGCTGCGCAGCTGGGGAGTCGAGCGGGGATGATCGCGGCGCGCCCTGGCAATCGGTACGAGACTCAGCGTCGCAAGATGGTGGAGCAGCAGCTCGGCAGCATCGCGGACAAGCGGGTGCACAGTGCGATGGGGATGATCCCGCGAGAGCGCTTCGTCGGCCCCGTCATGCAGCCGCGCGCGTACGAGGACAACCCGCTGCCCATCGGCGCGGGTCAGACCATCTCCCAGCCGCGCATCGTGGCCCGCATGACGGAGCTGCTCGAGCTCGACGGGCACGAGAAGGTCCTGGAGATCGGTACGGGCAGTGGCTATCAAACCGCCGTGCTCGCGGTGTTGGCGCAGCAGGTGATCTCCGTGGAGCGCATCGGAGCTCTGGCCCGGGTGGCGCGCAAGCGGCTGTCGGACCTGGGGCTGACCAACGTCACCGTGCTCCAGTCCGATGGGACCATGGGCCGCAGCGACTACGCACCGTTCGATGCGGTTCTGGTCACCGCGGGCGCCCCGGCGGTGCCAGCTCGCCTCGTCGAGCAGGTCAAGCTCGGGGGTCGGGTGGTGATTCCGGTCGGGGATGCGAAATCACAGGTCCTCATCCGCCTCGTGCGCCAGCCTGACGCTGCGGACGGCTCGGTGCAGTGGACCGAAGAGAAGCTCGATGATTGTCGATTCGTGCCGCTGATCGGCCGGTTCGGCTGGAAGGAGGAGTAGACGTGGATATCGATATTCAGTGGATCGAGGACATGGTTCGGGACATCCCGGACTTCCCGAAGCCGGGGATCGTCTTCAAGGACATCACGCCGGTGCTGCAGGACCACAACGCGTTCAAGGCGGTGGTGCAGCTGATCTCCCTGCAGTACCTCGGCAAGAAGATCGATCGCGTCATCGGCGTCGAGAGCCGCGGGTTCCTCTTTGGCGGCTCGGTCGCCTTCGAGTTGGGCTGCGACTTCGGCATCGTGCGCAAGGCGGGCAAGCTGCCCTGGACGACCATCGCGCGCACCTACGATCTCGAGTACGGCACCGCCACGCTCGAGGCGCACATCGACACTGTCAAGCACGGCGAGCGGGTGGTCATCGTCGATGATCTGCTCGCCACCGGAGGCACCTGCCGCGCCACCGTCGAGCTCCTGCAAGAGCTGGGCGCAGAGGTCGTGGGCGCTGCCTTCCTCATCGAGCTGGGTTTTTTGCCCGGCCGCAAGGTGCTGGAGGACCTCGGCGTCGAGGTCTTCGCTCCCATCACGTACTGAACTGGAGACACTGACATGACTGACGTTGTCATCGCCGCCGCAGCGCGGACCCCCATCGGATCATTCCTGGGAGCGCTCAGCTCCGTGCCCGCTCCACAGCTGGGCGCCGTGGCCATCAAGGCCGCCATCGAGAAGGCCGGCCTCACCCCCGATCAGGTGGACGAGGTCATCATGGGTTGCGTACTGCCCGCGGGCATCGGCCAGGCTCCAGCCCGGCAGGCGGCGCTGGGCGCTGGGCTGCCCAACGGTGTGGCCGCCCTGACCATCAACAAGGTGTGCGGATCGGGCCTCAAGGCCGTGATGCTCGCCGCTCAGGCGATTCGCTGCGGCGACGCCGACGTGATCGTCGCTGGCGGCATGGAGAACATGAGTCAGGCTCCGTACTTGCTCGACAAGGCGCGCACGGGGCTGCGCATGGGCCACGGGGAGCTGACCGACTCCATGATCAAAGATGGCCTCTGGGACCCCTACAACGACTACCACATGGGGGTCGCGGGCGAGCTCTGCGCGACGGACTGCAACGTGCCGCGGGACCGGCAGGACGCGTTTGCCATCGAGTCGTACCGCCGGGCGGCTGCCGCTCAGGAGGCGGGCAAGTTCGACGCGGAGATCGCGCCGGTTTCGGTGCCAGGTCGCAAGGGCGCGGTGACCATCGTGGACACCGACGAGGAGCCCGGCCGCGGGCGTCCCGACAAGATCCCGTCCCTGCGCTCCGTCTTCAAGAAGGACGGCACCATCACGGCGGCGAACGCGAGCTCCCTCAACGATGGCGCCGCGGCGCTGGTGATCATGAGCGCGGCCAAGGCCGCAGAGCTCGGCATCACACCGCTGGCGACCCTGAAGGGGTACGGGCAGCACGCCCAGGCGCCGGAGTGGTTCACCACGGCTCCCGCATACGCCATCAAGAAGACTCTCGACAAGCTGGACATGCCCGTCGAAGCCGTGGACTTGTGGGAGGTGAACGAGGCGTTCTCGGTGGTCTCCCTCGCTGTTGAGGACAAGGTCGGATACGACGGCGCCAACGTGAACATCTGGGGCGGCGCGGTGTCGCTGGGGCATCCCATCGGCTGCTCCGGCGCGCGCATCCTCGTCACCCTGCTGCACCAGCTCGTCGACACCGGCAAGAGCACTGGCTGCGCCTCGCTCTGCATCGGAGGCGGTGAGGCCGTCGCCGTCGTCGTGCAGCGCTGAACGAAACCAAGGAGACTCCCATGAGCAACAAGATTGAGACCCTGGGCGTGCTCGGCGCCGGACAGATGGGTGGCGGGATCGCGCACGTCGCGGCCGTGGCCGGTTACACCGTGCTGCTGGCTGACGTCAGCGTGGAGCGGTCCCAAAGCGGGATCGATGCGATCGGCAGGCGCCTCGCGCGGGGCGTGAGCAAGGGCCGCATGAGCCAGGAGGACGCCGAGTCGGCGTTGGCCCGGATCACCCCGTGCACCCTGGCGGACTTCGGCAGTGTGGACTTCGCCGTCGAGGCCGCCACCGAGAACGTCGAGCTGAAGCTGTCTCTGTTCCGCCAGCTCGACGACGTGGTGCCCGCCGGCGTCATCCTCGCGAGCAACACCAGCTCCATCTCCATCACGAAGATCGGCGCGGTCACGACGCGCCCGGAGCTGGTCATCGGCATGCACTTCATGAACCCAGTGCCGGTCATGAAGCTGGTCGAGGTGATCAAGTCGCTGCAGACCTCGGATGAGGTCGTGAACCAGACCGTGGCGCTGGCCGAGAGCATGGGGAAGACCTGCGTCGAGGCGCGGGACCAGCCCGGCTTCGCGGTGAACCGCATCCTCATGCCCTACATCAACGAGGCGTTTCAGGCGCTCTACGAGGGCATCGCGACAGCCGAGGGCATCGACACGTCCATGAAGCTCGGCACCAACGTGCCCATGGGCCCGCTGACTCTCGCGGACTTCATCGGACTCGACACCTGCCTCGCCATCATGGAGGTGCTGCACGACGGCTTCGGGGACAGCAAGTACCGCCCGTCGCCGCTTCTGCGCAAGTACGTCGAGGCGGGCCTGCTGGGCAAGAAGACCGGCCGCGGCGTCTACGACTACCGGAGCGCCTGAGATGAGCGACGTCGTCCAGTACGAGCTTGTCGGCGGTGCCGCCATCATCACCATCGACCGACCGAAGGCTCTCAACGCCCTCAACGCGGCGGTGCTGTCGGGGCTCGATGCCGCGTTTGCGCGGGCCCGGGCCGAGGGGGTGCGAGGAGTCGTTCTGACCGGGGCTGGGCCCAAGGCCTTTGTCGCCGGCGCGGACATCGTCGCCATGAAGGACTTGAGCGCTGAGGAGGCGCAAGCGTTCTCAGCCCAGGGTCAGCAGGTGTTCAATCGGATCGCGGACTACCCCGGCGTCGTGATCGCGGCGGTCGGCGGGTTCGCCCTGGGTGGCGGGATGGAGCTGGCGATGGCCTGCGATCTCATCATCGCGGCGGCCAATGCGCGCTTCGGCCAGCCCGAGGTGAACCTGGGAGTCATCCCCGGGTTTGGCGGCACTCAGCGGCTGGTGCGTCTCGTCGGTCTGCAGCGCGCCCGCGAGCTGGTGTACACGGCGAGGATGGTGAAGGCGCCCGAGGCGCTGGCTCTGGGGATCGCGCTTGAGGTCGTGGACCAAGGTGAGGCCGTGGACCGGGCGCTCGCGCTGCTGGGAACCATCTCTGAGAAGGGCCCACTGGCGGTCGCCTACGGCAAGCAGGCGGTGAACTCGCACCTCGATGGCACGCTGGCGCAGGGGCTCGCGATGGAGGCTCGGCTCTTTGGGCAGTGCTTCGCCAGCGCGGACCAGACCGAGGGGATGAACGCCTTCCTCGAGAAGCGGGCTCCGGAGTTCCAGGGGGCCTGAGGCGACTTGGGCGAGGATGGCGCCTTAGGCGCCGTCATCGGTGTCGTCGGGCTTCCCCGCGGAGCCGGCGAACGCCCACTCCGCGGTGCGAGAACCGGCCAGCGCCTCGGACGACTGCTCCAGCCCGTCGGGAGGCGTCAGCGCGACCGGCTTCGGGGAGCCCGCCTTTGGGGGGCCCGCGGCCTCCACTGCTCGGCCGATGAGGCTCCACTCCCCGGTGTGCATGCCCGACAGCGGCCCCAGGGCGGCGGGCAGCTTCCCGTCGCCGGGGGGAGGAGCGCCGTCTGCTCGTCCCGAGATCGCCCCCAGCATCCACTCGCCCGTCGGCGGGGTGAGTCCGTCGTGGTCTTCGAGCCAACGAATCCGCTCGTGGGCCATGTCCTGACTCGACACGATCCGTGGCCGGTCGGACGGGCCCAGGATCCCTTCGGCCTCGTCGCCGATCGCCTCCTGTGCCAACTCCAACCAGCTTCCGTCACCTTCTGGCGGCCCATCGAGCCGCCATGCGGCCTCAGCCGCAGCGAGCGCGGTCTCGAAACAGTCCACGCCGCCGGGGTCGGTCATGAGCACGTCGCCGGCTCGCAGGCGCAGGACCGCCTTGCTCTCGGAGGCGCTGACGAGGTCCCAACGAACGAAGCGAATCGACATCCAGCGATGCTAGCAGTCCGCTGGG
>Ga0222662_1001434_pt1 | contig 11436 bp, 11 predicted proteins | sample AntAcemetagen600_FD_179821 | JGI IMG/M metagenome (GOLD analysis project Ga0222662, IMG submission 179821) | Saline water microbial communities from Ace Lake, Antarctica - #600 | ecosystem: Environmental > Aquatic > Non-marine Saline and Alkaline > Saline | place: Antarctica: Ace Lake...
TCTGCCTGTGATCGGAAGCGCTGAGAATTTGCACTGTTTTCGAGAAATATATAGCATTGGAGTTGCCCGATTGGCAATAAGCCGACTAGGAATTATATATCCATGACAGAATACCGCGATAACGAAGACGACGCCATGCTCGACGATATAGATGACAGCGATGACTCCGCCGAAAAAAGCGAAGGCATGGGCTTCCTTGAGCATCTGGAAGAATTCCGTTGGACGGTGGGGCGTAGCTTGCTGGCTTTTATTGCCGGCGTCGTCCTCGCCGCGCTTTTTATTGGCGATATAGCTTCGTTCCTGAAGCTGCCTATTATTACCGCCTATGGTTCCGCCGAGCTGGCGGATGCAAATTTAATTACCTACCGTCCGATGGGGGTGATCTCGGTTTTTATTCAGATCGCCCTTATGTCGGGTCTGACGCTTTCGATGCCTTTCGTGCTCTATTTCCTGGCGGCCTTTGTCGCGCCTGGTTTGACCGAGTCTGAGCGGAAGGTCGTGCGGCCATCTTGTTTCGCGGCTTTTTTGCTCTTCCTCGCTGGCGTTTCGTTTGCATTTTTCGTCATTCTTCCGCTGACTTTGTCCTTCTCAGTCAGGCTGAATTTGTATTTCGGATTCGATCTCCTTTGGGCGGCCTCGGATTATTATAGCATGGTGGTGTGGTTTTCGCTGGCGACGGGTGCTTTTTTCCAGTTCCCGCTCATTATCGTGATTCTGGTCTATCTCGGAGTGATCCCAGTCGAGAAGCTCAAAGCTGTACGTAAATCAGTCTTCGTCGGGCTGATGGTTTTTGCCGCCTTCATGACACCAGGAGGCGACTTCATCTCGCTCCCTCTGACCACTGGATTCATGTATGGGCTCTACGAACTGGCGATCTGGGTCGGTGCACGCGTCGAAAAGAAGAAGCGCGAAGCTGAGCTCGATGAATGGGACGACGTGTAAGGAGCGGGTCGAAACGGGTTCCCGTTCCGCTACATTTTGATTTTGTAGCGGAAGCGGGAACCGCTTTCGAACCGAACAGTGTGCAGAGGAGGGTCGTGGCGGCACAAAAAGAGCCGCCCCGAAATGGGACGGCCTTTTAAAAAATCAGGAAATCAGGAAAACAAACTGAACCAAGCCTATTGGGCGTCCTTCTTCTGCTTCCTTTGGTCGATTAGAACCAGCATGAACATATGGTAAGCGAACCAGAAGACGGCTGTGATCGGCACAGCTGTGAGGCAGGCTTGAAGTTGAGCAATCAACGGATCAGGCGAGAAAGTGAAAGGCACCAGCAAAAAAGACATCAATACGTATACGAGGAACGTGAGAACCAAGCCGATGATGATGTGCACAGGTGTGAGCAGTTTTTGATAAGGTGCGTTTTCCATTTGTGCATAGAAACAATTACCCGTGCGCCCGCTGTCAAAGCGAAAGTTCCTCGAAAATCAAAACTGCCTCGTTTTTTTAGCGGTCATTCCAATTGACCCCATCGCTCATGATACTCTATAATAGTATCGTGAAGCTTATCTTATTACCCGCTATTTGCCTGATTGCTTTGGGTGCAGTGCATTCTAGCTACGGGATCATACTGGTTGGTGGCGGGAATCTGGTCAATACGACTGATCCCGGCGACGGGGCACCTTGGGACGAGGTCGCGCGTGTGACCAACGCCTCTGGCACCCACACTACCAGCGGAAGTGCCGTCCATCTGGGCGGCGGCTACATGCTGACGGCGAATCACGTGAGCCTCTCGCAAGGCTACGTCAGTTTTGATGGCTCGACGACTTATCAAATCGCGGGCGGCACGACTGTCCAAGTGATGAGTGAGACCGACGTGACCGAGGTGGTCGATTTGAAGCTTTTTCAGCTGACGGACAATCCCGGCACAAGCGGGGTAAATCTCTTTCCAGAACCTGACAAGGGAGTCGAAGGTAGCTTTGGCGCGGCCACGCACATTGGATGGGGCGTGGGCGAAGCCGGTAATCCGGTCGATTTGCCGAACACTTGGTCATGGGGGAACTCCGGAACGAGTGAGAAGCGGTGGGGCGTCAATGCGTTTGAAGGCGCGACGGACATTACATACTCGTTTGGCGGATTTAACTACGATTTTGAGTCTATCTACACGGAGTCAGATACCGACGCCACGGTCAATGAGGCGGCAGCCACCCTATATGATTCCGGATCCGGTTTGTTTATTAAGGATGGGGCGGATCAATGGTTTCTCACCGGCACTATCGTCACGGTCAGCACCAACGATAGCTCGACCTTTGCGGCGGATGCGACTGCGGATCTTAACTACGCAGTCAGGATCGCGGAATATAGCAACGAAATCGCCTCGCTGATGATCGATCCAATTGCGGTGCCAGAGCCAGCCACTGCGGCCCTCTTATTTGGCTTGATCGCCTTAGGGGTGCTTACTCGCCGCCGCGTCTAAGCCCCAGCAGGAACTCGCGGTTGCCATCCGTGCCTTTGATCGGTGAGTCCATCGTGCCGATCAGTTCGGCTCCGGGGAGCTGGCTAAGGCCAAAGTCCTTGATTTGCGCGAGCACGCGCTGGTGGATCGCCTCATCTCGGATAATCCCTCGCCCCGCATCGGCCTCGTGTTTTTCGGCTTCAAACTGCGGTTTGACCAGCGCGATGAGGCAGCCGCCCGGTTCGAGAAACTGCCAGACCGCCGGCAGCACCTTTGTCAGCGAAATGAAGGAAAGATCCATTACTATGCGAGGGTAGGCGTCGCGAGGGAGGTCGCCCACTTGCAAGTGGCGGGCGTTGGTCTTTTCCAGATTGGTGACACGTTCGTCCTGAATTAATTTATTGTGCATCTGGGCACGCCCAACATCCACGCAAGTCGCGCTGATCGCACCGCGTTGGAGCGAGCAATCCGTAAAGCCGCCCGTCGATGCGCCCACGTCGAGGATGTGTCGTCCCTCCATCGATATCTCAAAGCGATCAAGGAAGCCTTCCAGCTTTTCGCCGCCTCGGCTGACGAAACGCGGCGGGGCTTCCACTGTGACATCGCTGTTCTCTGGAAGGCTTCGGCCTGGCTTATCCAGACGATCGGTGCCGAGCTTAACTTTGCCTGCGAGGATGAGGGCTTTGGCTTGCGAGCGAGAGTCGGCCAGGCCTTTGGCGACCAACAATTCGTCGAGGCGGAGTTTAGAAACTTTGAGCATTTTTTATCGGATTTTGTGTCGCTGAAGTCGTGAGATTTTGGACGAGTTTGATTCTTCGGCGAAGAGTGATCCAAAGCGTGACCGCTTCGGCTACACTTAATCGGGGTCTGGGGCATCGCGCTTTACGAAATCGACATCGCTAGAGCGTATGTGCAAATCGCGCTGCGGGAACGGGATTTCTATATCGTTTTCCTTAAAAATATCCCAGACTTTCAGTAGCACATGGCTCTTCACATTGGAGACACCATTCGCTGGGTCGGTCAGCCAGAAGCGTAGCTCCAAGTTGACCGAACTATCGCCAAACTCCTTCAGCAAGCATACCGGCGCAGGGTCTGGCAACACTCGCTCGTGGCTCTTAGCAGCTTCCAGTATGAGGCGTATGCACTCGTGCGGGTCGGCCTTGTAGGATACCCCGATGGGCACACGCATACGGACTAGTTCATCTGTGAAGGACCAGTTGATGACACGCTGGGTAATGAGATCCTCGTTTGGGATCAGATGCTCTGTGCCGTCACGTGTGATGACGGAGGCGTAGCGAGCGCGTAGATTATTAACCCAGCCATAAGTCCCCTCGATCTCGATTACGTCGCCTGGCTTAATGGAGTTATCCATCAGCAGAATGATGCCACTGACGAAATTGGAGACCACTTTTTGGAGGCCAAAGCCTAGGCCAATGCCAATCGCGCCGCCGAGGAATGCAAAGGCCGAGAGGTCGACCCCGATGGAGCCAATCGCCGTTATGATCGCGACCGTAATCAATACAATGCGAATGATCTTAGCGATGAGTACCTTTATGGATGCGCTAATCTGTGGGATGCGCTGAATCTGAGTTTCAACGATACGAGCCACGGCTAGCCCAATCCATAATGTGAAAGCGAATGCGATGATACCCGCAAAGATAGTCCAAGCAGAAATGCTAAATTCACCGAGGGTGAAGCGTATGCCTTCAAGGAGCTTGATGCTGTCCTTATCCAACGCGAGCCCGAAAAGGCCTGTGATCAAATAGGCGACTGCGGCCACGGATTGCGCCCAGAAGCGTTCTTTTAAAAAGCTACTGCCGAGGCCAATTACAATCCAAGCGCCTTCGAGGATCACGAAAAAGCGAAAGACCGGAAGCTCAAGTGCGAATACAAAAGTGCCGATTAAATAGGCGCTTAGAAGCAAGACCCATTGAAAAATGAAGTCGGCCTGTCGCTTGAGCCAGTAAGTCGGCGTATAATCATCGGTCTCTGTAGTCTCGATTTTATTATCTAGAAATCGATTACAGACACTCAATAGGACTAAAACGACGAGCACCTCCCAAAGATCATCGTATTGAAAGCCTTCTTCGGGTGCCAGTAGGCTGCCCCATTTTTGCATAAATTCCATGATGTCTAATTAGTAAGTGGCATAAATTGAGTGCCGCAATCTTTTTGCAATTCTCCATACAGCTCTCAATCTATTTGTTATGCGATTTTATTTACTAGTATTATCAGTCATTGCGACACTTGCTTCCGCCCAAAATCGCATCGGCACCGGCGCGGTCGAAGCGCTCTATCAGCAAAACTGTATGAGCTGCCACGGCGAAGACCTCTCCGGTGGCTTGGGCGGCTCGCTGCTCGATCAAGCATCGTGGAAACAAGTGGGTAAAGGCATCGGCTTCATTGAGTATGTGCAGCAAGGTAATCTGGAAACGGGCATGCCCGGCTTCGGCGAGGCCTTGACCGAGCCTGAGATCCGCTCGCTCCAAATTTACATTGATGAAATGCGCCAGAAAGCCAATCGCGAAGGCAAAGCGCCACTTGTCCAGAAACAGGATAACATCTACACGGCCGGAGGCTACCAGTTTACAGTCGAAACCGTGGTTGAAGATTTAGACATGCCCTGGTCGATCGCATTCTTGCCGACGGGTGGCGTATTAATCACGGAACGCTCCGGCACACTCCGGAAGTGGATCGGTGGCGAGATGGGCGAAGCGATTAAAGGCACTCCTACTGTCGCCGCCCGAGGGCAGGGAGGCTTGTTGGAAGTCGCGGCACACCCAGACTACGCAGACAACGGGTGGATCTACCTAGGTTTCTCAGCAACTGCCGAGGAGCCTCTAGACGAAAAAGCCAGCATGACCAAAATCGTGCGCGGCCGCATCGCGAAGGGGCAATGGCAAGATGAAGAAGTCATCTTCGAGGTGCCTGCGGCATTCCACCGGACTGCCGGCGTCCACTTCGGCACCCGCTTCGTTTTCCAAGACGGTTACCTCTATTTCAGTATCGGCGACCGAGGTGCCCAAGATCACGCGCAAGACCTGACCAAACCCAACGGCAAAATTCACCGCATTCACGACGATGGCCGCATCCCGAGGGGCAACCCCTTCGCCAAGCAGAAGGATGCCTATCCCTCGATTTGGACTTATGGCAACCGCAACCCGCAAGGCCTCGATACCCATCCAGAAACAGGCCTGATCTACGAGTCCGAGCACGGTCCACGCGGCGGCGACGAGATTAACCTCATAGAGCGTGGCCGCAACTACGGCTGGCCGGTCATCACCTACGGTATGAACTACAACGGCAAACCGATCACGGAAAAGACCGCCGCGCCCGGCATGGAGCAACCGCTTCATTACTGGACGCCGTCCATCGCCGTCTGTGGCATCGATTTCTACGAGGGCGACCAGTTTCCCAATTGGAAAAACAACCTTTTCGCTGGAGGCCTCGCCTCGCAGGAGCTGCACCGCCTAGTGATCGAAGATAGCAAAGTAGTCCGCACCGAGATCATCCTCAAAGACGAAGGGCGTGTCCGCGATGTAGCGACTGGCCCCGATGGATTCCTCTATGTCGTGCTGAACGGCCCTGACGTCATTGCGCGCCTCGTGCCCGTCAAGCCCTAGGCGGCTCTCACGAGAGTTCTTTCTACGTGGCGTGCGATCGCACTATTTAGAAATGCTTCTCTAAACCTAGCACTTGATGTTAGCTAGAAATCAGCCTATCCACTTCTTAGTTTTGAAAGCCTCAAAGATCATCACCATTTGCCCGTCTCAACGAGCACGCGGCAAAACACTCGCCGATCAATTCTCGATTTCACTGATCGACGCGCTTGAACTCGAATCCGCCAAGCCGCGCCAGATCGAGCGCTTCGTTCGCTCCCTGCTCGAACCGAATCATCGCGAGCCAGCCTACACCTTCCTCTTTTCAAGCGATGGCCTCTCGCTCGCCCAAGTCACCGACGATAGCTTCCTCAGCATCCGCGCAAATTTCTACAGCCCGACCGTTAACTACCGTCGCCACAAAGGCGGCGGCAAAGGCCAAATGATCGCCAAAGCCGTCGGTATTAAAACCGGTCAAGCCCCCACCGTGCTCGACGCCACCGCAGGCCTCGGCGGCGACGCCTTCGTCCTCGCCAGCTTGGGCTGCGCCCTGACCATGACTGAGCGCGTGCCCGAAGTCCGCGCCTTATTGGCAGACGGTCTCCGCGTCGCTAAAGAGTGGGGTACCGTCCACGACGAATCACTCGTCGAGATACTCAACCGCATGTCACTGATCGAGTCTGACGCTGCGACTCACATGCAATCACTCGACGACTCAGATAAGCCGGACGTCGTTTATCTAGACCCCATGTTCCCCATGGGCAATAAGAGCGCTCAAGTCAAAAAAGAGATGCACGTCTTCCACCACTTAGTCGGCACCGATCCCGATGCCGACGGGCTCTTGCAACAAGCGCTCGCAGTTGCCAAAAAGCGAGTCGTGGTCAAGCGCCCCCGGATCGCCCCGAAGCTTGCATCACAAGCACCGAGCTACGCTTTAGAAGGTAAGAGTAACCGCTACGATATTTATGTATGCACTTAAGTGTTGTCTCAAATCCTGCTTTGCATTCCCGGCGATAACTAGGACGGGCAAATGCCGAGATTTGCGATCCCATGATCTCCAGACTCCTGTCTGGCTCCTTGCGCCTGACAAGCATTCTTCGATTGCGACTACTGGATTTCCTTCCGGTATTGCATCGGGGACTTGCCCACGAGTTGCTTAAACTGGCGACTAAAGAAGTAGATGTCTTTATAGCCGAGAGCTTCGGCGATTTCCCCGACTCGCAAGTGGCTGCTTTCCAAATAGCGGCGGGCTTCGATCATTTTGCAGTTTATGAGAAATTGCTTGGGAGCTTGTCCGGTTTGTTGGGTGAACTCACGATCGAAGTGGGAGCGGGAGACGCCGAGCTTTTGTGCGATCTGGGAAATTGAAACCACAGAGGCGGGGGCTTCGCGGAAGATTCGGAGCGCTTCAGAGATTCGCGGATTTAGGGCCACTTCCGTGATGCTATCGGTTTCGCCTGTGCATTGGATGATGAACTCGTGGAGCTTTTGCGCGAGCACCGCGTCGTCGTCCCGGCGGAGGGCGATCCGCATGATCACATCGATTTGGCGCTGCGCGAGACTGAGTGAGTGGACTTCGCCGCCGAGTAGTGGAAAGTCTTCGACCTCCGTGACTCGGCTCCCCTTATGAAGCGGATGGAAGTGCGCGGAGAAACGTGTGATACGAGCGCCTGAGTAATGTGCGGCAGAGATATTCTGATTGGGTGAGAAAATGAAAAAAGCGCCGGGGAATATCCGGAAAGTCTGCGCTTCGCAGCGCAGATAGCCTTCACCTGAAAGCGCCATCCAGAAGTTGTAGTGGCCATCGCCCGATGTCTTCCACTCCCAGTGCTCCACCTCAGTGCACAAGTAAGGGAACCACGGGCGGTCAACGACCTCGATGGATGAGAAGGAGAGGGGCTTTTTGCTATAGGACATTTGAATTTTACAAACTAGCATAGGCATCTTGCCTGTGTGCTAATCTCACGAACACAGGCAAGATGCCTATGATACTTTCTGATCAATTCAGCTAATGATGAAATAATGCAAATATATGAGAGAGCAATCCATTTCTATCTGCGAGGCAATTTGTTATTATGGGCTCATGTCTAATTCAGAAAGCTACCTTAACTCTCTCTTTGGCCTCGAAAACAAAGTTGCCGTCGTCATTGGCGGCACGGGCGAACTCTGTGGTGCGATGGCCGAAGGCCTCGCCGCTGCGGGTGCCGTCACCGTGCTCGTCGGTCGTAGCGAAGAAAAGGCGGCTGTGCGTCTCGCCCAAATCGAATCGGCAGGCGGCAAGGCTTACTTTGAAAAGGTCGATGTTAACTCGAAGGCCTCTATCCAGGAACTGCTCGACAAGGTGCTGAAGAAGTCCGGTCGCGTGGACATCTTAGTCAACGGCGCGGGGATCAATTCGCCCACACCGATTCTCGAGATTGAGGAAGATGAATTTGATAGTATTCTGAATACAAATTTGAAAGCCGTGCTTTTTGCTTCACAAGTCTTTGGCAAATACCTCGTCGAACGAGGCGAGGGCGGCAGCATCATCAATATCGGTTCGATGAGTGGCATCATTCCGCTTTCTCGCGTCTTCACTTACTCAGCGACCAAGGCTGCGGTGCACAATCTTTCCAAGAATCTGGCACGCGAATGGGCGAAGCAAAAAGTCCGTGTCAATACCATCGTCCCCGGTTTCTTCCCCGCGGAGCAAAACAAGAAGGTGCTCACCCCCGAGCGCGTCGCATCCATCATGGGGCACACTCCGGCCAATCGCTTTGGTGAGGCTCACGAGCTGATCGGTGCCACACTTCTCCTCGCCAGCGATGCCGGCAGCTTCATGAACGGCGCCGAAATCGTCGTCGACGGTGGCTACGCTTCGATGACGATCTAACGACTCAGTTTACCGCGTCAAAGGCCACGCCTCACGTGCTTCTATCCCGCATCCTACATCATGTATCTTCACGAAAACTTCCTCCTCCCCAATAAAACTGCGCAACGCTTGTTCCATGAGGTGGCCGCGGATCAGCCGATCATGGACTATCATTGCCACCTCCCACCAGAGGACATCGCAGGCAATGCACGTTTCCCAGACCTGGCCGAAATTTGGCTAGGTGGGGATCACTACAAGTGGCGTGCGATGCGGGCGGCCGGAGAATCTGAAGAACTTGTGACAGGAGATGCTGCGCCCAAAGAAAAATTTGATGCTTGGGCGCGCACTTTGCCGCAAACCGTGCGCAATCCTTTGCACCATTGGGCGCATCTGGAACTGAAGCGTTATTTTAAAACCGACCTTGTGCTCAGCCCCAAGACAGCCGACGAAATTTGGGAACTAGCCAACGCCCGTTTAGCGGAAGACAGCTTTAATGTGCACAACATCTGCAAGCAGTTCGATATCCGCGCGATTGGCACAACCGATGATCTGATCGATACACTGGAGCATCATGTTACGCACAATGCAGGCGATTTGAAGACCAAGATATTCCCCACATATCGCCCAGACAAAGCGATGATCACGACGAATGTGGCCGGCTGGAATGAATGGACGGATAAGTTGGCAGCAGTTTGTGGCAAGTCGCTCGACAGTGCGGCGGATTTCATCGACGCGCTCAGAGCACGCCACGACTTCTTCCACGAAGTCGGCTGCCGCCTGACGGATCACGGCATCGAGTATTGCCCATTCAGCCCGTGCACTGACGGCGAGGCTGAAGCGATTTTCAAAAAACTACGCTCGGGGCAGGGGGTCACCGGCGAGGAAGCGGATCAGTGGATGACGCTACTCTTGCAACACGTCGGTCGCTGGAATGCCGCGAAGGGCTGGACGATGCAGTTCCACCTCGGTGCGCTGCGCAACGCTAATACCAACATGTTCAAACGGCTGGGTGCCGATACCGGTTTTGATTCGATTTTCGATGAACCGATCATTCGTAAGTTTGCCGGTTTCCTCGATAGCCTCGCCATCACGGAGGAGCTACCGAAGTGTATTTTCTACCACCTTAATTCGGCTCACTTTATGCCACTGGCTACTTTGATGGGCAGCTTTCAAGACGGTAAAACTGCAGGCAAAATGCAGCTCGGCTCTGGTTGGTGGCACGTCGATACACTCGACGGTATGCGGACTCAAATCGAAGTGCTCTCCAGTGTGGGTCTGCTCAGTGAATTTGTCGGCATGCTGACTGATTCTCGTAGTTTCCTCAGCTTTCCGCGACACGAATACTTCCGCCGCCTTCTCTGCTCGATCATCGGCACCGACGTCGAGGCAGGACTCATCCCCGATGACAAAGACCTGCTCGACAAACTCGTCGCCGACATCTGCTATAACAACGCAAAAAAATATTTCAACTTCGATCTACCTTCTTAATCCTCCTCTCACATCTTAATGACCACATGAAAATCCTCCTCACAACTACCTCCTACCAAGATTGCCCCGGCGATCACCACGCACTCCTCGAAAGCACAGGCGCTGAAATCGTCCGCGAACGTGGCCCCCTCTCGGAAGCTCGCATGCTGGAAATCGCGGGTGACTTCGACGCCTTTCTTTGCGGCGACGACGAGATCACCCAAGCGGTGATTGAGAAGTCACTGCCCAAGCTCAAGGTCATCGCCAAATACGGCATCGGTGTCGACAAGATCGACGTCGCCTATGCTACGGCAAATAAGATCCCCGTCAGCTTTTGCCCTGGTGTGAATCACACCACGGTAGCCGAGCACGTCTTCATGCTGCTGCTCGCTTTGAATAAGAACCTGATGGAGCAAGCCAATATAACTGCAGCCGGTGGTTGGAAGCGCATGACTGGCCACGAAATCATGGGCAAAACCATCGGTATCATTGGCCTCGGCCGGATTGGGCGCGAAGTCGCGATTCGTGCGAATGCTTTCGGTATGAAATGTATCGGCTACGATCTCTACTGGCCGGAAGATTTTGCCAAAGAGCATAATGTCGAGCGCGCCGACGGCATCACTCAGCTCCTGCGCACTAGCGACATGGTCTCCCTTCATACCAATTTGACCGAAGAGACCCGCGACATGATTTGCGCCGATACGATCAATAATATGAAAGACGGTGCGATTCTCATCAATTGCGGTCGAGGCGAACTCACGCATACAGGGGATATCGCGCTTGCCCTCGAAAGCGGCAAACTCGGTGGCTACGGAGCCGATGTGCTCGATCAAGAACCGCCCCCCGCCGATCACCCGCTGCCCGGCGCGAAAAACTGCATTATCACGCCACACGTCGGTTCGCGAACCTTCGAGAGCGTCCAGCGCCAAGCTGGCATGGCTACACAGAACCTTGTCAATTTGCTCAAAGGCGAAAAAGCCTTAGCCCAAGTCAACGATGTCGAACCGCCCGCTGCCTTACTTTAATAAGTCTTAATCCTACTCGTATTCATAATCTTAATCTCTCCCACGTGTGATAGGATTATGGGTAAGATGATGATTAAGAAATAAACTACATCCCAAACCGCC
>Ga0222662_1001436_pt1 | contig 11427 bp, 6 predicted proteins | sample AntAcemetagen600_FD_179821 | JGI IMG/M metagenome (GOLD analysis project Ga0222662, IMG submission 179821) | Saline water microbial communities from Ace Lake, Antarctica - #600 | ecosystem: Environmental > Aquatic > Non-marine Saline and Alkaline > Saline | place: Antarctica: Ace Lake | collected...
TGATTCCACCGCGAAGGCCACCCCAAAGACCAGAAGACCGACCACGACCACCGGAACGGCGAGTTGGTCATTACCGAAGAGAAGGGCGCTGGCGATGCCCAGCGTGATGAGGATCAACATGATCATCCAGCGACGAGCGAGTACCACCTCGTCAGGGTCACGATCGCCGAGCGCCAGCCTTGATTGGAGCCATGGACCGCCAGCCTGTACCAAGCCGTAGCCAATGACCCAAATTGCCATAAAGGCCCCGATGCCTTCCGCCGTCCATCCAGCGTCTTCGGCCAAAAAGAGTGGAAGTCCGACCACGAACCAGAGATCCCGGGCGCCAAAGAGGAAGACGCGGGCCACCGAGAGTCGATTGATGGCGGGGGACCTCGACCAGGAAGCATCGCCGCTCGGTTTGGTCTTGGGAAGCGGGAGCGCCGTTCGAAGTCCGATGAGGGTGGCGATGGACACGGCGGCGAGCATTCCCGCCAAACCCAACAGTGCTGGTGCGAATCCGATCCAGGCCAGCAGGGCGCCGCCGACGAAGAAGCCGGCACCCTTCAAGGCGTTCTTCGAACCGGTCAGCAGGGCGACCAGGCGGAGCAGCGCGGATTGATGACTGCCGTCCCGCTCCTCCTTGACAATCATTTTCACAGCGCTCTTGGAACTCATCTTCGTGAGATCCTTGGCAATTCCGGAGAGGCCTTGGCAGCCCATGACCCAGGCGATTGAAAGGGGCGCCGCCCAGACTGGCTCGGTCATCGAGAGCGCCCCGAGCGCCAGAACCTGGAGCCAGAGGCCGAGGTGCAAAGTACGGTCCAGACCGAACCGCTGTCCGAGTCTACCCCCCAGCAGATTGGTGGCAATGCCAAAGGCTTCGTACACGACGAAGAGAAACCCGAGCGTGACGGGGCCGTAGCCGAGCTCGTAAAAATGCAGCAGGACGAGCATCCGCATCGCACCGTCGGTGATCGTCAATGCCCAATAGGCCATCGTGACCAGAGCGTAGCCGCGGAGGTTCATCCGCCGAGACGTCCCATTTGTGCCGCAAGCCGCGACGCAAGATCAACCAGACGGAACGCGTATCCGTATTCGTTGTCATACCACGCGAGGATTTTCACCATGCGGTTTCCGATGACCATCGTGCTTGGCGCATCAATGATCGCAGATCGGGGGTCATTCACAAAGTCCGTCGAGACCAGGGGGCGAGTCTCGAAACCGAGAATTCCCTCGAGGGCGCCCTCGCTTGCGGCGAGCAAGGCGTCGTTCACCTCATTCACGGTCACGGATTTCTCCACGGTGAAGACCGCGTCCACGAGCGATGCGTTGAGCAGTGGAACTCTGACCGCAATACCGTCGAGGCGGCCTGCAAGCTCCGGGTAGATCATGGTGATCGCAGTCGCAGACCCGGTGCTGGTGGGAATCAGCGCATTCAGGGCGCTCCGGGCCCGTCGCAGATCCCGATGTGGGGCATCAACGACCACTTGAGTATTGGTCGCATCGTGAATCGTCGTGATGACGCCATGTTCGATCCCGAAGGATTCATGGATCACCTTGACCACGGGCGCGAGGCAGTTGGTGGTGCAAGAGGCCGCGGTGAGGATTCGATCGACCGCGGGATCGTAGGACTCCTCATTGCACCCCATCACAATGTTCGGGACGCCATCTTTGACGGGGGCGGCAACGATGACTCGTTGGGCACCGGCCTTGAGGTGTGGTGTCAACGTTTCGATCGTCCGCCACTGTCCGCTGCATTCAAGCACCATGTCGACGTCGAGTTCAGCCCAGGGGATGTCGCCAGGTTCCTGATGCTCTGAGAAACTGGCAACGCGATCATCGACGCGAATGCCCTCATCCTCGACCGCGATCTCGCCCGGAAATCGGCCATGGACGGTATCAAAGTCGAGTAGATGCGCGGCGCATTCGAGACCGCCCTTAATCTCGTTGACGTGGGTGAGGTGCAGTTCGGGATGCTCGCGCAGGGCGCGGACGGCGAGTCGTCCAATTCGTCCGAACCCATTGATTCCGACGTTCATGCTTCAGATCCTTCAATGATAATTTCAAAATGGGCGATCCTGAGCCGGTCACAATATCGGTTTGCTCGGCCCCATGGGATGTGATTTTCGAGCGGTCTCCCTGATTGTGAGATGGCCTTGGAATGGCCGTCGGTGCTCGAGCCGAGGTGGTCATCGTTGATCGCGGCGGGAAGGCCACTGGCGGCGTCGTGTTTGGCGAAGACGTCAAAAATACGACCATGCCGCGTGGAGGTTAAGGCTGGTTTCTGGAGCGGCAGATCATGGCATGAACGCATCTATTTTGGGTGACAACGCATGATTGTTCGGCGTCCGATCGTTCAAGCGCGGACGAAGTGGTGGTCCAGTATCTGTCTCTATTTGTTCTGAAGCGAATGAGCGTGACGGACGCTGGCCGAGACGAGCGATCAGTACTCACCCGGCGGGATCATCGCTGGTGGTGCCATCCACCGTTTCTTCGCCGGGGATCCGCTCGCCCGTCTGGCGATAATTGGCCCGTCGGGAGGCGTACTCCGTTGGTGAAACGGGAAGATCGATGGGCTCGCCGGCTTGTTTTTGCGCGTGCAGTTTCTTCAGGAATGGGACGCACCACTGACAACCCGTACCCGCACCAAGACAGTCTGCGAGTCGGCTGGCGACAGGCGGGTCCTCCCGATTGAGGAACGTTCGCACCTTGCGGAGGCTCACTCGGAAGCACAGGCACACGTGGTCGTCAGGATCCATGGGGGATTCTCCGGGGTAGTCCGTGCGAGGTAGAACGATGTGGGCCGTCCCCTCACCTTCTCGAATGTCGGCTCACGGGCTGGTGCCGGGTTTGGCGTCCGATGTTTTTTCGACCGCTGCCGCACCGGTCGCGAGGCCTTGAAAATCGAAACGCCACGTGAGTTCCGCCATCGAGCCAAGGAATGGCGGATTATCGAACGGGCCAACCTCCAGTCGTTCGTTGTTGAATAGGATTTTCGGGATAAAGACCCCATCCAGTCTGGCGACCCCGTCATCACTCGCGCCCCCGCGAGTTCGGGTCGCCCGATTGAAGGCTCGCGTCGGAATGACAAGCTCAAAGGAGTCCCCACGTTCGACGGATTTCTTCACATCCCAGGGTTGGAAAGTCACTCGCACGTCGTTGGTGGAGATGGCCCTTCCGTCTTTGATCAGCACCGGCCACGAGACCCGTTCACGGAACTGACGGTTCGTTGCCGCCACCCATTTTTTGAGCCATCGTGTGTATCGAACCTGCTCCTCCGCCGTGGTCGACTCACTGAGTTGCGAAAGTCCTGACGCTTCGAGATCGACCTTGAAATCCGCGCGAATGGCCGCCGTCAGACCGGCGGGGCTGAGATTGGACGGTGCGATGGGCGGTGGTGTGGCGGTGGTTCCGGAAGACGAGCCGGGGGCCGCATTTCCCGACGCCAGCGATTTCTCGAGTTCGGCGATTCGCGTCAGGGCAGCCTTGAGCGTCGCCTCGAGGTCTCGAACTTGCGCCAGTAGCCGATTATTCTCACGGCCGAGGTCGGTTTCGGGCGCTTGGGCCTGACTTCCAGTCGGCAGGGCTGCGACCGCCAGGATGGCGACAAGAATGAACAACGTCGGGCGGTGTGGAATCAGCATTGGCGGGCTCCAGGAAAGGAAAACGGTCCATGCGTGGCATCTTGATACCGATATCGGGGTCCCCCGGTTTGCAGATCGGTCCAAAATACGCCACATCTTCAGCCGCTTCGGGGACTTATGGGCGAGAACGATCTCGCTCAGCCGACGAAGGGGGTGCTATCCTAAGAACGATACTTCTTTTGGCTGCCGCTTCCCGAATCGAAGGGTTTCCATCGTGACCGAGATTCAGAACCTCATCCGTCTTGCCACCAGGCGGCTCATGCTCGCTCGATTCTTGGAGACACTGGCCAATGGGGCCGTGCTCGGTCTTGCGACGTTGCTACTTTGGGTCCTCCTGTCCAAGGCCTTCCCCGTCATGGCGATTGCATGGTGGATTCCGGCGGCTTTGGTCGCAGGCTTTGTTCTTGCGGCGGCGGTGATTCGGAGCTTTGGTTCGGGACGCGATGCCGTCTCAATCGCGGTTGCCATCGACGAGCGGCTCGGTCTTCGCGACCGGCTCAGTACCGCGGTCCAGATCGTTCGCCGGGATGATCCCTTCGCGGTTGCGGCGGTCGCTGATGCGGCGGCAGTGGCGGCTCAACCCGGTGTCCGAAAATCTGTCAAGACGGCCTTCCAGCCGCAAGCTCCTGCCGGATGGTGGGTGTCACCGTTGCTCCTTTTGGTCGCGGTCGGCATTTGGACCTTGGTCCCCCAGGGAAATCTGCTTGCGTCGGGAACCTCGGAGAATGGAGTGAGGTTGGCGAAGGCTGATCAGCAGGCCAATGATGAGGTCGAGGACCTCGTCGCGATGATCGAAGAGAACGAGTTACTTTCCGCGGAAATGGAAGGCGCCATCGATGATTTGATGTCCCCCGAAGATGTTCCGGAAGATGTGAACGCCGAGGAGACGCCGGAGGAGATTCGTCGGGAAGCGATTCGGAAAGTCTCCGGACTTCAAGATCAGCTTGACGAAATTCTCGACGGTGACAAGGCGAAGATGGATGCGGCCTTGCGGGACGCGCTGGCGAACCTTCAGGTTTCGAAACAAGGTGATGAGGACGCGAAGGAGCTTGCGGAGAGTCTCGCAAAGGGTGACTTCAAGGCTGCCAACGAAGCATTCGAGCGATTGGCTGATCGACTCAAGGCTGGAGAGCTTGATCCCGAGCAAGCCGCGGCCGTGAAGGATCAGTTGCAGGACATCGCCGACCAGTTGCAGGGCCTCGCAGAAAAGCAGGCTGCCATGGAAGAGGCGTTGCAGAATGCGGGGCTGGACCCCGAACTCGCCCAAAACCCCGAAGCGATGAAACAAGCCATTGAGAATGCGGGCAATCTCAACGAATCGCAGAAGCAGGCCTTACAGGAAGCTGCCGCAGCCCAGAAAAACGCGTCGCAAGCGCTTCAAGAGTTGAGTCAGACGATGCAGCAGATGGCCCAGCAGAAAGAGGACGGTCAGGATGGCGAGAAGGGTGAAGCGGGTCAACAGACTTTGAGTGAGTTGGAACAGATGCAGCAGATGCTTCAACAGGCCCAAGCGGCATCAAAACAGGCGCAGGGTGCTTGCAAGAAAATGGGACAAGGCCTCTCGCAATGGGCTGCCGGACTTCAAGGTCAGGGTGAGGGCCAAGGTCAGGGCCAAGGCCAAGGTCAGGGCCAGGGCCAAGGTCAAGGTCAAGGTCAAGGTCAAGGTCAAGGTCAAGGTCAAGGTCAAGGCCAGGGTGGCATGGGTGGTCGAGGCCAGGGGCAAGGTGGCCAAGCGCCCATCGCGCCGACGCCAACGGGTACGACGGTTCAACGGGAGAAGGTGGAGCCCCGAAAGGGTGACGTGATCGCAAGGGAGATGGTGGAAGGCGAGCAAGTTGTCGGCGAAGCTCGCGCCCGTTTGCAACGGATCTCTGAGCGAATCGCTCGCGGTCATGAAGAAGGACTCAATGAGGATCCGATCCCCCCACACCTGAGGGATGTCCATCAGCATTACTTCGGCGAGTTAAAGAAGCGCATCGATGCGGTTCCCAAAGGTGGTGCGGCGACGCCGACGACCGAGGAATCACCGTCTGCGGCGGAGCCCGCCGCCGTTCCGCCGCCGAGCCCGGCGCCAACGCCGGCCGACCCGGTACCCCCGGGTGCATGAACGCCGCCAGACGAGATGACATGGCGACGCTGCGTGGATGTGTCCTGAATCGATCAATCCAAATGATCTCGATGGCTTGCTGTCTATTGATCTCTTTGAACGGATGCGATCGCCGCGGGATCAAACCGGTCGTGGTGTACATTTCCGCCGACGAGCAGGTGGCCAGGCCGATCTTGCAGGCGTTTACCGAACGAACCGGCATTCCAGTGAGTCCGCTCTTCGATACCGAAGCAACTAAGACCACGGGGTTGGCGAATCGTCTTCGACGAGAATCGACGCGGCCACGGGCTGATCTCTTCTGGAGTTCTGAGCCCTTCGAAGTTGAACGCCTTGCCGCCGAGGGACTGCTTGCCCCATCGGTTCACCCGGCGCTGGACGGGCATCCACAAAGTTGGCGTCGATCAGATGACCGTTGGTTCGCGTTCGCCGGGCGGGGACGAGTGATCGTCTACGACCCGGAGGTACTGGATCCTGAGGAAGCACCGGATCGCTGGACGGCGTTGACGGATCCTCGATTTCGAGATGCCATCGTGATGGCCGATCCAAGATTCGGGACGACGCGAGGACACCTCGGCGCGATGTCGGTTTACTGGAGTCGAACTGCGATGCCTGGCTATTACGCAGCGTGGCTGGAAGGGCTTGCGGAGAACGGAGTTCGAATGCTCCCCGGGGGAAACGCCGCGACGGTCGATGCGGTCGTGCGTGGTGAGGCAATCCTTGGTCTCACGGATACGGATGATGTCACTGCCGCCCGTGCGAAGGGACTGCGGGTGAGTGCCATCGCGCCTCGCCATGGCTTCGAAGGAGAGGCTGGTGGTGGGACGATGTTGATCCCAAATGCAGCCGGGGTGGTTGCTGGCGGACCAAATCCACTTGGTGCGGTTGAATTACTGGCGTTCCTCGCGTCTGCGGAAGTCGAGGCACGGCTCTATGCCTCGCCATCACGCAATATTCCCGTTGCTCATCCCAAAATCAAGATTGATCCTTCGGATCAAATCCTTGAACCACTCAACGTCGGAATCGCCGAGACCGCCGCCGCCATGGATGCAGCCGTCGCGCAGGCTATGTCACAACTTGATCCCGAACGGATCCGTCGTCTCCGGCGGCCCGGGCCAGGCCGAGTCTCAGATGGCATCGAGATGATCGAGGAGAAGATCGAATGATTCCCGGCCTTCGGTGGTGCGTTGTGGGTTGGGTCGTGCTGGTCAGCCTGATGCTCGGGCCCGCACTGATGGCGCTCCTGCCTGCCATGTTGAGCGGCGACGCAGTCGATCCGGCGGAACTTGGCTTTCGGGGGAATCAGGTCGCATGGACGACGATCGTCTGGGCCGGGAGTGTCGCCACGATTTCCACGCTGATTGGTTGGGGCCCAGGGCGGAGAATGGCGCAAGGGTCATCGGTCGTCTTACAGGCGGCATGTCTGCTTCCGCTGATGCTTCCACCGGCGCTTCTGTTCGATGCATGGTGGCTGGAAGTTGGCCCTGACAGCGTGATTGGTGCGGCTGCACTGAGGGCGGATCTGGTTCCCCAGCTGCGTCGGTTAATTCTGGGGATGGGCCTCGTTTGCTACGCCTGGCCGCTCGCCGCGTGGGTTATTGCCGCGTGGGGTGCGGACGCCTCGGCGGATCTGGTCGTGATGGATGCACCGCCTCGATGGCGTCGATTCAGAATGGCGTTGTCTGGTGATCGACGCCCGCTGTTTCTGGGTTGGTTGGTGACTTTCGGGTTGTTGTCCACGCTGACCGTGCCCTTTGATCTCGCCCAAGTACGCACCTGGGGATTCGAACTTCGCACGCTCGATGCGCAGGGCGCTTCGGCGGCGACCGTACTTTCGGCGGGCCTCCCTTCGATGTTGCTGGCGGTGACCATCGGCGTGCTGGCCGCGGCCTTCGTGGCGAGGCGACGAAAGCAACCTCGTCGATGGCGTTCTCGTCGGGATGGATGGTGGTCGGTGGTCTTGGTCTTCCTGCTCCTGGGGATACCGCTCGGGATGCTGGGCAGACGCGCGTGGGGGGCGGACATCCCGGCCATGCTGCAGGTTCATGGTGAGGCGATTCTCAACTCCGGGTTGATCCTCCTCGTCGCCGCGATCCTCGGCGGATTACTCGCCGCAGGACTCTCCGCGTTGGTGGTCGGGACACGGTTTGGGCGTGGGTATGCCGCCGTGGTTTTTGGTTCCTTTACGATGGTGGCGCTGCTCCCGGCAACGCTGGTGGCAGTGGGGGTGGAGTCGACTTGGAACCATGCCGCGACCAGTGCCATCTATGACGGGCCCGTTGCCTTGCTGCTGGCCGTTTCGGCGCGGGTTGGGATCGCCGCTTGTTTGATTGGCACATTGGCGGCAAACTCGATGCCTCAGCTTCTGAGCCAAGACCAACCTCGTCGAATCGGGGACGCGTTTCGAGCGATGCGACCCGGTTTGCTTCGGGCATTCTTGATCGGGGGCGTGGCCTCCGGCGCGTTGGCGGTGGGCGAGATTCCGCTGACCGCGCGAATTCAGCCTCCCGGGTTTCCAACCATTACCTCCGCGCTCCTGAATGCGATGCACTACCAGTACGTTGATTCGGTACTCCCGGCTTTACTCGGGCTCGTTCTCCTTGCGGCGGTTGCGGGTCTGCTGATCGCCAAGTCGGTGAGTGGGAATGGGGTCACTCGGTTGGGGGTCTCGGCATTGGCGGCATTGCCTTTGTTCTTCGGGTGCGTCGATCGAAGTGATCCGGGTTCCACCGAGCCCGTCCCGCACGATGTGGTCTTTGGTCGGCCGGGGAATATTGACGGGCGTTTTGACTACCCGCGAGCGATCGCGATCGATCTCGAGCGATCGAGGATCTACGTGATCGATAAGACCGCGAGGGTTCAGCGATTCGGTCTGGATGGCACCTTTGAAACCGGTTGGACCATGCCTCGCTTTGCCAACGGAAAACCGACCGGACTGGCCATTGATCCCGCTGGTCGAGTAGTGGTGGCTGACACCCATGAGCATCGCATCGCCATTTTCACTGCCGACGGCGAGTTGGAGGAGACTTTTGGGAGTTACGGTGAGGAGGATGGTCAGTTCGTTTATCCCACCGATGTGGCCATGGCCTCAGACGGGACGTGGTTCGTCTCGGAGTATGGCGGGAACGATCGGGTCCAGATTTTCGACGCAGATCGTCAACAGATTGGTTCGATCGGATTCCAAGGGCACGCCGATATCGATGGCCGGCCGGGACTCCTTCGCCCGCAGGCGCTGGCGTGGGATGATGAGGCACAGGAACTTTTTATTGCTGACGCCGTAAATCACCGGATTGTGGTCACCGGTCGGGATGGTCTGATCAGGAGGATCTTGGGCGGCGCGGGCCCCGGGCCGGGTCGACTCGCCTACCCGTACGACCTTGCGATCGAGGACGGCGGGTCAATTCTCGTCGTCGAGTACGGCAATAATCGAGTCCAGCGCCTCGATCGAAAGACCGGCGCCTGCCTTGGTCTTTGGGGTGGTGCTGGCCTCAAGCCGGGGCGACTTCGCTATCCTTGGGCGATCGACTCAGCGGGTGACCTGATGGTGGTTCTGGATACCGGCAATAATCGAGTGCAGCTCGGGGGTCGGCCATGAGTGATGTGATTTTTTCGCCGCCTTTGGTCTGGTGGCCGGACTGCTCGTCTCTCGGGATTCTCTCCCGCCGATTGCTGATCACGGAGGTCGACGTACATGCTCGCTGATCTTCCAATTCAATTCGAACATCCCTGGCTGTTGCTGATCGTGTGCCTGATCGTGCCGGTACTGCTTCTGGCCCGGTTGGGAGCGGCCGGTCAGGGCCGCGGGAAACTCGTTTTCTCGGTGGTTATCCGTTCGATTCTGATCGTGATCCTGGCCATTTCCCTCGCGCGACCTTCCATCGTCGATCGTGGTGAGAACGTGACGTTGATGATCGTCGCCGACGTGAGCCGTTCCATTCCCCGTGAGTTGCAACGGGAGAGCGGCCGCTTCCTCGAGCGGGTCGCGGCGGCGAAGCGCGATGAGGATGATCGAATCGGCGTGGTGACGGTGGCAGAAGAATCCGAGATCCGCCAGACACCCGATTCCAATTCGATTATTCAACTTGATCACGCTGGCGATCTTGCCGCGACGGATCTTGCCGGGGCGATGCGGACTGCGATTTCGCTGCTTCCTACCGATACCGCGAATCGAGTGCTGCTCGTCTCCGACGGAAACGAAACAGAATCGAATCTCTTGGAAGCAATCGAACTGGCTCGGGCCAGTAATATTCCCGTCGACGTGCTGCCGATCGAATACGAATACGGAAGCGAGATCGTCTTCGAACAGCTTCGAGCACCGAATCGAGCAAGGATCGGTCAGTCGGCAGATCTGCGGGCCTTCATTCGTTCCTCGGCCAACACCGCGGGTGTGCTGCGAGTCTTTCAGAACGATGCCGTCGTCGATCTCGATCCATCATCCCCGTCCGATGGGATTCGTATCCAGCTTGAGCCGGGTACGAATTCCCTCTCAATTCCGGTGACCTTGAGTTCCGGTGGAGCGCAACGGTTTCGGGCGGAGTTCTCGCCCGAGGATCCCGCGGCGGATGCCATTCTTGAGAACAATGTCTACGAAGCTGTCACCTTTGTCGCGAGTGATGGTCGAGTTCTGGTGGTGGATGACGGTGGGTTGGAGTCTGGTGCGCTGGTGGCGGCGCTTCGTGGCGGTGGCGTCGAGGTCGTGGTCGAACCACCCTCAAGCCTCATCGCGGGCATGGCATTCCTGAACGGTTTTGATGCCGTGGTGCTGGCGAACATTCCCCGCTGGGCAATCGATCAAGAAGCGGATCGGAGCCTCCGATCGTACGTTCATGATCTCGGTGGCGGCCTCATCATGTTGGGTGGCGATCAGGGATTTGGAGCGGGTGGTTGGATCGAATCCGAGACGGCCAAGGCCTTGCCGGTCCGACTGGATCCACCGCAGGAGCGGCAGATGGTTCGAGGGGCGCTGGCCCTCATCATGCATTCCTGCGAAATGGCGAAGGGGAATTACTGGGGGCAGCAAACGGCCATCGCTGCAATCGATGCGTTGAGTAGTCTTGACTATGTCGGAATCGTGACGTTCTCTTGGGGACAGCCGGGCGTTGGGAACGTCAACGGATGTACGTGGACGTTTCCCATGCAAGCGGCTGGAGACAAGAGCCAGGCGGTCGCGGCTGCGAAGGCGATGCAGATCGGCGACATGCCAGATTTCGGGTCCGCGATGACGCTGTCACGACAAGGTCTCAACGGCGTGAACGCCGGTCAAAAGCATGTCATCATCATCTCGGACGGTGATGCGGCGCCGCCGTCCAAGCAGCTCCTGGATAATTATCTCGCAGATGGCATCACGGTCACGACCGTGATGGTTGGCGGGCACGGAACGGTGAACGATCGCAAAAACATGCAAGGGGTGGCCGAGTACACCGGCGGAACGTTCTACAACGTCACCAATCCGAAGATGCTTCCGAAGATCTTCATCAAGGAAGCCACGCTGGTCACCAGAACGTTGATCGTCGAGGGTGATTTCAATCCTGGCGTGACACCATCTCTCGACGGTCCCACCCGTGGGATATCGAGCGTTCCTTCGGTTGGCGGTTTCGTTCTCACGATTCCGAAAGAGGGATTGGTCAAGGTGCCAATCTCGGTGGTCACCGAAGAGGGAGAGGATCCGATTCTGGCCTACTGGAACTACGGCCTCGG
>Ga0222662_1001438_pt1 | contig 11395 bp, 9 predicted proteins | sample AntAcemetagen600_FD_179821 | JGI IMG/M metagenome (GOLD analysis project Ga0222662, IMG submission 179821) | Saline water microbial communities from Ace Lake, Antarctica - #600 | ecosystem: Environmental > Aquatic > Non-marine Saline and Alkaline > Saline | place: Antarctica: Ace Lake | collected...
GCTCTTGTGGGGTCCTCGCTCCGGTGATCTTGCCGTGCGGCATCACAGAACACTCGACGATCCGAAACGGCCCGACTATGTAACTGCCCGCAATTGCTTGGTTTTTCAGCGGTGTTTGCTGGGAGGGGTTTGGTGCCTGTCCGCGGGCCGCTTCGGATGTCGTGGACGTGTTAGGCGCCATGCTGTTCTTGCGCTTGGTAGACGCTCGGCGACCCGTCTCGCGCGTGCGCGTCCGGCTCACCTTCACGCCCGGGTCGGGCGGCTGCTCGCTACGAGTTAACGCCAGTGCGCAAGGCCGCGATTCGCTGTGCGACGTCCCCGAGATGCCACTGTTCTAAGATCGGTTCGTCGCCCACGAACTGTGCGAGTCGAAGCAGGTCCCGGTCGTGAACGGCCATTCGAGCATCACAAAGTGCGGTGCGCAGGGCCTCGTTCGCTTCAACCTCGGATATCGCACCGGTCTCTACCGCGAGGCCGACCAGCCCTACCGTTGTTAGCGCAGTCCCAGACAGCTCGCTCTGGACCACGGAGATCGCAGGGCCATCGTCCGTCAGAACGCCATAGCCTCGCGACTTCGCGAGAGCCACCGCCGCGGCCTCGCCATCGCCGAGGGAGCTTCGACCAGAGCGACTGACGAAGTCCTCGAAGAGCCGATACTCCTCCGCGGTCTTCAAGCTGCACTGTTCAGCGTTCGCAAGAAGCGCCAACCGCTCCGCCTGATAGGGCCGGCTAGGTCCGATCACTTCGTACATGACCTGATCCGGAACAAAAAAGCGATGCCCTGTTCGTCTCAGTAGCCGGGGGCCGCACGGCATCACGGCGAGGTTAATCGTCGAGCACGCGTCGAGAATCCAGGCGTCCGGGTACCGGCTCAAACCACTGCCCCACCCTCTCCAACTCCAAGCGCAGCCATCAGCGCACGAAGTTCGATCCGGTCCATGCTTAGCATGTCAGAGAGCTGCCCCTCGGTTCGAAGACCGCCAGCGAGTGCCTCCGCGGCAAGAAAGGCACATCGTGTCGTCACCTGCCGCCGTGACTGGTCGTCGCGCCCCAGGACCTCTCGCACGTGATCCAGCGACAGCCCCTTCGCTCTCAGGGTGTTGTAGGTCCCCTCCGGGACCAGAGAGAGTTGCTCAAGCCACCGAGCCATTGCCTCCGGGGAAACGTGGAACTGGAACGCCAGATGGATCAGTTGGCGGGCCGAGAACCCGCCGCTCTCGCGCACAATCCCGCGGAACCGTGCGCGCACCGCTGGCGGCGGCATCATGAATGCCAGACCAAAGCGAGTTGCGAAGCGTTCTTGCCGCGATGTTGGGTCGTGCTTCCCGATCACGACGTCCAGTCCATCCCGGTCCCCCATGAAGTGACCGAGTTCGTGAGCGACCGTCAGGTCTTGACGAGAGCGCGGGTGCTTCGAGTTGAGCAGCACGCAGGGGCCGACCTCATCCTTGAAGGCGAAGAGTCCAGCAACCCGCGAGTCCAGAGGGCGGACAAACACACGGAAGTGCATTTCGGACTCCAAGAGGCCCACGATGTCGGGGATCGGACTCAGGCCGATACCCAGCGATGAGCGAAGCCCGAGTGCGGCGTCCTCAGCTTGCTCGAATGTCCATCGACCGTTCACTGCGACTTCGGGAGGGTATGAGACGCGTAGCGCAGGGAAAACCTCCCTTTCCAGCTCAGCGAATGAGGCAGCTAGGCGCTGAAGGAGTTGGACGGCGGCGAGACCCGCGGCGTCTTCTTCGTCCGCACCTCTTGACCTTCGAAACTGGGGAACAAGCTCGACCTGAATCGCAGCACTTCGAAGCAGCCGGTTCACGGTTGTTCTGTACGCTGGGGCCAGCTTGACGAGCTCCTCTATGCGAGGAGCTCGCTTTCCCTTCTCGGTGTGTACGAGCGTTGTCCTACTTATGCCCGCGATGTCGCAGGCGTCCGATTGGCTGAGCCCCGCGGCCGCCCGGGCGAGTCGGAGACGTTCGCCGAGTTCGATGGGGTCAAACTCTTCAATTCGGGACATGGGAGCCTCCGACGGCTGCATGGCGAAACCAGGATCGATCTGGCAGAGAGGCGAGACAGTTGGACCACTCGCGCGCATGGGCGCGCACGAGCCGACGGAGGCCTTCCATCGCAATCGGCTGCGCGGTGGACAACCCCCACGCGATGTCCTCGACTCTTCGGAGTGTGGCCGAACTAGGGTTGACGACATCCAGTTCAGCCAGCGTCTGATGGTCTCGGATGCCGTGCACCGCGTAGCCTCGATCTCGGAGGCTTGTCCGCCGCAGGGATGGCTCCAGCGACTCGTCCATCTCCTCTTTCCCCAGGTCTGACCAGGCGTAGGGTTCCACCGGCTGAGCGAACGGACTCCAGTCGGAAGCGTGAAGAGACTGTCTCCGGAGGATGCAGTTCGCGCAAACGCCGCAGTGCCCCGGGGCTCCGATGCCCTTCGCCCGAGCTGTCGGGCGCCCGCACGAGTGACTCTCTCGCCAACCGGTGCCTCGCCCGGACGCCTGCAACCGAGTGAGCATCTCGCCCTTTGTGGTGAAGACCCACGGATGTCTGAACACCGGGGCGGGCGTACCCCACAACGCGGTCAGAAACTCCCTCAGAAGGCGGGTGAATCGAGGGTGGCTGGTCATTAGAGGGTGTTCACGTCCAAACGGAACGACAACGGGGCCGAGGGTTCCTTGACCGTTCTCGGGAACGAGGACCGCCTCGGCGTCAGCCATTCGAGCGGCGATGCAGGCGAGAGTGAAGAAGACGAATGTGCGTATCCTGCCGCTCGCTTCACCATGTTTCACAGGACGTGCGTTTATTGGCATCACGAGTCGGTGGCAGTCGCTCGCGCCGGCGGTCTTCTGAAGCAGCGATTCGACGTGCGCGCTTACTCTCGCGGTGAGCAGAATCGGGGGAGCGGCATCCATACTTGCCGCGGCTAGGTGAAGCTCCAGCGCTGCGTATGAGTCCAAGCCCCCGGAGTACGGAACGACGACGCCGCCTCGTCGCTGGTGAGCGAATAGGTCGCCTTGAACCAGCAGGGGGTCCTCCTTCTCCCGAGCACGGAATACGAAAGTCCAGCGGTCGCCGGTTAGGCAGCTCAAACACCTTGAGAGGCTGGTGCTGACGCTGGAGGCGCGCCAGTGGCTGGGCTCCGCCACCGGCATTAGTACTTCGAACTCCCGTCCCCAAGGCCCTGCGAGATGTCGTGTCGCCAGGCGGTCGATGTAGCGCACCGCTGCCAGTAGGTTAAGGAGGTCCGCGTCCACCGGCTCGAGGCGACGGCTTAGGAACTGCGCTAGCCGCCGACGATCGATGCTCGCATGCACTCCGAGTGCACACACGTCTCGACCTGCGTCGCTCGCCAGATCGGGCGACTCCACAACTCGAACGACGCAAGCGGCCATCACCGTCCCCCGCCGAGAAGGTCGGCGTCGAGATCGAGCCCCGGCTCCCGCACACGAACCATGCTTCGCACCCCGCCCACCGCGAGGCTCTCCGCGATATTGACCAGATCCACTTGCTGAGCGGCTGCCGCCCAGCGTGCCCCAAACTCCCACGCGTCCCTAGGTGAGGTCATCAAGACGTGTGCAAACACCTGGCGTCCCCGGCTCTCAAGTCGCTCCTCTAGGACGTCCTGTGTGGCGTTCCGGACCAAGGATTCCGGGTTCGCGCCTGCCACCACTCCGCGGCGCGCGGCAGAAGCCAAAGCCGATTCAAGCTCATTCATCTCTCGACGGAGTCCGCGCGGAGGGGAGCGATCCGCACCCCAGTCTGCTCTTGGAAAGAGCCCAAGCGTCTCCGCGCCGAGCTCCGCAGCGAGCGCCTTCACGAAGCCGGGCCGGAGTTCGGCGTTTAGCTCGCGGGCAAGGGCAGCGGTCATCGCACGAGCGCCGCTCGAACTGAAGTCAGCTCGCTGGGCGATCTCACGAATTGCTCGCCTCCACGACTGTCCCACTGGAGCACCATGGTGAAGTCCATCTCTCATCGTCGCCTCCTGTCCACCCAATCAGGCCACTCGCGCTGAACACTGTCAAGACAAAAAACAGACGGATGCTGAACAATGAGTGAATCTGGGGCCGAGAGTCTGCTCCCTGCGTCTGCAGGCCTAAGCCGCCCGCTTCCCGGCAGGCCGGGCGGCGGTGCTACGTCCTCGAAGCAGCAACAGCACGGCACCTAACACTCGATCACCCGAAATGGCCCGTTCTGTAACTACCCGTTATTGCTTGGCTTTTTCTGCGGGGTCTGGCGGGGCATGGTCCGCTGCCTGTCCGGGGCCACTTCGGGTATCGGGGACGTGTTCTGTGAACGCCGCACACTGTCTTGAACGTGGATGGTGGCTGGGGAAGCACGCTCGCCCTGAGATTCGGGGGATTCCGCGGGGCGCTCGATTCTGCGAAGGAGCTGGTTCAGCGTTTCGGGGCGTTGACGTCGATGAGGGCTGCATCGTTGGCCCCGGAGTCGGTGATTATCCGACCACCTTGCTGCTCGCTGGCTGCGTGGCGGGTGACGGACTCGACTCACGCCCCAGCGGCGATGGACCGGCGAGGTGATGGGGGCGTTTCTGCTCCAGCGGGCGTTGCCGCTCGCGGAGTGCGTACAAGGCCAGGGGTTCGGCGTCCTCTTCTTGGGGGTTCGTGGTTGGCGGGTCTATCTGGCGTTGTCGTAGTCGTGGGGTGTGGCGAGGACGCCGAGCCCGCCTGGGCGATGTCGGTTGGCCGCTCGCTCAGCAGGTCTCATCTCAAGGACGGCTGCCGGTGCCTCGCCGGGCCTGCTGCCTGGCCACGGTTTCGGCCCCATCCTCAGCGGCGTAGCCGCGCCCCCTTGCGCGTGGTGCTGGTGCGCGTGTCGGCCCGAGGAAGTAGGCGGTCGCTGGACTCTCGGGCAGTTGGCGGTTGCGCCAGCGTCGGTGAGCGCGCGCAGGTTCTCGTGCTGGGCGCGGCTTCGTCGGCGAGCTCACGCTGGTGGCTGGCTGCGTGTCGCGGCGGTGCTTCGCGCGCGGGAGAAGCTCAAGGTCTGTCGGTGCGGCGAGGCGTTCCCGGTGTTCAGGGCAAAGTCGGCTCCCGGGTGCTCCTTCTCGGTGTTCAGCGGCGCTTCGACGAGCTGTCGTCTCGGTGCTTTCGGCGGGTCGCCACCGGGGTGCTCACGTCGGTGTTGATTGGCGCTTCGACGAGTTCTCGGCTCGGTGTTCGGGGCATCCCGGCGTCTTGGTGCCGACGGCGATGTTCGTGGCGCTTCGACGAGTGCTCGTTTCGGTGCTTGCGGCGGGGCGCCATCCCGGTGCTCACCTCGATGGTTGTTGGCTTCTCGACGTGTCTTTGTCCCGGGGTAAACGTCAATTCGACTGCCCGGTGCTCGGTCACGGTGTTCTGGGCAGCCCGTTGTGGCGCCGGCACCGCCATGCCGCGATGAGGGCCGCTTGCTCTGTCAGGACTGGCTGCGCTTGTCGGCGTCGAGCTCGCCTGGCACTTGCCCGGTGTCGCCTTGCCGCCTCATCGCTGGTCGCTGTTCCCACGGGCCGAGCAGGAGGCGGCGACGTCGTCGGGGACTCGTTCCGGACTCCAGCGGCAGGGCAGGGGGGCTCGGGACCAAAGCAGGGCGTCGTCGGCTTCGTCCGGGTCCAGCGTGTCGCTTGAGCCCCCGCGCGTCCGCCCTTCGGGTCTCCAGGGCAGGCGGTGCCTACCCTTCGACGCCCCTGCGGGGCGCGGACGCCCGTGCACTCAAGCGCGTGCTCGTTCCGCTGGGTCAGGTCCCGCCCTACTTTGGTCCCGAGCCGGTGCCTTTGCCGCTGTTCGTGCTGGTCCAGGCGAGCTTGATGGTGATTGCCTCCTGCTGGGCCCTCGCCTGTTGCCGGCCCGGTCGAAGGGGTGCAAGCGGCCGGCTTGATGGCGGTCCGGTTGCAGCTGCCGGTGACGACGAGCGCGCGGAGTTTGATGGCGTGTTCGCGGCGTGCTTGTCCGGTGTTCGAGGCGGTTCGACGTTTTTGGAGCGGGCGTCGGAGCTGCCGTCGTCGTCGTCGCCTTCGTCGTCGGGCAGCTCAGCGGCGGCGAGCTTGCTCGGGGTCCGGCGGCGTCTCGGCGTTCGTGCCCGGTGTCGATGATGCCGTTCGCGTAGTCGTCGCCTGGGTCCTCTGCCAGCACGAACTCACAGGAGCGCTCGTGGAGCGGAGCCGGTCCGTGAACTCCTGCCCGTACAAGCCTCAACTCGGCGCTCACGTAGGCGCTGTGGGGCTTACAAGGCTCTTGTGGGGTCCTCGCTCCGGTGAACTTGCCGTGCGGCATCACAGAACACTCGACGATCCGAAACGGCCCGACTGTGTAACCACGCGCAATTGCTTGGTTTTTTCTGCGGTGGTTGCTGGGAGGGGTCTGGTGCATGTCCGCGGGCCGCTTCGGATGTCGGGGACGTGTTAATCGAACCGGGGGCTCGCGCATCCTGCCGTTTGGTCAGTTTCGTCTATCACCCGGAACGCGCAGGCGCGGTCCGGGCAATTCGCCATCAGGGACTCACCTGAGAGGCATGCCCCCGAAGTGGCTTCTGGTCCAACCGCCGCGTAGCGCCCCCAAGAGCTCACTCCATCGTCGGGGGGACGTCCAGTGCGAAGAGGTAGATGATGCCGCCGTCACCTGCCCGAGGCGCGGATGCCGCTAACCACGTGACCCTTGCAACGGGATCTCGGAGCAATGCAACGGCCCGGCCGAGGCCCGGTACGTCGGTGGGGCCGTCCCACTCGAAGTCCCAGGCCCCTGCATCGCCTCTGACGTAGACGAGCCCCGCACCCGCGTCCGAATCCACGGTCGCGAAGGCGTGCCCGACCGCAACTAGGTCACGGGTCATGCTGATTGCGGGGCCAAGGTTGCCGGTCTCAGTCCCCGCTCGGGGCTCAATGACCAGCTCGGGAGCGCCGCCCTCCAGTTCAGCGAGAGTCCCGCAGACGACCAAGGGGGGGTGCGAGCCGTCCGTGCCGACACAAATGCGATCGAATCCATCCGAGGCGAGTCCCTTGCCGACGTAGACGGCGTCCGGCCCGAAGAGTGGGGTCAGATTCAGGGGCTCTCCCCCCTCCTGGTCCTCTGTTGGTAGCCCCAGGACGGCGCGAACTGCCGACCCTGTGCTGATCAGGGTCACCGGCGGCTCGTGCGCAGGCAGGACTGCGAGGCCGTCGCCGAAGGCGTAGCCCTGGACTGAGACCGCCGGTCCTAGATCGCCGTCGTTGAACGGCCCTCGATGAAACCGGACCTCGCCCGAGAACGTGGAGCCGACGATGAGGTCCGGGTGCCCGTCCCGGTCGAGGTCCGCCGCTTGCATCGATGTGGCGGACCCGGCGTAGTAGTCAGGTTCGCTCTGAAGGCCATACAGCGGGCTGAGGTAGATCGCCCCGGCCAAGGTGGCGTCATTGCGCCCATCACCATCGACATCACCGAGATGACCGTAGTAACCCGACGTTTGACTACCGAACTCGGCATACCTATCGCTAGCGCCGAATTCTCCAGGGCAAAAGCCCGCAGCGTGCAACCCAAGGCACCCGTAGCAGGGGGCGTTTGTAACGAACTCGTCTGCGCCGTCTCCCGTCATATCACCGGTCGATAGAAGTACTCCACCAAAGAGCCGCTCGATCCCATCCGCCACGATCCGAGCGTGGGCGTCCTCCAGTCCGTAGGTCCCTGGCGGCAACGGGTCGATGTCGTCACTCTCGTCGGTGGTGCCATCGCAGTCGTCGTCGATGCGGTTGCAAGCCTCCTCCATACCTGGGTGCCGGTCTGGATCGGTGTCGTCGCAGTCGCCTTGCTGCGGCGACCAGCCGTCCCCGTCCTCGTCAATCCGACACCCGACAGGCAGGGCAATCAAGACTAGTAAGAAGCAGAAGGTCCTCACGGCGCCATCGATCCGTGGGTGATTCGGATCACCACCGCGTCGATGTCATCGAAACGGATGCTCAGCCGCCCCGACGGAGTGGTTGTGACCGTGGCACCACTGGCTGGGGTCAGGTTCAGGTACTTGCCTCCGGGCCGGAGCTGAAGGGTTCGGTCCTGATCTCGCGAGTTCGTGATGATGAGGAACGTCCACCGTCCCAAACGAAGTGCTGTCGTGCAGACGTCGTAGTAGCCTGGCTCAAAGAACTGGGGCTCCCCGAACGTCCTGCCGGCACCGGGTCCGAAGTCGACGTTCGCTGAGACACCGTCTGGCTGATCCCAGTCTGCCAGCCACGTTGGGCCCGGATCTCCCTCTCGCATAGTCTGCCAGCGCTGTCCGTTCGCGAGCGCCTCCCGTAGTCCAAGTCCGTCGGGGTTGGTGCCCTTGATGAGCTCGAGGGCTTCCTCGGCGGCGAGGGAGGCGAATCCGTTGCGTCCCGCGGTCTTTGAGACGTTGAAGTCGGAGAGCTTGTAGCACCAGACGCCGCCGGCGTGATGCACCCCTGCCCAGAAGTCGTGACGGTAGTAATGCAGACCGAAGGGCGCGGCCGGCTGGTAGGTCGGTGTGCCGCTGCGGTCCACGACATCACGAAACACGATCGGGTTGAAGAACGTGTGTCCGTCTTGACGCCCGACCGTGAGGCTGCGTTCGGCGACGAGCCGCCCCAGTTCGAGGGTGTCTCGCAGCACCAGCCCGTGATGGTGGGAGTACGAGCGGTCGGTGGTGTGGGTGAGGTCGGCCGAGGGGTCGCCGATTCGGTTGCCGTCGCGGTCACGTGGGTCGCCTACCGAGCGACTGTGGTGCCATGACGATTGCACATGGTGGCTCGTGAACCGTGGGCGCCCGCGGGCGTCGAGCGGCGCCGCGAGGATGACCCCGAAGTCATTCCTGCAGTCCTCGTCCGCCCCCAAGGGCACCGCTGACGTCAAGTCACCGACCAGGCAGTTGCGGCCGGCACCGATAGGGTCGCCGATTTCGCTTCCACGGTAGCTTCTGGGCTCCTGGCCAAGGAACATGGTCGCGCCACGCTGCGAGCCCCAAGACGGTGGCTTCCAGGTCCGCTCGCGCAGGCCAAGGGATTGGTTGTGGTGTAGAGAAGCGCCGCCGAGTGCCCCCGAGAGTCCGCCCCAGTGCGGCTTCGAGTCTACGGACTGCAATCCCGAGTAGACGGGTCGGCGCATGGGGTCGGTACCCTCGACAGCCTCCTTCGCACGAGCCATGAACTCCGCAATGGAACCTCCTCCACCCATCTCGTCACTGATCACCCAGCCCGTGATGCGGTTGTTCGTATCCCACGCTGAGAGCAATTGGACGTAGCGGGTTGCCCTCTCGATCCAGTAGTCAACAAACTCCTTGGGCCATTCCCCACCGTCGAAGGAGCACCAACTCAGGGATGTGTCACCATCGACCCCGCAGCCCTTCCTCTTGACGGGCAGCTCCACCCAGCCGGTTTCGGCGAGGACGTCCTGACGGCAGCCGCGCTCGTCGCCTTCGACCACCCAGTCTCTGGAGAGGTCGTGGTGGTCTTCCACGCCTGGGAGCGGATCGTCCTCGGGGTCGTCCGGGTCGTTGCAGTACGCCCAGACGGGCAGGAAGACAACGCGTCCACCGTCGACGCTGTCCGCTTGATTCAGCCAGGAGAAGATCCTCTGCTCTCCACTGCCGAACGACTCGGCGAGGTCGCCAAGTGTGAGTTCGCCGTTTAGGGCCGACCCCCTCCTGTGGAAGTACACACGCCCTCCCATCACGTCGTCGACCAGGCGCTCCCAGAGGTCGAGGCTCCCCGGCCCCCACGAGATGAGCGGCCAACCCGCGGCGGGTCGCCGCTCGCGACAGGCTCCAGATAGCGTGGTCTGGCGATGAAAGCTCATATCCTCGCCATGGTAGTCACGCGTTGGATCGTTGATGTCAATCCCTTGCGCTCGAAGCCAGCTCGCACCGAAGACGTCGCTGGTCTCAGCCACTAAGCCTGGAGCCGCGGCAGCACCAAGCGCCACGTGATAGTCGAATTCGACCATGGTCAGCGCCTCCCCCTGGACTCTCCGCACGCGTGGCAGCCGGAGGACCACGCTGCGCTCTCGTTCGCTCCATTCCCTGTTCGACCAGCGGGTCAGTCCTAGCGGGCCCGATGTTGTCGCGCCCTCCCAGACCTGGAGCTCAACCAACCCCGCGCCGAAGCCCACAGGCGTGAAGATCCGGGGGTTTCCCGCCCCGAAGTCGGCGAAGACGTTCGATGCGACCCACGCCACCGCCCGAAGTACAGAGCCCGAGAGCACTGGCTCGATCTCGACTCCGCCGTGCCGATAGTGCGGCGCCACGAACTGCGGCGGGACCGCACCCTCCAGGAGCCCGAGCCACGGACGCTCCTCCACCGATTGGAACAGGTTGCGGGCGACCACAAACGCAATCCCGGGGACCTTGGAGCTGTCGATCTTCCGTAGAAAGACCGAACGGACCGCATTCGCGACGAACGTGTTGTGGTCGATGACCACTTGACCGTGTTGTCCGATCACGACCCCAATCCCGTGGTCGAGGAGATGAACCACGTTGGCCTGGACGAGCAGCTGAGCCCCGAATGGTGCCGTAGTGCTGGGGGGGTGCGGGTCGAACTCCAGCCGCGCGCCGATTGTCTCTCCGTCGAGGATACCCCAGGAGTCCACGGGCGCGAGCAGGTCGAAGTCGGGGTAGCTCTTCGCCTCTGGCGCGCGGAACTCGTTGCGGACTACACGCACGGCGCGACGGCTGGGCGGGGTCGTAGCCGGGCGAAATTGGGGAGCTTCGCTGTCGTCAGGAGGCTCATAGGGACGTTCGTTGCTCGGCGATGGCCCCGCGACTGCGGCCCTTGCCGAGCGGTCCTGCACGATGAGTCCCCGTTCGCAGTCCTGAAAGCGGTTGTCTGCGACATGTAGGTGACCGCCTGGTGCCGCGCCAGCCTCGGACGTGGACCACAGGCCGGTGCCGCATTCCGCGAATACACTCTCGCGGACGCGGGCGTGGCTGATGTTCACGAGCCGAACGGCGACGTCCAGATCACGGAATCCGCATCGACGCAGGTCGACCAACGGCGATGAGGCGACGCGATCCACCGGAGCGCGGGCGTCAATTGCGTGGGTGAAGCCGAGCCCGACGCGCAGACCGTCCGCGATGATGCGGTCGTCAGGGCCCCGGAGCCGCGCGAGCGTCAGACCGGCGGAGGGTTGGTCAGACGCGCTGGCCACGCCTGCCACACAGTTTGTGAACCGGAGGGTCGAGTCGCCAGACTCCTGCAAGAACAAGCTCAGCGGTTGGATCTGCGAGACGACGAACCTGATGTCTTGGTACTCGACATCTGCTCCTCGCGAGAGGCGGATGTCGGCGCTTCCAGGCGGGAGCCCGACGACGGTGTGCAGGAAGCCAGCGGGCGCAGTTGCCGACGAGTCGGACGGGGCCTTTCCGCGGCCTCGGACAAGGAGCCGCTCGATGCCAGGAGGCAGGGTGATTGGACCTG
>Ga0222662_1001439_pt1 | contig 11389 bp, 7 predicted proteins | sample AntAcemetagen600_FD_179821 | JGI IMG/M metagenome (GOLD analysis project Ga0222662, IMG submission 179821) | Saline water microbial communities from Ace Lake, Antarctica - #600 | ecosystem: Environmental > Aquatic > Non-marine Saline and Alkaline > Saline | place: Antarctica: Ace Lake | collected...
GTACGGCCCAAACGCCCGTCGTGACGACCAAGCAGACCTGATCGAAATTCTCCAACTGGGACCTTTGCTCCAGCGAACCGTGGCCGGTCTCTCTGGTGGCGAACAGCAACGAGTCGCAATCGGCCGAGCCCTGCTCATTCGTCCGGACATCGTGTTGCTCGACGAACCGACTGGTTCTTTGGACGGCCGACTCCGTGCCGAGATCCTTGATTATCTCGGCCGAATTCATCGAGCCACTGGCCGACCGATGATTCAGGTCAGCCACCGAGTCGGCGACCTGTTGGAACTCGCTGAAGAATTGCTGGTGATCGACCATGGCCGGGTCGTCGGGCACGGCCGCTACGGCGATCTACTTCAAGATTCCAAAACCCTTCCCACGCTTCGGGGTCGTGGAATCGTCAATCGGTTACGCGGTCGGTCGCGACGGGGTGCGACGACGGTCGACGTGGCAGGCACCACAATAGAACTCGTGACACCAGTGAAGGCGCCCGGCGAAGGATTGGAGATCATGATCGAATTCGATCCAGCCGATGTTGCACTGGCGCGGGACCACGTGCTTGGAACCAGTATCTGCAACCAGATCGAGGGCACGGTGGTCCGCTGGACCGATGATGGTGCCGGCGTCTTCGTAGAGGTTCGATTGGGCGCTCTCGGGCCGTCGTTGGTGGCAGAGATCGGACCCGAAAGCCTCGACGCGCTGGACATCGGGGAAGGAAGCCGGATCGTCTGCCTGCTCAAGCGTCAGGCAATCCGGATTTCGTAGCGCGTCGATTCAGCCGCTCCAACGAGCGGTCCAGGTGCCCGGTCAAGGAGAGGCCATGGGGTGCCATGGAGTGCCTTGGGGATCAACGCTCGATCTGATCACGGACGATGCGGTATCCCACGGAAGGAATCGGTACCGATTCAAAAAATGGTTGGGTGCTTTGCTCCGACGAGTGGAAACCAAGATCCCGCTCGCCCTTATACTCAGTCGTCCCCTTGGCCACGGAGAACAAACCTTGAATCTGCGATTCCTCGGACTTGTGATGCTGACCGCTTTTTTGCTCGAGTCGACGGTGAAGGGCCAGGATTTTCCTGATGACCATTTCTTCTCGGGCGCTGATCGTCCCGCGGGATTGAAATCACTCGAGGGTAAGCCTGCTCCGAAACTCTCGCTCGACGCGTGGATCGGCGACGAGACGTCGCTGGAGGATCTGCGTGGAAACGTGATCGTGGTCGATTTCTGGGCGACATGGTGCGGTCCCTGTATGGCGGCGATTCCTAAAAACGTTGCCCTGGTGGAGAAGTTCGGATCCGATGGGCTTGCCTTTATTGGCGTCCATGATTCGAATTCCGGGTGGGATACTGCGGATGCGGTGGTCAACGAGAAGAAGATCAACTATCCGGTCGCCCGTGATGCGGGAGGCGCCAGCGTCAAGGCATACAACCTCGCCTTCTGGCCGACCTACGTGGTGATCGATCGCAAAGGCGTGGTCCGGGCTGCGGGGCTGCTACCCGACAAGGTCGGCGCCGTGGTCGAGAAGCTCCTTGCCGAACCCGGCGGGCCGAGCCGCGGTTCCGGCGGGAATTCCGAATTTCCCGTGGATTGGTTCGTAGGCGGAGAACGACGACTACTCGCGATGGCGAAACTCGAAGGCCAGCCCGCGCCGGCGATTCAATCCGAAGAATGGATTGGGGCGCCGCTCGACGGCGACGCCAAGGCCGGTCGCGTCATGGTGATTCGTTTCGTTTCACCGTTGAGTCGCACCACCCGTGAATCACTATCAAAGTGGCGAGACATGTCTGCCGAACTTGGTCCGCAGGGCGTGGTGTTCGTGGGCGTCTGCGATCACCTCGCGGACTGGCAGCGAATGGAGGCCCTGATGGGTGATCAGGCCCCGCCATTTCCCATCGCTCGAGATCGACCGCCGTCGGAGGGGCGGCTCCCGTTGGGCGTCATGGCCGCCGAGTACGGCGTTCGAATGTGGCCGACCAACGTGGTGATTGATCGAGCCGGCCGGGTGCGGGCCGCCGGAATCGAGGAAGCTCGAATTCCGGAAGTGGTCGGTCGGCTCATGGCCGAACCAATGGCAGCGTCTCCTTCCGATTCATCTGATTCATCCGATTCTTAATCGTTCCGAACCTGACCGATCGATCGTCATCACGCTGATCGACGTGACGCCATTTCAGAGGAATTCGACCAGATCATGACCGATAGCAATCACAACGCGAACGCTCCGACGCTCAACCTTGGTTCGACTTTTTCGGAGACCGTTGCGGCCAGCGTCGCGAAGACTGTGGTCGGTCAGGAGGTGGTTGTCGAACGAGTGCTGATCGCCCTCCTGACGGGTGGCCATCTTTTGCTCGAGGGCGTTCCGGGGATCGCCAAGACGTTGCTGGTGCAGGCGGTCGGCCGAGCGATCGATCTCGACTTTAAGAGGATTCAGTTCACCATCGATCTCCTTCCTTCTGACATTGTCGGTTCAGAAATTCTCGATCCGGAAACGGGCCAATTCCGAATCCACAAGGGACCGGCGTTCACCAATCTTCTTCTGGCCGATGAGATCAATCGCGCATCACCCAAGGTGCAGTCCGCATTACTCGAAGCGATGCAGGAACGACGCGTTTCGATTGGTGATACCACGCACGATCTCCCGGCGCCGTTTCTGGTGATCGCCACGCAGAATCCGGTCGAACAGGCAGGAACGTTCGAACTTCCCGAGGCTCAACTCGACCGATTCATGCTCCGCCATCGGCTGAACTACCCGACGTTTGATCAAGAGACAGAAGTCGTCCGTCGAGGTCTCCAGTTGAAGTTAAAGCGACAAGGCGATGGCGCCGTGCCGATGTCCGCGTTCGATGCGATCGAGGAGTCGAGCCCGTACCACATCAAGGACCTCACGTCCGCGATGGAGGGAGTGTTAAAGGTTCACGTCAGTGAGGTGTTTGTCAGAGACTGCGTGGAACTGGTGACGATGACCCGGAACCATCCGGACCTCGAACTCGGGTGTTCGCCTCGAGCGGCGATCGCGTTGGTGAATGCATCACGAGCGCGGGCCTTCATTCAAGGCCGCGACTTCGCGGTTCCTGAGGATTTTCTGGCCCTCGCAGAGGACGTCGTCCTTCATCGGATTCGACTCACCTACGAAGCATTGGCCGATGGTCGGCGCGGCGAAGACGTGCTCCGCGAGATCCTGGCGAATCTCGCCTGATGACTGCGACGGCCCACAAGCCCGGCAGCCGACTTGGCCCGCCTGAGGAGTTGTCGCACGGCGACTTCGAGATGGTGGTTCGTCGGCTCGCCGACGATCTGGCGTTTGGTACGGATACCTCGCTCTTCACGGGCAGCGGCATTGAATACGCCCAGTCCCGGCCATACGAGCCGGGCGATCCCATCAAGCAGATTGACTGGCGTATGACGGCGCGGACAACGCGAACCTACGTCAAGGAATACGAGGCGCTCAAGCGGACGTCGGTCAATCTGGTAGTGGATACCTCGGCATCCATGACGGTCTCGTCGATTTCACTCACCAAGCACGATTTGGCGGTGTGGATTGCGGCCGCCATTGGTGTCCTCGCGCAGCGGCGACTGAGCCCCTGCGCGGTGATCGGCGCGGGCGAGCGCCGCACCCGGGTCGAACCGAGTCTCCTCCGCTCGGACCTCTATCAAGCGCTGGAACCGCTTCGTCAAGGCGGCGTCGACGAATCCACCCGGCTCGGGCTGCGACTTCGTGAACTGGTGGTTCGGTCGCGGCGGGCCAGCATGATCGTCATCTTGAGCGACCTTCACGATCTGGATGCGATTCCAGCCATCAAACACGCGGCGCAGAAGCATGACGTCATCGTGATCAAACTTCGCGATCCTGCCGAACGGGGCGGACTTCAGGCGGGCTTCTTCCGAGGCCGAGAGGCAGAAACCGGTCGTGGCTTCATGGGCCGAGGACGAACCCGGTGGCAGGGGCTTGCGGAAGCGCAGGGTGAGGACGAGGTCTCACGGCGTTTGGCCCGAGCTGGCGCCAGTTGCCTTCAACTCGACACCGACCGAGCATTTCTTCCCCCGTTGCGGCATTTTCTCGCCGAGCGTGCGGGCACGGGCGGGGGGCGATCATGATCGGAGCCCTCAGGGAGTTCATCAGATTGATGGGCAGGATGGCATCACTTCAGATCATCCTGCTGGGAATTCTGGTGCCGGTGGCGGTGGTGGTCGCATCCGAGAACGAGATCGCCGTGACCCGCGGCCTCACGGGCCATCTGGTGGTGGTGAGTGAACATGGATTCGTGCGGGGAAGACCGGACCTAAACCTCGAATCGCCGCTGCTGGTTCGAGTCGCCAACGTGCGGCCCGAATCCGACGGGAGATACATTTCCGAACTGGAATTCATCGGTACCGACGTGGGACAATTTGACCTCCGGGAAGTGCTGGTATTCGATGACGGAGGCCCGATTGATCGTCTGGAGCCGCAGCTGGTCGAAATCGTCTCGAACCTTTCGGTCAACGCGCCCAGCGATGTCTTTCTCGCCGAAGCGCCGCCGGTCACCATTGGTGGGGGGTACCGCACCGTGCTGGCGCTCATCGTCATCGGGTGGCTGTTGGTTCCCGTCATGGTGGTGCTACGAAGACTGTGGCGCCGTCCACCTCCGCCAGCCGAGGTGATCCCGCCACCGACGATCGCGCAGAAAATTGCCCCGCTGGTCGAGATTGCAGCGACTAGAGAATTGACGGTGGCGGAGCAGGGGCGCCTCGAGTTGCTGCTCTACGCGCACTGGCAGGAACAACTTGGGCTTGGTTTGGATCGGGTGCAGGCGGTCTCGCAACTTCGTCGGCACGCCGTGGCCGGACAACTTCTCCGCGCGGTCGAAGCGTGGCTTCATGCCCCGCAACGAACGCATCCCTCCCAGAGGGAGATTGCGGACCTGCTCGCACCGTATCTCACGCCGGAACCGGAGACCTCCGCGTGAGTTTTACGGATCCGACGATTCTGCTCTTCCTGGCCGTGCCGGTCATGCTTCTGGTCTGGGCTTGGCAGCGCCGAGGCTGGGGGGTGGCGATGCCCTTTGACCATCAAAATCATGTTCCATCGCGGTGGACATCCTGGATGCTTTCGGCTTTCGACTGCCTTCCGGCGATCGTCCTCATCGGTGTGATTCTCATTCTCGCCGGCCCGCAAGTCCTTCGGAAGCCGACGGACCAGCGGGTACTCACCAACATTCAGTTTTGTGTCGACGTGTCAGGCAGCATGTCGGTCGGCCGGCGGTATGAAATGGCTCGGGATGCGGTGGAGGAATTTGTCGACTCCCGGGATGGAGATGCCTTCGGGCTGACGATCTTTGGTTCCTATCCGATTCGATGGGTTCCGCTCACGCAGGATCTCGACGCGATTCGCAACGCCCTTCCATTTGCCGATCCGCAGCGGCAACCGATGCACATGGGTGGTACGCGAATCGGCGCTGCGCTTCGCTTTTGTCTGGGCAATATGGTGACCGAAGCCGAAAAAGGTGATCGCATGATCATCCTGGTTTCGGACGGGGTGAGTAGTGACCTCAGCGATTCAAACGCCGCCCTCCAGCTCGCGGACGAACTCAAAGCGTCGAACATCACGGTGCACCATGTTCACGTCGGGAACGGGGCGGTTCCCGCGGTGGTTCAGGATTTGGCGAGGGAGACTGGGGGCGAGGCCTTCGTGGCCACCGATCGCAAGGGGCTTGAGCGAGTGTTCGATCAGATCGGGCGTCTCCGTCCGGATCGGTTCGAACCGGGCGGCACCGTTCCAATGGACTTCTTTCTGCCCTTCGCCATCCTCGGACTGGTGGGAATCGGCGGTCATCTGGTTGGGCTCTGCTGGGGGAGGTACACGCCATGGTGATGTCTCCGATGTTGGCATTTTTGATCGCGGTGGTGGTGGCGATCGTGGTGGCCGCTGCGGAGTCGATTCACCACCGTCGAATTCGCCGGATTGCATTTCTTGCTTTCGGGCCTACGGGACGGCCGGCGCGTTGGACCGCCGTGGCAACGCCCGCTCGAGTCTTTGGCGCAGCGGCCGCGACGTGGGGCCTTCTCATACTCGCCTCGATCGATCCACAGATCAGAGATGAGACGCCTGCCCGAGAAGCGTCCAAACATTTGCTCATTGCGCTCGACGTTTCACCGTCGATGCAGTTGATGGATGCCGGTCCCGGAGAAGAGAAAGTATCGCGAGCCGCCTGGGCGGGAGAATTGGTTCAGGGGGTGCTTGATCGGCTCGATGCCTCGACCACCAGGATCTCACTTGTGGCCTTTTATACCGATGCGCTTCCCGTTCTGACTGAGACCTTTGACAAGGAGGTCGTTCGGAACGCGTTGGATGGACTTCCGATGTCGACCGCGTTTGAATCGGGTGCCACGAAAATTTCGGAGGGGGTCGCCAAGGCGTTGGAAGTGGCGAAACCTTGGATGCCAGGCACCGCCACCTTGCTGGTGGTGAGTGACGGTGATGAACTGTCGGCAAGTGGTCTGCCTCGGTTGCCCGCCTCCATCGCCGACACCATTGTCATCGGCGTCGGCGATCCAAAACGAACCATGCAGGTTGGTGGACATGCATCACGACAGGATACGGTCTCACTCAAGCAACTGGCCGCTCGACTGGGCGGGACGTTTCATGAGGGGAACCGGAAACATCCGAGCAGTGAACTGCTCGATGGGCTCACCATGATCGAGCCTCGGCTCGGCGATGCCGCCGGCCTTCGAGCGATTGCCATTTTTCTCGCGGTGATCGGAGCCGTGATGCTGGCGTTGATCGGGCCCGCGCTGGCGGTGGCGGGACGGCCGAAATCCTGGAAGCAGGGCTGGCAATTCGATGATGGTGCAACGGTGACCGGGGAGGGGGCCGCATGACGAGCATGAGAGGCATGAATGGACAGAACGGCATGAACGGACTGAGAAGTCTGATGAACCGAGCGGGTTGGACGGTCTGGGCGCTGGTCCCCGTCGCCATGCTCGCGTTTCACTTCGGCCCCGGCCGCTCGTTGGCGGCACGGGAGATCGCGGCGGCGCGATTCCGGGAAGCCAGTGCTCTCGAACGCAACGCGATTGAGGCTCAAGAGCGAGCATACGACGCACATCTAATCGTCATTGACCAACGGCGAGCGACGTTTCTGGATCATCCGGATGAGATCGACGACGGTTCGGACGATGCGGCACTCCTGGCCGCGATGGAGATGGAGCGACTCGGGTATGAAGCGGCCGCCGCCCGTTGGGTGGAGACGGCAGATGCCTATGCTCAGGTCGAAGAACGATTGGAAGAGGGCGATCCACGGATCTTGGATCGGATTCGGTGGTCGAAGGGGCGAGCCAGAGTGAGATCGGGCGCGATTTGGGATGGCGCGGCGGAACTGGAATTGTTGATCGAACCTCGGTCCAGTGAAGCCGGTGATGTCGAACTCGCGCGAGCCGCTCGAGAGGAGTTGGCCACCGCACACTACTTCGGCGCTCGACTACTCCGACTCGCGGGGGAACCGGCCGAAAAATGGCGTGCCGAGGTGATCAAAGCGCGACAACACTTCCGCTACCTCGCCGAGACCGCGAGTGCCGGCAACCTTGATGCTGCCCAGGTACTCGGTCTTGAAGACAACGTGGAACGGACCATCGATCTCGAGCAAATGGACAAATCCGAACTTGAGGGTCGTCCTTTGCCACGGGAGAGTCCTCGGGCGACCCGCGGTCGACGTCCGGGACAGGGTCCCCCCGGGGCCTCTCAACGACCACCCACCGAGCGGGATGGCCGAGGTGCCGGTGGGGCGGGTCCGATCGGGCCGGGTTGGTAGTCGGTGAAGTCGATCGATGAACTGGATCAGTTGATGATTGAAAGTTGGAACATTCACATGAACGGCAGGCTCAGCATGAAGAATATTGAAATCACCGGACACACCCTTGGCGCGGCTCGTCGGCCTTTTCGTCAACTGGTGGTCCCGCTTCTAGTGTTGGCGACCATGGGCCTTGAGACGTGGTCAGTGGCTGGTCAAACCCCTGCCCGGCCGGCGACCGTGATTCGTCCCCTGCGGATGGTCCCTGCTCAACCTGCCACCGCCGCGGACTTGACGCAAGATGCCCGCGGCGAGGCGTCACTGCCATCCGCCATCCGCATCGACGACGAACCTCGAATTGGCGTTGACGAGGCGGCCAGGCTCAAGCAGATCTACGAGGCCTTGCCGCTTGATGAACAGATTGCCATGCAGCGTCTCTATGAATCAATGGAGATCGACCTCCTGTCACTATTCGTGAGTGAACTGCCGGTCGTGGGCCGTCCACGGCCGCTCTTGCCGCTGATCACCCGGAAGAAGTTTGCGCGGACGCCGCAGACGGTGCTCTCGGCAAGGACCCGGCTGGGTCTGGTCCAGCAGGATCGTCCTGATGATGCCGCCACCCCGGCGGAAGTCGCCACGTGGTTGCACATGAACGTCATGGCGGGAGAGTGGCAGGTACTGGAGTGGTTCCTTGCGGAACGGGCGGGCGAAGAGGCGCCCGGCATTTACTCGCATGTGATCCAGTCGACGAATCAGGGGGATCCGATGCTGCTTCCTGAAGAGGTGCTGGCGCTGGCCAATGCAGCGCCGGGTGAGCCGACTGACTGGCAGATTGACGTCCTCGGACAGTTGCTCAAGCAGGCATCCACGCGTTCCTCGACCGGACCAATGCTGGGGGAGATTCGTTCTGGGACCCGGCTCTTTGGCGGTGACAACGAGTCCAATCATCCCCGCACGGCGGGGCTACTCGCCCGAGCGGGCATGCCGGATGAAGCGTATCTCTACCTTCCCCCGATTGATCGAGTCCGTGAGCAGCAGGATGCACGAGGTCTCTTGATCCACGGGCTTTATCACGCGGATCGGGACGAAACGCTGCGAGCCTGGGAATTGTTCGGGGAGCTTGCACTCATCGAGGATGCCGAATTCAAGTTGCGGCAGGAAGGGCTGCGGGCAGCCGTCAAGCGACTGCCGGAGGTTCCCGAAGCGCAGGCGACAGCGTGGCTTGAAGCGGTCTTTGCGAGCGAACGCCTCGCTCCAGCAGCGCTGGAAGTGATCGCGTTGGATGCGATGCTCTTGGGCAAGAGTTCGTTGAGTGAGACCGAGCGGGCGAGATCCATCCTGGTGATGAAGTCGGCAGTCGAGACGCTGCTCGAATCGGGACGCGTCGATTCCCGGGTGATTCGAGTGCCGCTCCGAATGTTGACGACCGGATTGGTTGCTGAAGCAGAGGCGGCCACGACCGCCAAGGCCGTTCGTGGGGGACCGCCGCCGGGGGTGGCGATGCTGATGCGGGCGATGCCCGAAGAGGAGTGGCTTGATTCGATTGAACCGAGTCTGGCAGTTCGCGCATATCGCGCCTTTGTCGGCGTTGCGACACGCGCCGACGAGATCGACGTGGCCTTGGATATTCTGGAGACTGGGATCTCCAAGCATCCGGATGAAGCGGAAGAGATGGGGGAGGAATTCCTCGGGCTCTGGGTGAATAGACTCCGTCCCAACGCGGGAAGCAGTCAGAACGCCGCGATTCGGGCGGCGATCTTCGCGTACGGAGGTCGCGTTGGCATGGCGGCGGCGCCACTGACGCGAGGCCGGCAGGCGAGAAATCTCGACCGACTTCTGCGGGTCTTGGCGTTACTGGGTCAACGCGGGGTGGAACCTCGGGCGCTCCCGGGGGTGGTCGAGGCCTTTCAGGCGTGTCACAGTCGATCGGAGGCCTACACGGAAGGGGACATCGTTCGCATTCTCGGTCCCATCGAGGCGTTGCCTCCGGCGACCGCGGCGAAACTGGCCGTGGCGATGCAGGGTGGTCTGAGTGGTGACTGGCGGTCGCGTGAGGTTCAGCAGCGATTCGGCATGCGGCGGAACGGTTCCGAGATCGCACAAGTAGTCGAGGATGGATACGAGCTGGCGATGCGGCTCATCGAACGAGCGCTCGAAGAAGAACCCGATTCGTGGCAATATGCGGTGCGTCGGGCCGCGCTCGCGTACGAGCGGCTGGAGCATCGGAGATCCACCAATGATGGCGATCTTGCCGACTACGATCGACTCCGAGAAGAGAGTTTTGATTCATTCGAACAGGCGGCACAGGCGTATGCGGCCGCGGCGGGTCGAGGCGAGGAGAAGCCGTCCACATTCGTGTTCGAAGCGTGGTTCAACACGGCCATCGGGGCTACCAATCTTTCCGAAGTTACCCGAGACAACATTCTCTTCGAAGGGTCGGAGCGAGACGCGCAGATCGAGCGGATCCGGGCGACCATTCTGGCGATGGAACCGGCGCTTGCCGAGGAACATCTTGGTCTGCTCGCCTCGAAACTCGTGGCTGCGATCGACTCATTGAATCCAGAAGTAAAACCACGAGTGGTGCGGCATGCGCTTCGGATCGTGGGAGACCACCCTTCGGCGGCGCCCCTGCGGCGGATCAACTCGCTCTACGAGGATCTCATCGACAACGAGATTCACCTTCGCCTCGCCCTGGATGGACCCGATCGAATCGGAACCGAAGAACCATTCGCGGTGGTGGTTTCGCTCCGCTACACCAACGCGGTCGACCGGGAGACGGATGGATTCGCCAAGTACCTGCAAAATAGTGTGTACGTCAATCTGGGAAACCGCGGAACGTCCGTCAACTACCGAGATCGACTTGAGCAATCCATCCGAAACTCGTTGTCCAAGGGCTTTGAGGTCGAGGGGATCGGTTTCTTTGATTCGATGCACCCGTCCGTGGAGGTTCGAGAATCAGAAGAATCCGGCTGGCAGGAGAAGCCGTTGGCCTACGTGGTCCTGAAGGCACTTGATCCGAGTATTGAGAGAATCCCTCCGGTCCGTATGGATCTCGACTTCATCGATCAAACCGGGCCGGTCATCCTCGCCATCGAATCGAATTCACCACCCGTCGACGCCGCAAACTCGAGTGCGGGGCGCCCAGTGGCAGATCTCACGATCGAGCAGATCGTGGACACTCGGAATGCTGGTGAAGAAGTGACGCTGGAAATCACGGCGAGCGGACGTGGGGTCATTGGAGATCTTGAGGATCTGCTCGGAGACGTTGAAGGGGCACTGGATGGTTATCAAGTCACGGAAGATGGGGTCGATGCGCACCCCTTCAGCATGACCGAGGCCGCGGTCGACGAGGGAATGGTCTTTCGGTTTTCCCGCGGCGACGAAGAGGCGCCCAGTTTTCGAGGCCCCGACGAGGACGGCATCCATCGTCAGTCGACCGAGCGTCGTTGGACGATCCGGTACGAACCCCAAGTCGGTGCGACGACCGTGGGCGACTTTGAGGTCCCGCAGCTGGTCGTGGGGGTGGACGGCGAGCTGATCGTCCGGGTGTTCGACGACATGGATTTGGTGAGCGTCGATGGCGAGACCGTGCCACTCGGACGCGGCGTCCGCCCCTGGGCCCAGGGGCGGA
>Ga0222662_1001440_pt1 | contig 11380 bp, 18 predicted proteins | sample AntAcemetagen600_FD_179821 | JGI IMG/M metagenome (GOLD analysis project Ga0222662, IMG submission 179821) | Saline water microbial communities from Ace Lake, Antarctica - #600 | ecosystem: Environmental > Aquatic > Non-marine Saline and Alkaline > Saline | place: Antarctica: Ace Lake...
TACTGTTTGATGATGGCACACAATGTCGAGAATCAGATCAGGGCGATACAGGTTGCCAATGACTTCAATGACATAGAAGCAACAAAATACAAACCTCAGGTCAAGCACTGGAGGAAGACCAAAGCATCAGACAAGACAGATGAGCCAAGCATATTCGTTCCAAGGAACATACTGTATTTCAACACGTTCGTAGAGGAAGTGTTCACAAGTGAGAAACCAATGGAAGTGATCAACAACGCATCAAGTTTCCTAGCAGACATAAGGGGCAACAGATGGGCCAGGGCCACAGGCGGTGGTAAAGGCACGAACAATTTCAGTTCATTATTTGAATAGGAGGACAATATGTACGTAAAAAAGAAAAGAAGCAAGAAACTCAAGAAACTTGAAGAAGAACATGTTTACTTAGAAAAGAAGGTCAAACAACTTACCAAAGACAGACGCAAGGACAGGAGTTCCGAGAGCAAAACGGTGTTGATGACCCTGAAGAAGACCAAACTGGCGATCAAAGATGCGATCGCGAGTGCAAAGGCAACTCTTGGTTTGACAAAATAAACTTTTAATAGTATAATAAGAACATGGACAGAGATTACAAAACAGGCAAGAGTGACGATGTAGGTGTATTTTCAGGATTGGAAATAGAGCACACACCGGCATATGGATTGCAAACATTATTTCTTGCAAGGAATGATCTTACACTTGAACAGATTAAAGAATTGGCCGGCATGGTCAACGCCAAGGCCATATATTACGGAGCGAACAGGTCATTTATCTACAATCACGGATTACAACTAGCACAAATGATGAATTTAATGAAAGACGGTTACTATGTGACCATAGACTATCCTTATAGTTCGCACACAGAAGTTAAAGAAAGATTTAAACTAGTATGGAAGAACGAGAAGTTCATACCGTTCTGTTCCGTTATATTTCCAAACTCAGAAGAAGATGATCAACTGTGTATCAAGGTCGATGACGTTGACTTCAACAAAACTAATCCGGGTGTGTGGACAATGTCGATGAATCACTTCAAACAGACTTCAGGATTCACTTCCTGGTCTGAATACAAACAGGATCAACCAATACAGGAGAACAAATGGATATTGAGCAACAGCACGATCAAGCACTAGCAGAACAGGCCGGCAAGGCTTCAAAGATGGTTTGGATAACATTCCAAAAAGAAGGCATGCACAAATACCCAGCGGCATTAACAGATCCAAAATTAGCAACAGGTGACGAGTATGATGTATCGTTCCTAGGACACCCGCACAGACACATATTCCATTTCAAGATAGCGATAGAAGTGTTCCACGATGACAGGGACATAGAATTCATACAGTTCAAGAGATGGATACTGAACCTGTACAACCAAGGCACACTGCAGAACGATTACAAGAGCTGTGAGATGATGAGTGATGACCTGTACGTACAGATAGCAAAGAAATATCCAGGTAGGAACATCGAGATAGATGTTTCCGAAGATGGGGAGAATGGATCACACGCAGTATACACAAAACAACCAGTTCCAAAACAAATTATATAATATGAAAGAGATACAAGTAAAAGTTAAAAAATTAACAAAAAGAATGGGATATTTGCCTATAGGCGGAGGAGCCTTGAATGCCTCGTATACATTTGTAGATGCTGTCGCCAATATATGTTCTATGATGGGCAATGCAGGATACAAATATGGCAAAGACTACATTTGGGCATATCATGGATATGACGCAGACATGGACGATGCTGTGACTCTTTTTGTAAAAGACGATAAAATGAAAACGTGGGTACACTTAAATGCTAAATGTGATTACCATATAAAACATTTAGATGATGGCAGTGTTAAATTAACAAAATCAGGAATAAAGGAGAGGAAATAAGATGAGAGTTCCGTACACCAATTTCAAGACAAGAACCGGAGACGACAATGCAGTAGGCGGTTGTGCGTTCATAGGTGGTGAGTGGAAAGACGTAGACACAGCAGAAATTTTTGATAACAAGAAAGTTGTGGTGTTCGCACTGCCGGGAGCATTCACTCCCACTTGTAGTTCACAGCAAGTTCCAGCATACGAGGAAATGTATGACGACATCAAAGCACAGGGCATAGATGAAGTTTATTGTATATCAGTAAACGATGCATTTGTAATGAATGCTTGGTTCAACAACCAAGGGATCAAAAAAGTCAAGCCAATCGGGGATGGAGAAGGTGCATTCACACAAGGCATGGGCATGTTGGTCAACAAGCCTGGTCAAGGATTTGGAATGAGATCATGGAGATACTCTATGTTGGTGGACAACGGTGAAGTTGTAAAAACATTTGTTGAAGATGGTAAGAACAATGCCAGCGACGACAATGACCCGTTTGAAGTGTCTGACGCAAAAACAATGTTAGATTTTATTAAGAGCAATAATGTATAAACCATTACCAGACGGACTTACAATTAAAGAATCAGATGTGCAAGGACTTGGCTTGTTCGCCACAAAAGATTTCGAAGCGGAAGTTGTTTTAGGCATTGTGCATATACTCGATAAAAACTTTCCACATGGTAGCATAAGAACTGCCTTGGGTGCTTTCTATAATCATTCAGACGAACCAAATTGCAAGAACATAAAAGGATTTTGGCATCAGAAGCCTGTCAAATACCTAATTACAACTAAAGAAATTAAAAAAGGAGATGAACTGACAGCACAATACACTTTGTACAAAGATTTTAATGACAGAGGAGAGTAAAACTGTTATACTATTATTATGAAAATATTTTATATGGGCCTAGAGCCATACGAAGGCAGATACACACTACAACTACAAGACTGGACTGAAAGAGCATACAAGAAAGCGGGTGTTGAATATGTTGTGGTGCCAGGTACAACAATAGATGACTCCAAAGCTATTGTGACGGGACAGGTGCTAGACGCACATGGTAGAAGTTACTTTGGAATGAGTCAATTGATGAATCTCGTGCAAATGATGAAAGCAGGTGAGATAACGAAAGACGATGTCATATTCTTCGAAGACATGTTCCAGCCAGGCATGGAATCACTTCCTTACATATTGATGCAGTCACCAGAAGAGTACAGACCAAAAATTTATCTGAGATGCCTAGCACAGGCAGTAGATCCAGATGACTTTGTACATGTTTGGGGCATGGCCAAGTGGATGAGCCTATACGAACAGATGTGTAATGAAATACCCAATGTGAACATACTCGCAACAAATGAAGAGATGGTTGCACATATGCGTATCGCAAATTGGACAGCACCTATATACAACATATCAGGATTGAGTTTTGGCAAGGAAGAAGTTCAAGGCAGGGTGGCACAGAAACCTTTCGCACAGAGAAAGATGAGAGTAGTATTTGGTGCGAGATGGGACCAAGAGAAACAACCAGGATTCTTCATGGATATGATAAGACACTGGAAGTCCAATCCCAGGTTACCAGAAGTGGAATTCGCAATATGTTGCGGGGGACCTTTGAGAAGCAACAACCAGGTGTACGTTGATCAAGCAAGACAGATGGACAAGGAAGGCACACTTAAAATATATGAGAACCTGAAGAAAGATGAGTATTACAACATACTTGCAGATTCAAGGGTGCTGTTCAACTGTGCGTTACAGGACTGGGTGTCCAACACAGTATCAGAAGCAGATGCACTTGGAACCAATGTGTTGTTCCCGGCATACAGATCATTCCCGGAGACATTCGCAAATGATGAGACAAGGATGTACGTTCCGTGGTCAGGCAGAGATGCAATGGAGAAACTGAAGAAATTATTAATAACACCATCCCCTAGCATGGGTCAGATATCAGACTGGACAGACGGCACGATAGACAGAATGATAGACATCATGACAGGCAAGGGAGAACAATGGAGAAGAGATGGAAGACACTACAGGACACCAGTATCAGAATCCAAGTATTAAGGGATCCAGCAAAGCGGTCCTCGTAACAGGGGGTGCAGGCTATGTGGGTTCACACACCTGCAAAATGTTGGCGAAGAATGGATACGTTCCAGTGACCGTTGACAGGCATCACAGAGAAGGACTCGTGTCTTTCGGACCAAGCTATGTCATGAGTCTGCCACAAGAGGTAAACAGACTGGACGAGATCATAACAAGATACAACATAACAAGTTGCATACACTTTGCAGGCAGTACTTCGGTATCCGAATCTGTTGCAAATCCATCAATGTATTACAAGAACAATTTAATCATGACTGTTTCTTTGTTGGACAAGCTGATCGAATGTGGCGTCAAGACATTCGTGTACAGTTCTAGTGCGGCCGCTTACGGTGATCCCGGACTGAAGAAATGCAAAGAGTCAGATGTTTGCAAACCAATTAATTCATATGGTGCAACCAAGCTGATGATGGAACAGTTGTGCAGAGATTACAAGACGGCACACGGACTATCCAGTGTGGGATTGAGATACTTCAATGCCGCTGGGGCAGATCCAGAATGTGAGGTAGGAGAACTGAGAGAGAAGGAAACACATATCATTCCATTGGCCATTGATGCCGCAAGACAGGGTAAAACATTTAAAATTTTTGGAGACAAGTACAACACAGATGACGGCACCTGTGTTAGAGATTACGTACACGTGATGGATCTAGCAGATGCACACATCAAGTCTCTGAACTATGCATCACACAATCCAGTTGCAGAAGTATTCAACCTAGGATCAGGTGCGCCTGCTTCTAACAAGCAACTGCTGGAAACTGTGCAAAAACACACAGGTAAAATGAATGTGGAGATGCACGACAACAGACCAGGGGATCCTGCGTACCTCGTCGCCGACACAACCAAGGCAAAGGAAATATTAGATTGGGAGCCCACACACAGTTCAATTGACAACGTGGTGTCGACTGCTGTACAATGGTATAACAAGACACACAAGAAGGAGATACAATAATGACAGATGATAGATCAGTAGACGCTACTTACGAATCAGAAGGACAAAGAGATTACACACCGATGGTATCAATCTCATTGAAAGAATACGACAAGTTAAAAGAAAGATCCAAATACATCACTGACAGAGATCTGATCGGTTGCATAGACAAGATCGAAGAACTTGTCAGGGCATTGAGGAAACACATAGTCAGAGGAGATTTCGAATAGTGGAAGACATATTAAAAGACAGTTGGGAGCCTAAGGGCACGACAAGTGACGAGATAAAGAAAAGGATCAAAGCAGACAAAGGTCGTTTCTGGGCAGGAGACAATGTCAGCAAGTACCTAGAAGAAGGCGACAAGCAGAAACTGATCGAAGAACTTGCACCCAAGTTTGACTCTGTGCTGGACAGTCTACTGATCGACAGGGAGAATGATCCCAACAGCAACGAAACAGGCAGGAGACTTGCCAAGATGTACATCAATGAATTAATGGCGGGACGTTACAACCCAATGCCCAACGCAACTGCGTTCCCACAAGAGATGTCAGAAGCATACACAGGCATATTAACAATTCGTTCAGAACTCAAGAGTGTCTGTTCGCATCACCACCAACCAGTGAGCGGTATCGCATACATCGGAATACTCGCGGCGGAGAAACTGATTGGATTGAGCAAATACACAAGGATCGCCCAATGGTGTGCGAGACGTGGAACACTACAAGAAGAATTATGCAACAACATAGCAAGAGAGATCATGAAAGCGACCGGCAGTAATGACGTAGGTGTGTACATCCAAGCAACACATGGTTGTTGTGAGAACAGAGGCATCATGGCACACAGCAGTCTGACGCAGACCACCGTGCTCAAAGGTGCATTCAAGGATGACAAGGGAACCAAACAGGAGTTCTTTGACAACATCAAACTACAACAGGAGTTCGCTCCCAGATAGCATGGTCAAAAAAAATAAAGATCAACTAGAATTACAGTATGACAATGTAGGTGATTTTGGAATTGATGTTGCAAGTACCACTTTTAATTATGATCTAACTGATTTTGGAGAGTGGTATACAGATGATGTGGCCGAGATGAGTCTACGAGAAAAATATCCAGCACTTCAAGATGCGTGGAATCATTACGAAGCAGTTAAAAAAATGTGTATGATAAGAGAAAAGGAAAGCGATGAGAATTAATGCAGAGCCAAAACTAAACTTTGAAGACGTACTACTGCAACCCAAACGTTCCACACTGTCATCAAGGAAAGATGTGGAGATGACTCGTAAGTTCAACTTCCGTAATTCATCCAAGGTGATGGACTTCCTTCCAATATTCGCCAGTAACATGGACGGTGTTGGCACGTTCTCGATGGCCAAGGCCCTGCAGGAACACAAGATGATGACCGTGATAACAAAGTCAACCACACCAGACGAGTGGAAGGCGGCCGCAGGCACAGGACTAAGAATGCAGTCAGTGTCAGTATGCACAGGAACAAATGTGATGTTTGATCCAGATGCACCAGATTGGGCAACCATGAAAAAAGTATTAGAGATGTTCCCAGACATCAAGATGATCACAGTTGATGTCGCAAACGCATACCATCAGAACATGGTAGACTTCATCAAGAAAGTCAGGGAGCAATACCCAGACAAAGTTATTGTGGCAGGTAATGTAGTGACACCCGAGATGACAGAAGAATTAATTATAAATGGTGCAGACGTGGTCAAAGTGGGCATAGGACCAGGATCGGTATGCACAACAAGAACAATGACAGGCGTTGGAGTACCACAGTTCTCAGCAATAGTGGAATGTTCAGATGCGGCGAATGGCGTTGGTGGACACATAATGGCAGATGGTGGTTGCGTACATCCAGGAGACATAGCAAAAGCATTTGGCGGCGGGGCACACATGGTCATGATTGGTGGTATGTTGGCCGGACACGACGAGTCAGAACAGCCGGTAGTAGATGACAGAATAGAATTTTATGGAATGAGTTCAGACCGTGCAAGAGAAGTACACGGAAAGAGGAAAGATGGATACAGAGGCAACGAGGGCAGACTGATATCATTGCCCTACAGAGGACCTGTGAACAACACATTAGAAGACATCGTGGGCGGTGTCAGGAGTGCCTGCACATACATAGGTGCGAGGAGATTGAAAGATATGGCCAAGTGTGCCAGTTTCGTAACAACACACAACGTGATCAACAGGGTATATGAGCAATACACAAAATAATGGCTGACGTAAATAAGAACTATTTCACAAATATTCAAATGAGAAATGCTCTCATTCAGATCGAAGATCAAATGGTACATAGTAGTTGGATGCCAAACATCATACTAGGGATCAACAGGGGTGGTTGTATACCTGGCGTTTACTTGTCACACAGATTAAAAAAACCGCACGAAGCACTAGACGTTAGACTGAGGGATCACACAGCCAAACCAAATTTACAGACACTAGAGAAGGCATTCGCATACCAAAAGAAGATCTTGATAATAGATGACATCAACGACTCCGGAGCAACATTCAAATACATCCTGGACAACTTTGGTAAACACGAAGACAGAATCAAGTTTGCGGCATTGATACACAACAAGCCCAGTGAGGTCAAAGTGGACTACCATGGCTACGAGATCAACAAAGACGAAGTACCCGCATGGATAGTATTCCCATGGGAAGAATGGGACAAATAAACTAAAGGTTGTATAGACCTTGCCATCCAAAACTGCTACAATTACTGACATTAATAAAACCTATAGGAGATTTAATGTTCAAAGACATAAACAAATCAATGCTGTTGAAACTAGTAGCACTACATGTGATAGTGATCATCGTTTCAAATGCGTTAGTGGCAGTTCCAGTAGAAATAATGGGCATCAAACTGACGTGGGCGGCATTCACTTTCCCATTAGTAGTGATAGCGACTGACTTGACTGTCAGACTATTGGGTAAATCAATCGCAAGACAGACCATCGCAGTTGCATATCCGTTAGCAATAATTGGATCCATTGCAGTCGTGTTGGCTGAAGGAGCACCGGGATCGGTCGCATTAAGAATTGGTTTCGCAAGTGCCACTGCTTATGCTGTTGGTACAATGCTCGACGTTTACGTGTTCCAAATATTGAGAGAGAAGTTCTCCCAATGGTGGTTGGCACCAGCGGTATCAACCGTTGCGGCGAATCTTATTGACACGTATGCCTTCTTTGCTGTTGCATTCAACAACAGTGCGGACGAGTACATGGCGGCAAACTGGGTGGAGATAGCAGGATCACAAGTGGTATTGAAAATACTGTTGGGTCTGGTCATCTTCCTACCGGCTTACGGATTACTACTCAGACATCTGTCTACTAGGATCAAGGTAAGTGCATCAGTACAGGCATCATTTAAAAATGCTGGTTCTGATCTAAGGAAAAGCAAGTAATATAAAATCAACAGGGGGAATTAATTTTCCCCTGTTAACAACTCTTCTAAATACTACTATGAACAACAAGCCAACTGTCTTTATTATATATCTAGCCGGGTCTTTTGGTAATTTTATTGCTAATCTTTTTTACGGCAAACAGATTCAAATAAAAGGAGATGTAGATCAAAGAAATGCTCATTTAAGTAAAAAAAAAGAATATACATTTAATGCTTTTAGAAAACATCCTAATAATTTAACTCCTAAGGACAAAAAAAGTTTTAAAACTCAGCAATCTCAATTTGGTATTCACACATTGCCGTTTTATCATTGGTTAAATTTTGATTTTGATTTATATTTTAACAATTATAAAAAAATTATAGTACAACCAGCCGAAAATGAAATAGAAATAATAGGAAAAAGATTATATGATGTTTTTTTAAAACACCCAAATGATCTCTTAGAAAAAGGAATAAAAGATATTGTATTAAAAAATTTAAATTTACCCAATAAAGAATACCCAGAATATTTTTTAGATCAGCTCTGCATCAAAGATACTGTAAAAAACTTACAAAAAGATTATAAAAATCTACAAGATTATAAACCAAACGATAGAGATATTGTTTTACCATATTCAAAAATTAAAGATAAAATTTTTTTAGAAAGTACTATTACTTCTATAGTTGACAAATTAGGTATAGAATATTCGGGATTTCCAGAACCGGCCGCAACAGCATTTTTATCAAAAAATCAAGAATATTTCATTGACAATAGAGAACAACTAAATTAATATATAGATATGTTTAAAGCAGGAAAAATTTGGGGCGAAACAGAACTTATTCTGGCTAACAATGCCTGCGAGTTCCACAGAATTGATTTCAAAAAAGGTGGTGTGTGTTCGAAACACCTGCACGAGTGGAAGTGGAATGGTTTCTACTGCATGAGTGGACAATTAAAGATTCGAGTATGGCAAAAGGATTACGATCTAGTGGATGAGACAATTCTTAATCCGGGCGACTTCACAGCAGTCAAGCCAGGTCTATATCACTCTTTCGAAGGCATGGAAGACGGTGTAGCATTTGAACTTTACTGGGCAAACTTCTCACACAACGACATAGTGAGGGAATCCGTTGGACATCTAAAGGATAATGATAATAAAATTATTAGATTAGATAAGAATAAGAAAAAATGATCCCGATAAAAGGTTATGCTACCTTTGATCCTTTAAAACATTGTATGATCGGCTCTGGATTCAAATACGAATGGTTTCAGGATCTTTTTAAAAACCAAAAAATATTAGATCCTCTTAAAAAAATAGCAGAAGAAACCGAAGAAGATTATCAAGAGCTAGACTCAATCTTAAGAAAGGCAGGTGTTAAAACCTACAGAGCCAAATTAGATATAGAAAAATATGGTAGTCTTAACAATATTAAAAAGCCTCCAATAAGTCCTCGAGATGATTTTGCTGTTATAGGAGAAAAAATATATGCTGTACCTGGCGACAGTTCTAAAGGATATTCAGACATTTTAAAACAGATACCAAAAGAATCTATACATCTCGAAATAACCAAAGGGGTACTAACCACTTGCCTTATTACGAGAGTAGGTAAAGATATATTTTGGGGAGTTCCAGAGAATCATAAAAATTTAGAGAAAAAATATAAAAGAATATGGCAAGAGCAAGGATTCAGAGTACATTGCAGTTATACAAATTATCATCATGATGGTGCCTATTGTGTAGTCAAGCCTGGTGCTATTGTGTCGTTGTATGATGTACAAAATTATAAAGAACTATTTCCTAACTGGGATATATTATACCTGCCGGATCAAAGTTGGTCAAAGGTATCTCCTTTTTTAAAGATAAAAGACAAAGTAGGGGGTAAATGGTGGTTAAAAGGAGAAGAGAATAATGATCAACTGATACATTTTGTTAATACTTGGTTAGACGATTGGGTCGGGTATGTTGAAGAAACTGTGTTTGATGTGAATATGTTGAGCATTGACAAAAACACAATAATATGTAACAATTACAATAAAGAAGTTTTTGATTTCTTTAAAAAACATCAAATGGAGCCAATCATTTTTAATTTCAGGCATAGGTATTTTTGGGATGGCGGAGTACACTGCATAACACAGGACCTTTACAGAGAAGGAACACAGGAGGATTACTTTGGCTAACATATACACTATATACGCAGATCACAAGGACAACATCACAGCACACAAGTTTGTGGCAAAGATGAGTTTATTTTTAGACAAACTTGTTGAACACAAAAAGATGACCACTTACAGGATCACAAGGATGAAGTTAGGTTTTAGATCAATGGATTTACCAGAATTTAGAATTGATATGGAATTTGATAGTATGCAACAACTTGACGATGCCATGACAATTACCGTTGCTGACAAAGATGTTGATAAAGTACATGTAGGATTCAACCAATTTGTAGATGTAGACACTATACAGCATTTTCTATATAGAGATTTTCCAGATGTTCTGCCTACCGACCTAAATACCAGCACGTTGACAGAACAACAAAAATCATATACAATGGAAGAGATAGTTCAAGCAACAAAAGATATAGAACCAGGCATATGGAAAAAATAAGATATTCGGAGATATTCTATTCGGTGCAAGGCGAAGGTAGATTCGTTGGTGTACCCAGTGTGTTCTTCAGGACGTTTGGTTGCAACTTCCACTGTCATGGGTTCGGACAGGGCAGGGACCGGAGCAAATGGATACCTGTAGAAGAAATGCCCTACAACACACAGGACATCACAGATTTAAAACACATATCAGACCTACCAGTCGTGGACATAGGGTGCGATGCATCTGCTAGTTGGTCACAGAGGTACAAGCATCTGGTTGATTGGGATCCTGTTGAAAACATAGCAAAGAAAGTGACAGCATTCACACCCGAGAATAAGTGGACCTGCGACAACGGACAAGACGTACACTTCATCTTAACAGGTGGCGAACCAATGATGTGGCAGAGACAGATAGAAGCACTGATAAGATGCCCGGAATTCCAAGACCTAAAGAACATAACAATAGAGACCAACTGCACACAACCCTGGAAAGACAATTTTGACAAGT
>Ga0222662_1001442_pt1 | contig 11368 bp, 11 predicted proteins | sample AntAcemetagen600_FD_179821 | JGI IMG/M metagenome (GOLD analysis project Ga0222662, IMG submission 179821) | Saline water microbial communities from Ace Lake, Antarctica - #600 | ecosystem: Environmental > Aquatic > Non-marine Saline and Alkaline > Saline | place: Antarctica: Ace Lake...
ATCCCTCAAGATCAAAACCGTTGGATGTATTAGCTGCCATTCGTGACTCCTTTGAAACTCTCTGATGCATTTGATTTGTTGCCAATGCTTCAAATCAATCGGATGGGGGCCGACCGCGTGACTGCGACATGCACGAGAATTAATCTGTAATTCGTGTGTTGCCGCAACAGATCGCACATTTGGGCCGTGGGGCCAAGGGCTTGTGTGGGCAAGAATGCTATTTATACGAAGTTTCTTATGTTAAGACGGAGTTCCTTGATGAACGGCGTCAAAATGTCGCGATCGTTTCATCGTTCCGTGAGCGGATTAGGCATTGACGGGTGGTCATGAGTGACGGCGAAGAAGAAAATGAACTGATTGACAATGCGACGGCAACCTCCATTGCGTTCAGTCGACGTGTCCCAGAAGGTGACAATTTTCACCGCTCAGTGTGTGATACATGCGGCTTTGTTGATTATGTAAACCCGAAAATTGTGGTGGGATCTGTCGTCACGCACGGTGACCAGTTTTTGTTGTGTCGTCGCGCTATTGAACCACGGTATGGATTTTGGACGTTGCCCGCTGGTTTCATGGAGGAAGGTGAAACGAGTGAACAAGGGGCGGCGCGCGAGGCGATGGAAGAAGCAAATGCTGCCATCGAAATTCGTGATTTGCTGGCTATTTATAACATTCCCCGCATTTCTCAGGTCCAGCTGATGTACCGTGCGATTTTGCCGACACCGGATTTCTCCGCCGGGTCTGAAAGTTTGGAAGTTGGTCTTTTTTCCTGGGATGATATTCCTTGGGACGCGCTGGCTTTTCCCAGTGTGCATTGGGCATTGAAGCAATTTCGCTCCGTCATTGATCAAGATGCGGTGGTGCCGTTTTCAAACCCACAAGGCGAGGCCGGAAACGTGATGCCGCGCAAGGCTCCTGACACATGACGTCGACCGATGTAGCCCTTGAGGCATTTGAAATGCAGGCGGGCTTTTGTGAGCAACTGGGCTCCCCTTTCACAGCGCGGTTGTTGCGCGCGTTAGTGGTGAATATTTCCGCTGGAGGCGTGGTTGCCGATTTAATTCGGTCTTTTGAAGAGGAACCCGTTGCTGCCGCCCTTGCCCTGCGTCTCGCGGGTGCTTTTCACCGTCGTGCACTGGATGAACCCGGCGGCGTTCTGGCGCAAATCTATCCCACCTGTGGGGGTGATGGGGGTGCGTCCCGCAGCGATGAGGCTCTATTGTCGGTGCTGGTTGATGATGTGGTCGCGCACCGCGCTCACTATCAAGACTATTTGGAAAGTGCGCCTCAAACCAATGAAGTGGGACGTTCGTCCGTGTTGATCGGCGGTTACCTGACGATTGCAGCGCTGACGGGATTGCCTTTGGATGTTTGTGAAATTGGCGCCAGTGCGGGTCTCAATTTGGGCTTTGACCATTTTCACTATGAATTGGCGGGGATGAAATTTGGAGACGCAAATTCTCCCGTTCAATTGTCCCCAGACTGGCACGGTAAAACACCTCCTGTGTCAGCCGCTCTCAAAGTTAGATCGCGACAAGCGTGTGATATCGCGCCCTTGGATTTGGGCCGTGCAGACACACAGGCGCGGCTGGAATCCTATATTTGGGGCGATCAGCTCGAACGCATGGCGCGTTTGCGGGGTGCCATATCTCTGGCGCGTATGCTCAATATAAAAGTGCAGAAGGAAAGCGCCGACCAATTTATTGTCCATGCGCTCACGGAGCGAAAACCGGGCGCTGCATTTGTGATCGCACATACGATTATGTGGCAGTATATGTCGGAAGAAATGCGCCATGACATTGAACAAACCATTCAAGCAGCAGGTGCCGTTGCCACAGCAGATGCGCCGCTCGCCTGGTTGCGTCTAGAGCCTAGAGATCCAATTGATCCGCCCCATTTGCAATTGACCCTATGGCCAGGAGGCGAAAGTCGCGATTTAGCTATGGCCCACCCGCATGGCGCAAGCGTTCGATGGCTTTAAGTTTATGTGCTGGTTTCGTCGTCTGATTTAACCAGTTGGTGGTTTGTGATGACCCGAACCTGCGACATGGCAAAAACAGCCGTGATGGGCATGATACCAAAGACTTTGAAGCTGACCCAAAAGTCAGTTGAAAAGTTGCGCCAGACAATTTCGTTTACAACGGCAAGAAAGACGAAAAACAGTCCCCAGCGAAGGGTCAGTTTGCGCCAGCCTTCTTCATCAAGGTGAAAGGCGTTGGCGAAAAGATATTTCATCGTTGGTTTGCCAAAGGCCAATCCACCTAGCAGACCCGATGCAAATATCAGGTTTACCATTGTTGGTTTAAGTTTGATGAATTGCTCATCTTGCAGAAAGATGGTCAGTCCCCCAAAAACCATGACAAAGGCGCCTGTGATCAAGGGCATCACCGGGATGGTTTTATGTAATATGTAGGTTGCGATGAGCGAAATGGTAATCGCTACCATGAAACAGCCGGTCGCGTAGAAAATGTTTTCAGAAGGTGGCGAGCCGAAGAAGACATGCGCCCTGGAATTCATTAGGAAAAAAACAATCAGTGGCCCAAGCTCAAGTCCCATACGAACCCATTGTTTGGAGCTCATGCCTTGAGGCTCATCAGTTGAACTGGGGGCTGAATTGGCCGATGAGCTTTCACTGTCTTGCTTTTGCGCGCCGTCGGTCATGTTTCTCACTTTGGTTGTACTTGAGAGTATACGTTACGGGTTGCAGATTGGATCAAGAGCCCGTGATGGCTTTGGCGAAATTTTCTGCCGAGAAGTCTTGCAGATCATCCACGCCTTCGCCAACACCGACCATGTGAACGGGAAGGCCAAACCTGTGAGCAATTGCCACCAGAATACCACCCCGGGCGGTTCCGTCGAGTTTGGTCATCACAAGGCCCGTGACGCCGGCTACTTTTTGAAAGACATCAACCTGATTGAGGGCGTTCTGGCCGGTCGTTGCATCCAGCACCAATAAGGTTTGGTGGGGCGCGGTGTCGTCAAGTTTGCGAATGACGCGGATCACTTTTTCAAGTTCCGCCATCAGGTCCATCTTGTTTTGCAATCTCCCAGCCGTGTCGATGAGAAGCAGGTCTGTGCCTTCAGTTGTTGCGCGTTCCACGGCTTCAAACGCCAGACTTGCGGCGTCGCCCCCGACTTTGGTCTTGACGACGGGGGCGCCGACGCGCTCCCCCCAAACACCGAGTTGCTCAATAGCGGCTGCACGGAATGTGTCACCGGCAGCCAGCATTACGCTTTTGCCTTCGGCACGGGTCTTGGCGGCAAGTTTGCCGATGGTTGTTGTCTTGCCTGCTCCGTTGACGCCTACCACCAACACAATGTTCGGCTTTTTTGCATCGTCCGTTTTGAACGGCTTCTCAACGGCGGTTAAGGTCTTTGCGATCTCGGCGTTGAGGATTTGCCGCACCTCTTGGGGAGAGACTTCTTTGTTGTAACGGTCTTTGGCGACGGCTTGTGTGATCTCAATGGAGGCCTCAAGGCCCAGGTCGGATGTGACAAGCAGGTCTTCCAGATCTTGCAGCGTTTCGGTATCAAGTTTTCGTTTTGTGAAGATGCCTGTGACGCCATCGGACATGGCGCGCGTTGAGCGCGAAAGCCCTTCTTTCATACGCGTAAGGAATTTTTTCTTCTTTTCCGGAGGCGTTTCTATGTCGCTCATACACAAACCTTAGCGGCCAAGCGGCCTTTTGTTACACCTGTTGTTTGGGCTGAAATTAGCGAACCAGCCTCAACTGGGGTCGTTAGCATGATCTCTGCGAACTGAGCGGTGCGGCCCCGCGTTTCGGTTTCCATGAGGACGGATTCAGTTCTGCCAATACGGCTTTGCAGGAAGGCACCTTGGGATTTTTCACCTAGATCGCGCAGGCGTTTGGCACGGGCCTTGATGTCTGGGCTTTGTACTTGTGGCATGAGGGCCGCAGGCGTGTCGGGGCGGGCGGAATAGGGAAAAACATGCAGCCATGTGAGGTCGCATTCTTCCACCAGTCGCATGGAGTTTTCAAACATCGCGTCGGTTTCGGTGGGAAAACCCGCGATGATATCTGCGCCGAAAACAATCTCAGGGCGCAGGCGCTTAGCCTCATTGCAGAACGCGATTGCATCGTCTCGTGAATGGCGGCGCTTCATGCGTTTCAAAATCATATTGTCACCTGCCTGAAGCGACAGATGCAGGTGCGGCATGAAGCGTTCTTCGTCTGCGATAAGGCGCATCAGCTCAGGGTCAACTTCAATGCTGTCGATGGAGGATAAGCGCAAGCGTGGCAGTTCGGGTACCAGCTTCAATATGCGTGTGCAGAGATTTCCCAGAGAGGGCGTACCGGGCAGGTCAGCGCCATAGGAGGTGATGTCGACCCCGGTGATAACGATTTCTTTGTAGCCGTTTTCAACGAGCGTTCGGACCTGGGCGACAATTTCACCAGCAGCAACAGAGCGCGAGTTTCCACGGCCAAAAGGAATGATGCAAAATGTGCAGCGATGGTCACAGCCATTTTGTACCTGGACATAGGCGCGCGCACGGCCTTCAAAACCTTCCACAAGGTGCCCGGCTGTTTCCTTGACCGACATGATGTCGTTGACCCTGATGCGCTCTGATCCCAGTCCTTCGACGGACAGGCGTGCAAAACTCTCGGGCTTGGTTTTTTCGTCATTGCCGAGAACCAGATCGACTTCATTCATTTCGGCAAATTGTGTGGGGTCGATTTGCGCCGCGCAGCCGGTGACAATGATCCGGGCATCCGCGTTTTCGCGGCGCGCCTTGCGAATGGCTTGGCGTGACTGGCGCACGGCTTCATTGGTGACGGCGCAGGTGTTGAAGATGATGGCGTTTTCGAGGCCAGCCTTTTCGGCGTTGGCTTTCATGACTTCAGACTCATAGGTGTTGAGCCTGCACCCGAAGGTGACAATTTTTGCCTCGTCGCGCGGACGACTGTTTGACGCGGTGTCCGACATCAGGCGGCCTCAAAGAAACGAGGATCAAGGGTGCCTTCGAAATCCAGTGTCGCTGGACCCGTCATGAGGATGTGATCGTCTGCTTCGCGCCAGTGTACCTCAAGGTCTCCGCCGGGTAGGGTCACTGTCACGTTGCGTTCGGTCAAACGCTTGCGGGCGCTGGTGACAGCGGCAGCACAGGCGGCCGTTCCGCAGGCGCGTGTTTGGCCAACGCCGCGTTCCCAGACGCGCAGACGAATATGATTTCGACTAAGCGTTTCGGCCAATGAAATGTTGGCGCGCTCTGGAAACATCGGGTGATTTTCCAACAACGGCCCGATTTGTTCCAGGTCATAGGTATCAGCGTCATCTACATAAAAAATGGCGTGTGGATTGCCGACGTTCACCACGGCAGGTGTGTGTAGGATTGGATTGTCTATCGGTCCGATTTGCAGTTCGATGCCGCGCGTGTCCTGAATTTCTTCAGACAGGGGAATGTCCTGCCAGTCAAATTTGGGTATTCCCATGTCGACCGTGATGTCGCCATTGGCCGCGCGCCAGCCTTGCGTAATGCTCCCGAGAGTTTCCACGATGACCCGTTGCTTGCCGGTTTCTTCGAGCATGAGAGAGACGATGCAGCGGGCCGCGTTGCCACAGGCTTCGACTTCACCGCCATCAGCATTTCGAATGCCCATGAAACAATCACCCCCGGCACCCCCGGCGCGCGGGTGTTCTATCAGGATGAATTGATCGCAGCCAATGCCGGTTTCACGATTGGCGATTGCTCGCACAATTTTGGGCGTGAAGGAAACAGCAGACGTGCGAAGGTCCACCACGACAAAATCATTGCCGAGACCATTCATCTTTCGAAAGGCTATTGTGCTCATATCACTCATGATGGGCGTTATATGGCGAATCTGATGGCAAATGCCAAGGAAAGCCGCATTTAGTGTTATTATTCTTTGATTTCCTCTCACACGGTCCTTTTTCCTGAATGTTGAAGATTTCTACCCTTTTGGCCCGTCTGGCGGGCGATGATCGGCTGAAAACCCGGCTGTTTTCCAAAGGCCTGGCGGATCTGATGGTCAAAGGGGCAGGATTATTCGCCCTTTTTGGGATGAATGCCGTGCTTGCCCGGATTATGGGGGTCGAGGCGTTTGGCCATTTCGCCTTTGTGACGGCTGGGGTTCTTGTTTTGAGCTTGCTGGCGCGCCAGGGCATGGACAGCAGCGCCCTTCGTCTCATTCCGGGTTATGTCGCAAACAGGGACTGGGGGCGGCTCAGAGGCTTTCTCACTTGGTCTTTGTCCTGGGTTCTGGGAGCGTCTACAGGCATCGGGTTGCTTGTTTTGGCCGTTTTGGTTGCCTTTAGTGACAGTGTGCCGAACGGCTTGTTTGAAACGGCGATCTGGGGAGCCATTTTACTCCCCATCATGGCAGTGATGTACCAGGTGCAATACGTCTTGCGAAGCCGCGGGTGGATGGTGCGGGCGCAGGTACAAGACATGCTCTTGCGCCCGATTGGTATCTGCCTTCTGGCGACCATTTTCTGGGTACTTGGTCGGCCAGTGTTTGGGCACGATGCAATTATTTTTGCAGTCTGCACTGTGCTTGCTGGGCTTTTGTTTGGCTGGAGCTGGCTGCAAAAAAGTATGCCGGACGATGTGTACCGCACGACCAGCATATTTGTTCGGCCCAAATGGCGGCGTATTTCAACACCTCTGCTTTTTGTTGCTGGGGCAAACATGCTGCTTACGCAAACGGATGTCCTAATGCTGGGTGTCTTCCAAAATACGGATATGTCGGGGATTTATTCAGTTGCCAGCCGTCTTGCTGCAATGGCTATCTTTGCCACGATTGCCCTTGGTTCCTTTGGGGCGCCACTTATTGCGGAGTTGTATTCACAAGGAAAAATGGAAGACTTGGCGCGTATTGCAAAAACCATGGCGCGCGTTGCTTTTGCCTGTCTTGTGCCCGCTATGATCTTTTTCTTACTTGCCGGTGAGTGGGTGTTGGCACTGTTTGGTCTTGAGTTTGTTGCTGCTTATTCTCCTCTATTGATCTTGATGAGCGGTCAGGCGCTTGCCTCTTGTTTTGGGGCTTCAGCAATGATCCTGACAATGACAGAGCATGAAGACGCAGCAGCCCGTGTTCTTGTGGGCAGTGTTGTGGCGAATATTATTTTGAACGCTGTTCTCATTCCGAGTTACGGAATGATGGGCGCGGCGATTGCTACCGCCCTGACTACAGCGGTGCCGGTGGCGACCATGTCGTGGTTTGTCAAATCCCGGGTTGGGATTAATTCGACGGTGCTATGAGGGATCTGTTGTTTGCAGCTAGTCGTTGCTTGAAACCAGCGTTGGTCGACTGGCTGCGTGGGTCTGGCTGAAGCTAACGCTATCAAAGGTTTCAGGCCGTTGTTCGTCATTTATGATGTGGGCGTAAGTTTGATAAATCTCTTTGGCGGTGCGCCGTACATCAAACATTGTTCTAACGAGATTGCGACCGGTCCGAGCGGTTGCCTGTAAGTCAGGCAGGTTGGTCAATGCGCGGTTTATTGCACGAGCAATATCAAGTGGACTGTCTTTTTCAAGCAATACGCCCGTCATTCCATCAATGACCACTTCTGGTAATCCACCGACTTTGTTTGCCAGCACAGGCACGCCTGCGGCCAGGGGTTCGACAACGCCCCCACAATTTTCTGTGCTGGGAATGTGAACGACTAGATCAAAGACAGGCCACGCGCGCGCTGAGTTTTGGGGAGGGAGGGCGCCGGGCAGAGCGACACGCATGGACCCAACGTGAGCAGCTTGACGACGCAATTTGCGTTCATAGGATTTGCCATTGCCCCACTGGCCGCCGACCAATAGTCCGGTGACGTCATTGCGGAGTTCGCCCAAATGGCCAAATGCCTTGATCAGGGTTTCGTGCCGTTTAAGTCCGCGCAATTGTCCAAGAAAATATTTTGGCGGGTACATGTAGCTGATGCTGCCAACCACAAGCTCATGTTTGGAGATACCAAATAGTGCGCGGAGTTCTTCGCGCGCAGATTCATAATCGTCGCTTTGGTAATTGCCGTAGTAGCTGGTGAACAAGCGATGATCTGCAATGCCAGCGTTTACATAAAGCTGATTGATATATTTACTGGAGGCGATCCAATAGTCTTTTTCTGTGCTGGTGGATAATTCCCAGTTTCTGAAAACCGCGTTCTCTAAATGAAGAGGACCCGGCACTTGGAAAACGCGCGGTATGGAGCTGTCGCCTTTAAGCGCCATGCGCATGGTCAACGTGGTGCTCACAAAGTGGCTATGGATGAGATCGGGTTGCACCTGTTCAATTAGGTTGCGAAACCCCTTGAGAATTGAAGGGAGCCGCCACGGGGCCTTGACGGGGAATTCAGCATCGAAGATGTGTATTTTGGCGCCGCTCTCAACCCATGCATTTGAAAATCCGCCAGCAAGGTCAGGCAAAGCCACATGGACTTCAACGCCCATAGCGCAAAGCTCACGAACCTGGTCGACGGCCCAGCGTGCACCATGACTGGTTTTGACAAGTTGAAGAACCCGCATATCAATTATTTCGCTTCATCAGTAGTAATGCCTGGGTCGCAAAGTTAAGGCATTTGTTTGATCCTATACTGATGGAAGATAATGTTGAGATAATTTTTTGCGAGGTCTTGTGATGGAAAGTTTATTGCCTTTGGCTGAAGTAGCCGCATCGCTTTTGAAGAAGCGCGGAGAGACACTGGCTGTTTCAGAGAGCTCCGTTGGCGGATTGGTTTCTGCAGCCCTGATTGCGCAACCGGGGGCCTCGGCCTTTTTTTTGGGGTCAACTGTCATTTATACCCGGGAGGCTGGGCGTATCTTGCGAGATGGCGCGGCAATTAACCTCAAAGGGTTAGAACCTATGACCCCAGAGTTTGTACAGGTTCTGGCTGATGGGTTTCGTCATCAAATGAGCTCAGATTGGGCGACGAGCGAGATGGGCGCCAGTGGTCCAGCAGGATCACCTTATGGACCAAAGCCCGGCACGGCCTGTGTGGCCATTTCCGGACCGATCTCGAAGGGCTTGCTCATCGAAACAAAGTCAGATGACAGGGTGGGGAATATGCGTGCTTTTGGGCAAGCTCAATTGAAGTTACTGATCGCGTGCCTGCGAGAGGCAAGCGACTAGGCCAAAATGTCTATGGTCTCACCGGCTAATTCGCTGACCGTTTCTGCGACTTTGGCATTGGCGTTGTAATTGCTTTCTGCCCGCGTCATTTGCACGACAGCTTTGACGATCTCGTCTTTTGGCGTTGGCGTGACGGTGCTCTTGGTGGTTACCTGTTCAACAGCGTTCGCCCCGGCTTTGGCGATTTTTGCTGCTTCCTGGTCGAAAGCCTGGGAGGCAATCTGCATGCCGCCTGTGGCTGTGTTTAAGGCACTGATCATGGGGTAACTCTAATGCTTTCGCCTTAATGCCTTGTTAGGAAAACAGGTTAACGGCGTAAGTTGCGGTTTTGCAGATGACAGCATGCTGATGTTTAAAACACTGGAAACTGGTTCAATTTGACAGATTTCTGCTTTCTGCCTATTTTGCGGCCACTTCTGGAACAGTCTGTCTGTTTCGGTCCTGATGAGGTCTCCCACGGAGGCCGGGATCACCACCCGTCGGCGAGGGTTCGCTCACGGGTGATGTTGTGCTTTGGGTAATGCATTCTTTTGAATGCGGTAGATAGGATTATTGCATTGGCAATGTTCGAAAATCTCACGGACCGGCTTGGTTCCGTCTTTGACAACCTTCGGGGCAAAGGTGCCCTGGGGCCAAAAGACGTGGACGAAGCGCTGCGGGAAGTGCGTCGTGCGTTGCTTGAAGCAGATGTCGCCCTGCCTGTCGCCAAGGCTTTTGTCGATAAAGTGCGCGAACGTGCTGTCGGCCAGGAAGTATTGCGCTCTGTCACGCCCGGCCAGCAGGTCGTCAAAATCGTTCATGATGCGATGGTGGAAACGCTTGGCGCGACGGCAGAGCCTATTTCGCTCGCGGCTGCTGCGCCTGTTGTGATCATGATGGTGGGCCTTCAGGGGTCTGGTAAAACCACCTCGACGGCAAAAATTGCCAAGCGCCTGAGCGAGCGTGAGAAGAAAAAGGTTTTGATGGCGTCGCTTGATGTGCGGCGCCCGGCTGCCCAAGAGCAGTTGAAAGTGTTGGGCGAGCAAACCGAGATTGCAACGCTTCCCATCATCGATGGCCAACAGCCGGTTGATATCACCAAGCGCGCGATACAGGCGGCAAGGCTTGGTGGCTTTGATGTGGTGATGCTCGATACCGCGGGTCGTCTGCACGTTGACGAAGCCTTGATGGCTGAGATGACAGATGTGCGCGCCGTCGCTGACCCTCATGAAACCTTGTTGGTTGCCGATAGTCTGACAGGTCAGGACGCGGTCAATGTGGCGGCACAGTTCCATGAACGCATGGCGCTAACCGGCATTGTGTTGACACGAACTGATGGTGACGGGCGCGGTGGTGCCGCCCTTTCCATGCGCGCAGTCACCGGCGTTCCGATTAAATTGCTCGGCACGGGTGAGAAGCTCGATGAGCTAGAAGATTTTGCGCCAGAACGTGTGGCGGGCCGGATCCTTGGCATGGGCGATGTTGTCAGCCTTGTTGAGAAAGCCGCTGAAACCATCGACGCCGACAAGGCGAACAGGATGGCCGCCAAGATAAAGAAGGGTCAATTTGACCTGGACGATTTGGCAGAGCAATTGAAGCAGATGGGCCGCATGGGTGGTATGGCCGGTGTGATGGGCATGTTGCCTGGCATGGGCAAGATGAAGAAGCAGATGAATGCTGCCGATCTTGATGACAGTGTTATCAAGCGTCAGGGCGCCATCATTTCGTCCATGACAAAGGCGGAGCGCCGCAATCCAAAGATCCTCAATGCCAGTCGCAAAAAGCGTGTGGCTGCGGGTTCGGGAACGTCTGTCCCTGAGATCAACCGCCTTCTCAAAATGCATCGTCAAATGGCGGACATGATGAAGAAGATGGCGAAGGGTGGCATGAAGGGCCTTGGTTCGCTCTTTGGTGGCGGAATGCCGGAAATGCCTGCAGGCATGCCCCCCGAAGCGTTGGCAGACATGCCATCAGACCCTGCTGAAATTCAAAAGCTGCTTGGAGATACTGAAGGTCTTGGTGGCGGCTTGCCGGGCGGTCTGCCTGGATTGCAGAACATGCCGGGCCTCGCTGGTCTTGGTGGTGCGCCTGCGGGTCTTCCAGGTCTTGGTGGCGCGCGTGGTGGCAAGAAGGGCAAAAAGAAACGATGAGCAATTCTGATAGCGACCGCGCGACCCAAGTGCTGAGCAGCTTACGTGGAAGCATTGATAATATTGATGCCGCTCTGGTTCACATGTTGGCGGAGCGCTTCAAGTGCACGCAGGCCGTGGGTGAATTGAAAGCGGCTCATGATC
>Ga0222662_1001443_pt1 | contig 11360 bp, 25 predicted proteins | sample AntAcemetagen600_FD_179821 | JGI IMG/M metagenome (GOLD analysis project Ga0222662, IMG submission 179821) | Saline water microbial communities from Ace Lake, Antarctica - #600 | ecosystem: Environmental > Aquatic > Non-marine Saline and Alkaline > Saline | place: Antarctica: Ace Lake...
GTATAGCGCTCCCGCCGTTAGTGGAAAAGACCCACCCCGGGATTTACCTACGGTGGGGGTGTATTGGGTTGCGAACAGGTGTTTCGAACATTTGTTCGTTTTGGGGTATCTACAGGTCTTTGGCGGACTTATTGCCCTTGCGCCTATTACAGCTAGCATGAGTAGGAGCGAGGGGTGACGAGGACCCCAGTGCGGGTTCTAGATGGTCTACTTGGACATCATCCCCTATCCGTAATTGAACCCCGCACAGATAGCACTCAGTAGCGTTAGCGATTGCCAGCTGCCTTATCCTCTTGGCTATCCGTTGATAGTTTTTGTTGTATCTTTCCCGCTTGATAGCTTTACGCTCCGGGGTGTCTACTTTTTTTCGTGATTCGAGCCACTTGGCTTGATGTTCAGCACACCGACTATCTCCATCTGTTAGCACTCCACAGTCTAAGCAAGGAATTTTGAATCTTTTAGGCATCGGTTGAGTAGAATCCTTTCCCCTTGAAACTTATCAGTGCTGACTGAGGCTTCCGCTTCATATCGGCTGCACACTTGCTGCAGTAAACCGCAGGGCTGTCGGTAATCCCATGACCTATGTCTTGGGTTTCGCCACAGCTACATAGGTAAACATACAGCGGCATTAGTGCTTCCAAACAGTGCCAGTGAAGTCAATGCCCTTGTCTAGCATCAAAGTCCCCAAGCCCGGGACTGAATCCTCTCCGGTTACTTTGCGCCACCAACCTGAACCATTGTCCATAGTAGGGGCCATCACTATAAAGCGGCTAGTGCCTCTAGGAGTCGAACCCAGTTCAGTCACTCGAAGATGATGCCAGTGACCATGTATTAGCAGGGAAGCATCGGCAACCGACTGCCTACCAAAAGCCTGACCGCGCCACCAAGTGCTCATCATGTCCGGGCGCTTGGCTTGGTGACCATGCACAATACCTAGGATGTGAAAGCCATCGCCAAAAACATCAAGGGCTAATGACTCATCATCCTCTTGAGGCTCCACAAACTTGATGCTCAGTCCGGATTCTTGAGACAGCCGGGCTAATTGCCTACCGATAAACACGCCCCAGTCATCAGTCGGCTTCCCTACTTGGTCTCGCCCAACTCTCCATTGGCAGTGATTAGACCCGACTGAAGCGTAAGTAATGTCTTGAACTTGCTCATACAGCATCCTCAAAGTTTGCCAAGCGAATGTAGTGGCTAAATCAACCTGATTCATAATACTCAAGTCATTGCCTTGCAGCTGCACCATAGCCACATTATTGAAGCCCTCAACTGTGTCGCCTAAATCGGCGAAAATAATCTTTGAAGGCTTTTCCTTTTTGACCTGAGCTAGAAGTCTTTGCTGCATCAGGGCAACCCGCTCAATTAGGGTTTGAGAATTGCCGCGATAGTCCACCTTGCCAACCTGCAGGTCTGACCACATCACAACTAAGCATTTATCAGTGCCGCTGCTAAGTTTTGGCGGCTTAGCCTTTTTCTTTGCTTCGGCTAGTAGTAGCGGTAAGTCAATGCTAGCGGTCTTGCGCCGGAAGCTAAATCTATAGCTGGTTAGCCAATCTCCGCCCTCGCGCTGTTGCCATCTACTCGTTCGCAGCGGCGGGATGATGTCTATTTCTTCCGGGTTCAGACCTGCTGACAGAAGGAACTCATCAAAATTCTCAGGTTCGGAGTCAAGACCCGGCGTTGTAGCAGTGCCGTCAGTGCCGTCAAACTCGACAGCTGGGTTCCAGTTTGTTGGAGCGGTAACTCTTTTAGCTGGCTCTAGATTTTCTAGCATTAGTCCAGCCTAGTCTCTGTAGCAAGCGCAGGTCTTGCTTCGGTGTTTGGTTATTGTCGTGTCTGCCACGCTTAGTCCGCGCTGTCTGAGCTGCACCGACAGCGCGTTAGCAGGCCATTGGTCAGGTGAGTCTATGGCTTGCATAAAGATAGCTTTGTCGGCTGCCTCTAGCTCGGCGCTCATGTCTGCAATTTTGCAGTAAATTGCTTTGCTTCTCGGTGGCGCTAGCCCTTCTAGCATAGGTTTCTTTCTCCGTCTATCGTGCTAATTACCTTTAGCCCAGTGCCGCATGAAAGACAAGCGACTGGTGGCGAGCTTAGTGCTTTACCCTTAGCCGAAAGTATCTGCCCAAAGGTCAAACTGTGACCATTGGCGCAGCCCATTTTATAAGTCCTAAGAACCTTAAACATAATTTCCTTTCTGTTTTGAGCACAAAATCAGCCTAGCGCAAAGTAAAGCATTCTGGTCATAATGAAGCATTTTGGTCATAATGACATCAAATACTCAAATCGTTTTCATCTACCAGCAACCGCTCAGCCAAGTAAGTCAAGGTAGCAGAAGAATAGTTATCTTCGAGCAAGTGCTCAGTGAAGATATCAGCAAGCGGTAGGCGTATCTGCTCAAAGTCCCCTGACCAAATCAGCTGTTTGTCTCGCAGTAACCCCTCGGCTTGCCTGTAGTTTGCCTTGCGCCAATTTTGGCTATTTGTCGGTTTCATTTTGCCCTTCTTCGTCTGCCCGGGATTTCCGGATGGTTGCAATAGTTCTGACATAAGTGGTAATTAGGTGCAAAGTATGTACTAACTTCCCTGCCAATCTTTGACCGTGTTTGCCTAGTCAAAAGCTTTGACCCTTTTTTCTTAGTCATCTTGTGCCTCTTTGATTAGCGTTATAAGCTCCACTTCGCTAATTTTGTTAGTTTTGTTTGAATATCCGTCAAATAGCCGAAAGTGATTATAGACAGCTTTATAAATGCGCTCACGCTCTGCCTCAACGCCGGCTTCACGGCCTTTTGTCCAGAGGATTTTGCCGCTCATGTCTTTCATGTCAATCATTTTTGTCCTTTAAGTAGTGCGGCGAAGGTGAAAAAGGTAGTGCGGCGAGGGTAAAAGTCGATTTAGTCATCTTGTGCCTCACTTGTTAGAAACTGAGCTAAGCTTTTTATCTTTTCCAGCCGGAAGCCTGACCATCTTTTAGTGTCAGTGACTACAACCGGAGCGGTCATAAGATTCAGTTCAGAAAATTGCTCGACCATGTCCGGATGCTGTTCCAAGTTCAAAACTTCATAGCGTATTTTCAGCCTGTCCATCATTCTTTTAGTTGCTTCGCATTGAACACAGTTCGGCAAAGTGTAAACAACTACTAACATTCTCGTCTCCTAACATCTTTGGCAACGGCTACCGCGTAATCGTAGCCTAGCCTCAGTTCGGCAGGTTTCCAGTTATACAGTGACCTGCGATTTAGTTCTGCCAGTATCGAGCTCTTGGCAACCTCATAGCCCATGTTGAACCCCGCATTATAGGTTTCCTCGTAGTCTACAAAAGTAAAAAAGGCTTTGATTTTGAAATAAACCCGGTCTGCGACTTTTGCCCAACTGTTGCTCTTGAATCCGGCAAGCGCCGCAGATACAGATTCAAATTCTTCCTGTTCTCTAGTTTTCATTTTTTTCCTTATCCTTTCCCATGTGCCAGAGTGCTTCCCTGACAATATCCGCCGGCATGTGCTTGCCGTCAGCTTCCAGTTCTGAAATAAAAGCGTTAATGCTATCTATCGCTTCATTCCAGCCATTATTTCGCCCAGAATCAAGCAAGCTGAATAGGTGTTCGGCGCGGTATTTGTTCAGTTCCGGCTTCACCTTAGACCCCAGACGATAGCTGCCCGGTTAAACCGGGTCTTGGCTCTATCAACTTCGGTAATCAAACCCCGCGAAACCAGTTCCGACCTGCGAGAGCGGATGCCGGAATCGGACGCAGCCCGCCAGCGACCTGTTGCAGCGCCCGCCGAGTGATTTATTAGCAAATTATCATCGGTCATAGGTTGAACTGTAAGCAGCTTTAAAATTGCAGCTTGGGTTTCGGTCAATGCTTCAGGTGTAAGCCCCTGAGCGGCTTCGTGCGAAGTGCTCGGGTCTGTTCGTCTTGCTGATGGCATTATCTTTTTCCTTTCTTGATGGTTAGGTTTTGGGCTTCGATTTTGGTGCGGTAGCCATGATGGTATTGACTGACATAAACATTGGCATACATCATCGCCCAGTTGTTGTTTGCGATAATTGGCAAGCCGTCAAGCACGAACTGTTTGCCTTGCTTTTTCATAATGTCGGCAATACAGTCCCACAGCGCGCCAAGCTTTTGAACTTTATAGATGTTCATGTCGGTGTCCGGCAAGTTGTAATCTTCGCCTTTGCGCCAGTCGTCTTCGGCAATAAGCGCAGCGATACCATGCCCGATATGCTTCCAGCTCATTTCATCTTGGTCTCCCAAGTAAAAAATATCTGACATCCAGCGGTTCAATAGCGAATACTGTTTGTCTTTTAGCGGTTTGTATCCAGTTTTCATAGTCCCAATATCCAATCTGTAAGTAGTTCCGGGATGGCGTGAATAATAATCAGAAACAAAAGGGCGGCGGCGGTCAGAATTAAGTAACCGATTGCCCGGCGGATTTTCAAACTCATTAGATTACCCGGCGAATCGTAAATTCCCAGTTGCTCCATCCGGTGCCCTGTTCGAACTCGTAACCTTGGGTCTTGGCGAAGTCTTGGAATATATCCAACTGGTGATGCAGTTCCGCCATAGAGTGAGTGTAGCCGTTAGTTTCAAACCCGGTGACAATTTCGCCATCGTAAGCTCTGCGGGCGTAAATTCCATTAGAGCGAATCCGACTGCTTTTGCTTGTCATTAGTTTGCCGTAACACTGAGTAGGTGTGTTTCGGGGTTGGTTCGCTTTGTAAACTCAACGATTCTGTTTTCCGACTCAACGACTGATTCAAGTGAGTCGCCGGTGACTGTAAAATTTCTAAATTTGCCGGTGTTCATATTCAAATAAACAACGGTGAAAATTTTTGTTTCGGTTTGGTTTGGCATTTGGTTTCCCTTTCGTTGAATGATAGTTCCAATATAAACCGCTACAAAAGGGCTATGGGGCAGTGTTATCAGATTGTTACAATGCAGTAATCTTGACCTCAGCGCCGGGTTTGTGAGTATCGTCATAATACTTCCGGGCTATTAAGCTGACCACCTGAGAATCATCTCCCCAGATAACTCCCGACTGACCTATGCCGTCAAGAAGTCCCCGGGCGAGCTTATCCAAGTCCGGCGGCACTATCGGAAAAGGGCGCTTTGTCATTTTAACACTGACCGGGCGAGGCATATAAAAATTGACCTCTACCTCGACAGGCCCTAAGGTTATGTTTTGGCTTTGGTAATCAACACAACTTTGTGCTATTGCCCGCCGCCAAATTTTTAGCTTTTCGCCTGACGCTTCAATCATTCTTCCGCGCATAAGTTTCTTTGAACCCTGCGGCGTAGGGAAGCCTACTATCTTAAGTTCTATTTGCTCCATGATGCAAGTGTAGCAAGCAAGAACAGACCGCCCGCAATAAACCCTAGCGTGGCGGTGACAGGTTCAGCTTGAACCGCCAGCAAGATTAGCAAAACACCGAACCCTAAATTTAAGAGCTTCTTGTTCAAAACGAAACATCTACTTTTTCAATGGTCGGGTTATTTATGCTAGCCGAGGCTCGGTGCTGCATCCCTGCAGCTGTTTCATACTCATCCAATTTGACACTGAGCTGACCGCGAACATTTATAATGTCGCCTTCTGCGAGCTGCTCAAGAGTCCAGACAGTAAAGTAAGCTTTTTTTGTTTCGCCGTCTCGGGTTTTGAATGATTCCGCAACTGAAGCGCCGTAACCGGGAATCAACCGCATAACTTCTGCTTCTTTCAGTGATACTGTAGCCATTATTTTCCTTCTTTCATGTGTGCCGGGTTAACACAGTCTAAGTTACCGCATAGTCTTTGTCCAGTCACTACCAGCGTGCCGTCTTCAGATATTGGCGTGACCATATCGGGAGCGAAAAATCCATGCCAAGGATAGCACTTACCGTTTACGCTTTGCACTGTTTGCACTCGCTTGGCTCGGCAACTTGCGCATAAGCTTGTAGGCTTCCTAGTGGATAGCAAATCCCACTTGAAACCGCAGCGCTCGCATTGAACTTCTGGCATGTCATTAGCTTACCCTTGACAAATTCGACATAGTAACTTGTTTGAACTGTGTTCACAGCTTGGCGGCGGTGTGCCGGTCTGACCCTTCTGTTGGTTCAGGTAATCCCGACTTGCCCTTATCTCCTTCTCACGCCTTACCTGAGCGGCTTGCCGGGCTGAATCTGCACCCGGGGTATAGTCATCATCCCAGCTGTCGGCGTTTAGCCAAGTCGCCGGGTATTTTGTAAAATCGGCATTTCGGTTTGGGTCATCCTTGTATCTAATAACGCCAGCTAGGATGTCCTCGAACTTTGACCGATTCAAAGCGGAGTCGAAAGCCCGGAAAGCTTTGGCTTTGTCACGCTTGACAGGATACTCATTCCAAAACTCTGCAAATAATAAATCGCTATTAGTTTTCTTTATATTGGTATTCTTAAGCTTTGTATTCTTAAGGGGCGGATTATCCGCCATCGGTAAACCCGCCATCGGTAAACCCGCAACCGGCTCCGGGTCTGTAGTTGTCCAGACCGATTCGCCAAATCTTCCCTTTTCATTTACTTGGGTTCTTACGAGGTATCCCAGTGACTCAAGTTCGTGAATCGCCGCCCGGATTGCATCTTTGCCCTCGCGGTTTTCCGTTACCAAAGTACTAATGTTTAGTTGCCAGCCCTGCGAGTGGCTTAGGAGTAGCGCCAACAGTCCGCGAGCCTTGAAGGTCAGCCGGATATCTCTCAGCCAACTATTAGGGATTTGAGTAAAACTATGGTCAAAGTTATGTTTTCCGCGTATCAGTGGCATTTGGTCTCCCTTTACTTTTCGGCTTTGTTGCCTTCCATATCCAAAATAAACCATCTTTCTTGAAACCTGTCATATACAGGCTTGAAAAAAGTGTCTGTTTGGCGTAACTTGTGCCTATACACTCGTGCCTCATCTGCAATTTCGCTATCAGATTCCATCAGCATATTGTAAAGCCCACAAACCAGCAGGAGATTAGCGGGATGGTCTAGTATCTTACTTCCACCTGCCCCGCGATTTTTCCGATGATGCGGTACTAAATCTTCTTGCGCTCCGCAGTGCCAGCAGTGCGCGTCTCGCTTACGCAGCTGGGCTAGAAGTTTCTTGTTCACTGTCTCCACTCAACAGCAAACAGTTTCGCCTGTGTCGCAGTAGCCATCATGGCTGACTCAACAGCTTTAATTTTGAGTCTGACCCGGTTGAATTTGGCTTTAGCTAAATCGCGCTCAAAGCGCATCTCAGCGGAGCTAAGTTTGGCTACGGCATTTCGCTCCGCAACTGACCCTTCAGCCCCTAGGAAAGCAGTTTGCTCCACTGTGTCAAGGTTATACTCAGCCTCAGCCAGATTGTTTTCTGCCTCGAATACGGCAGTAACCCCTTTATAGTTTTCTTGGGTTAGTTCCGTCAGTTGTTTGCTCAGTTCCGATGGTGTTAGCAAGTTTTAACAGTCTTTCTACTAGGTTGATTCGGACTGCCCCGGCTTCTGCAAAACGCTTTTGCCGGAGCAACTCGGTGTAGCTTTCGGTTAACTCTCTAACCGATGCTTGAAGTAACTTGGTCTGCACGCGCCTTGACTTTCAGTAGGATTGCAGCTGGGGCTTTGTTTGCCTTCGCCTCATTCCATAATAGTCGCAAGTCGTCTACGGAATCGAGTAAATCAGCTTCGCCTACCCAGTTTCGTGTCGGTGTCGGAGTGATGCCGCGCTCGACCTTTTCCATTTCTTCCCGCGAGGCGAGCAAACCCGGTTCCTTCGATGCAGAGTAGCCGCCAAGCGAAAGCGCTCGACCCACTGAACTGCTTTCTCCGTTTTCAAGGGCTGATGTTAGATTTGCACCTTGCCCGCCGTCTACCTCAAAAGCGTGTCCGGTTGCTTTTGGTAATCCGGCGGCTAAATCTCCGGCGGTTAGATAAATCGAAGCTTTTATGACCCAAGTGCTAACAGCCCTGTCTTCCAAAGTCGTTAGGTTTTCGGTGATAATTCTTCCGTCTGGGTAATCGGCGTAGAACAGCTGTATCCTTTCGGCGACAGTTGCATATTTACTCAAGTCAAATTTAGGCAACTGGCTCCCCTACTTTCCACTTGTAATCTTGCTGTCCGATTTCAAAAGCCGCATAAGGGAAGCCGTCAATAAAAACCTGCGACAGCTCGCCGTCTTGGTCTATGCGAAAACCTACACATTGACCCCGCAGCTCAGTTGTTCCCATTACTAAAGTAATGTAATCGCCTACTATAATTTGCATCTGTTCGTTTCCTTTCATTTTTTTCCTTTCTTTATTACGAGATACGGCGCAGCAGTACCCCGGGCTTGTCTGGTAGCGACTACTATTCTTTCGCCATCCACCTCAACATAGGCTGATTTCGCTTTGCCCATTTGACCTAAGACTTCAGATTTGGACTGAGTCAAAACCTCTTTGGCTGTATCAAAATCTCCTTGGGCTAATGACAAGTGATGAAGCCCATCTATCTCGACCTCTAAATCCTTGTCAATCAGCGGGTGCATTTTCCTTACCGCCTCGTAAGTTGAATCTGCCCCATCAAAATCCGGTGCGATTTTCTTTTGAACCAAGTCCCAAAAGTTTTTCACAGCCAACAATTGCGCGCCGGACTCAAAAGCATCGAGCAAAACTTCTTCCTCATACCAGTCCCAGCCGACAATGCCTATCACGATAGCCTTTTGAAGCCCCATCACTTGCATGTAGTGGAAGACTTGCGCCCGATAACCCGGCGGCAACTCATACCAGCTGTAGCGTGCGGTCTTGGCTTCAATGATTACCCATTCACCAGTTTCCTTATGCTTGGCTAAAGCGTCTGGGCTTGCTTGCATGAAAGGGTATTCGTTGCTGGAGTAAGTCCCGGTAGAAAAGACTTCGAACTCAGGGTTATCTTCAGCCCACATTTTCAAAATGTCGTCTTCAAACTCCCTGCCAAACCTGACAGCCCAGTTGCCAACTGGCTCGGGTTCTATCGCTCCGGTTCTTTCGCACCAAAGCGCATAAGCGGATTTGTAAGCGTTCAGCCCTAAAATAGAACTGACCTCACTTCCACCAATTCCGAACTGCCGACTAAAAGCCCAGTCTTCTGAGCCAGTTTCGGCGAGATGAAGCAGTGTCGCTTCATTGAATCTCTTTGGAGCGTGTTGTATCGGTTGATAGTTTTTGTTCATAGACTAACCCTATTATGAGTAACCGACATTTTTCCAGTGGCTACTGGATATTTATCAAGAAGTTATCTGATGCTGGTGGCGCGGATTGCGAAGATAACCCGGACATTTTCTTCCCTGAAGACTTCCCTGATGCCGATGTCCGTCAAGTAGCGACAGCTGCGGCAAAACGAATATGTAAAGCTTGCCCGGTGCGCGAGCCTTGTCTAACTTATGCTATCGAATCAAACCAGCGTTATGGAATCTGGGCAGGGACAACTGCTAACGAGCGCTAGGCTTGCTCGGCTTCAGGGTCATAGTCTTCGTGGATATCTTCCCAGTCAAAATCTCCGTCTTCGGTTACTGCCAGCGCATCCTTGACAGCTTCAGAATCAACTTGGGCAACCGCCGCCCGGTAGGCGTTCTGAATATCCCTTGGCTGTAGGCTCCCCTTCCAAGCTAGATTGACTCCAACTGTAGTGAGGACTACCGCAAAAGCAGAACCGACTCCAATAATCGAGCCCATTAGCCAGTTTCCGGCTACAGCGCCGACTGCAGTGCCGCCGAAAAAGGTAGCCAAAACGAGACCGACTGACCGGGATAGAATTTCTTTTAGATTTTTCAACTTAGTTCCTTCTTGCAGTGAGGGCAAGCATAAATTACTCGGGTTTTAGCCGCCGGGCTAACTGCTTTGGTATTAGCCCTAATCAGCTTGTAAAGGTCTACTTTATCGGGAGTGATACCAAATACCCCATTTAGCTTTCTGCTAGCCGTAGCGTGCAAGTGAGGCCCGCTGGACATGCCCTCAGAAGCAACTGCCCCTATCTCTTGACCTGCGATAAGCTTTTGCCCGACTTTGTAGCTTGGCTTTGTGTCCATATGGCAATATCCCAAGTACCAAATCACGCCATCTTTATCCATAGCGGTTTGCACAACTACCCAGCCCAAAATTCTCGAGTATTGAATTAGTCTAACTGTGCCTTTAGCTATTGCCGGGATTTTAGTGCCGCGAGGCATAGCCCAATCGGTTCCTGAGTGCGGCTGAAGATTATGCTTGCGCCTATAATCCGACATAGTTCCATAGTGTCCGGTAATCTTGCTGTCCGAAAAAGGGAAGCGCCAATCTGCTATTCTTTTAGCCACGAAGCACGCTCACTAACCCAACTGCCACTGCTCCCAGCGTTGCTCCGTAAAGTGCTGTGATGCTTGCTTTAGGAAGTGGGTATCTCAAATTAGTACCTGCGAAACAATAGTCACAGCGAAAGCAGTTAGAGCAGCAGAAGCGAAAGCAGTAACCCAGGCTGTTTGCCAGCGAGCCTTTTCTAGCTCTCTGATTCTGTCCTCATGGTCTTGCAGCATCTTGAACCCGGCTTTTACGTCCGCCATGTCACCTACTAGCTTTAGTAGTAACTGCTGCTGAGTGTTGCTTCTGGGTATCTGCTCTGACATTAGCCTAGTAGTTCTTCTTCTGGTTCTGGCTCTGGGCGAATTGCTGGGCGAATTGCTGGGTGAGTGTCGGGTGAGTTGCCTGCCACAAATTCGCTTTCAGGGTCTACTAGTGAAGCGATAAAGACCTCAGCCCAATCGGTTGCCTGAGCCGTATCTGACCAAGGGGTTACATCTGGCCAGTCTGGTTGGAATAAAAAGGGTGCTCCCTGCTCTCCAATAGTGACGTTATCCCAAATTCTGATAGCGTTGTCTGTGTCAATTTCAAAGCGGTATCGTGTCATAGTTTTCTCTTTCTGTTAGGACAGTGTTGTAACGGGGGTCTTGAGTTCTAGGGATAAATACACAGTCCCATCGGGTGATGTGGTCAGCTTTCCTGATAAACCGACAGCAACATACAGCCCATCGCCATAAGTCACACCAAAGATATTAGTAGTTCCAAAACCTGATGTCCGAGTTGTCCAAGTCGTTCCATCGGGTGAGGTAGTGAGCTTTCCTGTGTAACCCACTGCAACATAAAGCCCATCGCCGTAAGTCACACCAAGGATATTAGTAGTCCCAAAACCTGATGTGCGAGTTGTCCAAGTAGTGCCATCGGGTGATGTGGTGAGCTTTCCTGATAAACCGACAGCAACATACAGCCCATCGCCATAAGTCACACCATAAATAGCAGTAGCCCCAAACCCTGATGTCCGAGTAGTCCAAGTTGTTCCGTCAGTTGAGGTGGTTAGCTTTCCTGTGTCACCGACAGCAACATAAAGCCCATCGCCGTAAGTTACCCC
>Ga0222662_1001448_pt1 | contig 11320 bp, 12 predicted proteins | sample AntAcemetagen600_FD_179821 | JGI IMG/M metagenome (GOLD analysis project Ga0222662, IMG submission 179821) | Saline water microbial communities from Ace Lake, Antarctica - #600 | ecosystem: Environmental > Aquatic > Non-marine Saline and Alkaline > Saline | place: Antarctica: Ace Lake...
GGTGGGCGTCGATCCCGACTACCTCAGCGGCTTCGTAGGCCGCCACCGTGACCATTTGCGCCAGCTGGTGCAGACCGCTCTCGACCGCCGATTCTCTGGAGGACCCCGATGACCGAGCGACTGCTGCGTGCCGCCCTCTACGCCAGAGTCTCGACGACCAACCACGGGCAGGACGTGGGCCTTCAACTCGACGAGCTCCGCCAAGTCGCCGGTCAGCGAGGCTGGACTCCGAGCGAGTACATCGACGACGGGGTCTCCGGCATCAAGGACAGCAGGCCCGCGTTGGACCGGATGATGGCTGATGCTCGCGCTGGGAAGCTCGATCTGGTCGCCGTCTGGCGGTTCGATCGGTTCGCTCGCTCGACGCGGCACCTGCTGGTGTCCCTCGACGAGCTGCGGTGCCTCGGCGTGGACTTCCTCTCGCTCCGGGAGCAGGTGGACACCTCGACCCCGATGGGGCGGGCGGTGTTCACGATCATTGCCGCGATCAGCGAGCTCGAACGCGAGACGACCCGTGAGCGGGTGATCGCTGGGGTGCGCCGAGCGCAGGCGGCGGGGAAGCACTGCGGGAGGCCGCGGGTCGAGTTCGATCTCCGGCCCGCGCTGGCGCTCCTGAAGGATGGACGGTCGTTGAAGGAGACGGCCCGGATCATCGACGTGAGTCGAAATACGTTGAGGAGGAGGCTGCGAGAGGCCGGCGCTTGGCATCGTACGAGTGCCGCGAAGTAGCGATGGGATCGGTCTGATCGACGTGGTAGAGAGCATCAGAGTCTGCAGGGGGGACGCTCACGGATGAGGCTGAAAGAAGTCGAAGTCTCCATCACGGAGCACTGCTCACTCGCCTGCGAACACTGCGGGTTCATGGTCCCCGATCAGCCCCGTCCGTCCGTTGGCGAGCCCGCTGAGGAACTCGCTGCATCGCTGTCACACCTCCACCGGCTCGGGTTCGCCGTGGGCAGTCTCGCCATCTTGGGCGGGGAGGCGACTCTGGCGAAGGGTGCGTTGTTGGAGACGCTTCGGGTCGCGAGCGCCGCCCCAAATGTGCAGCGAGTGGAATTGGTTACGAACGGGCTCACGCCCGGCGGACTCCCCCAAGAGGCGTTGCCGTACGTCGATCGCCTGTCCCTGAGCGACTACACCGACGACGATCGGCTTGCTTCCGCGTGGAAGCTCTGGCTCTCGGTCCAGGCATCGCACGTCGAATTCAAGCACCGGCGGCACGACAGCTGGGACCGCTGGCATGACGATGTCGATCTGGGCGCCGCTGGTGCGCAGGCGGCGTTCGACTCGTGCTGGTACCGGAGACACTGCATCACGCTTGAGCGCGGCCACCTCTTCATGTGCTCCCGCATCCCGAAGCTGGGCCTCGATGGTCAAGGTCAGACTCTGGATGCCTCGACCACAAGGGATGCGCTGCTTCGCTATCTCCACCAGCCGAACGCACTTCCCGCCTGTCGGACCTGTACTCCTGTAGCCGGTCTGGAGAGGGTGGACCCAGGGGTCCAACCCGACGCCAGGCTCTTCAGGCTGAGGGGCCGTGCGCTGTCCTGGTTCGAGCGGCATGGAGCCCAAGAATGACCTGGGCCGTCGGTGTCTTCGGTGTCACCGGGGTGGGCAAGTCCACGCTCCTCGATGCTCATGTGGAACGAGTGCCCACAGATCGGCACGTCGGCGGATCGAGTGTCATCAAGTCGATCATCGCCCCCCACTCGGTCCGCGACCTAGACGGATGGCCTCCTGAACGGCAGGAAGAGGTCCGGCGCGAGTCCATCCGGCGTCTACGCGCGATGCGTCGCGACGTCCCCGGTCGCCTGCTGGTTGCAGGGCACTTCTCGCTACGCAATCGTTCGACTGGAGAACTTGAGCCCATCCTCACGGATGAGGACCACGGCTTCTTCGACGCCCTCGTGCACCTCGACTCCACCGCAGTCGTCGTCCTCGGACAGACGAGCAAGGACTCCCGAAGGCGTCATGCTCAGTCGCTGGAGGCGATCGAGGAACACCTCGTGTACGAGCGGACGCTGGCCCAAGCGACCGCCAGCTTGATGGGGGTGCCACTTCTTCGGATCTCGGCCCCAACGATCGAGGCTCGCCTCCGCTACCTGGCGGCCTGGTTGCGGAAGCTATCCGGCGGTGCCTCGTGAAGTCTCTGTCAGCCCTGGCGCCGACCCTGCTCAGCGGAGCGTCTCCGGCGTCTCCAGGCTGGGCATTCGTGCTGGATGCGGACCGGACGCTAGGTCCGCTCGATTCGGGGCGAGCGGCTGGCCGACACCTCGACCTCAATCAGCGCATCCGGGAGATGTTTGAGGCGCACGGATACACGCCGATGGCCTTTGCGGAGCACGCACGTATCTGGTCCGAGGTCGAGCAGAGCCGCTACCTTGAGGTGGCCGAGCGGGTCGCCGAGTCGGTGGAACTGCACCCCATCTGGAGCGATCTGCTCCCGCGATTCTCGGACCGTCCGGTGTTCGTAGTCACCGCCGGCATCCCGCAGATCTGGCGGGCGGTGCTCCGCCGCTACAACCTCGGCGACGTGCCGGTGCTCGGTGGCCTTCACTCCGGGCTGGATCGCTACTTCGTGACCCCTTCCTGTAAGGCGTGGGTGGTTCGGCAACTCCGCTCCCTTGGCCATAGCGTTGTCGCGGCAGGAGACTCCGAAATCGATCTGCCCATGCTGGAGGAGGCCGACCTTCCGCTGTGGGTTCCTGACAGCAAGGGCAGCCCCCGGCTCCGTCCTCATCTCGCTACGCTCGATCGCATCCGCCAGGTCAAGGTGGACGATCGGACCTTTCCACCGGTGCCCGCCATCGGCGCGGACGAGTTGATGCTGCTTCTCGAAGGAGATCCCGATGCTTCATGACCGCTCCGACTGTCCTGTCATGCGACTGCTGGTTGACCGCACGCGCCGTGCCGAAGTCAGCGGTCCGGCGCTGGCCGCTGCTCACCGGAGGGTAGGCATGGCCCTCGCCCCGTTCGCGGCGCGTCGATGTGACCTGGAGGATGTAGAGATCGCTCACGTCGCAGGACCTTCCACGGGCACTGGGATACCCGCCGCGCGGGCGCCGATCATCCTTGTCCTGATGCGGGCTGGCCTCTTCGTCGCTGAGGGGCTCTGGGAGTGCTTGCCGGGCTCGGCCCTGGTTCCGTGGGACGGTCGGGCCGCCTCCCTCGACGAAGTCCCAATCCGTGGTCGCCCGCTACTCGTGGTCGATTCGGTCATCAACTCGGGGCGGTCGATCGACCGTGCGCTTGAAGCCGTCCTCGTTCGCGACCCCGCGTGGACCACCGTGGTCTCGCTGGTCGCAAATGATGAGGGGCTCGCGGCCTGCAGGTCCCGATGGCCCGAAGTGGAATTCGCTGTGGCGCGCGTCTCCCGCCGGAGCTACGTCGGCAAGGGCTCAACCGATACCGGGGCACGTCTCTTCGGGAGCACCGCCTGGGACTGACCGGGAGGTTCCTCTCAGGGGGGTCAGAAGGTCGCACGCTCCGACGACGCCGAACTCCACCGGGGTCGGGGGCAGAACCCCAGGGGCGCCAAGGGGGCGAAACCAGTTGGTATCGGCCAGTCCGACCGATCCCTAGTCGAGCCAGAGCAGACGCTCGACCCCGAGCTTGTCCGCTGCGGACTTCGCCATCTTGCGGAACTCCTCCTCCTGGAAACGTCCGCTGGACGACAGGAGCACCGCTGCGAAGGGCCTGCCAGGGGATGCGGAGAAGGCTCTTTCGTGAAGGGCCATGAGCACGGCTTTCCAGTCCTTTGCATCCGCCCACACGATGACCCGACCGTCGCGAAGGAGGCGCCCATGCGGGCGCTCGTACTCCAGGGTCACATCGGCCGTCTCGTCGGCTCCGCAGGCGAGACGGAGCACGCGGAGCACGCTCTCGGGGTCGGCGAGGCGAGACCTGCCGTACCCCTTCATCAAGGTGTCCTTGATGTAGACCCGGATCCGTCGTTGATCGAGGTAGTTGCCAAGGAGCCCGCCGACCTTTGTGTCGCGAGTCCACGCCTCGTAGTAGGTGGTCTTTTCGGTCCAGGCCAGCGTGGCCCAGCCGAGTTCGTCCGCCAGCGCCCAGAGCTGCTGGCGAAGTCCGACGCGCACCTCATCCGGTACCCTCCTCACTGCACACCTCCCGGCGGATGGGGCTCTGGGTAGTCGAATCGGGGCAACTCCAGTTCTGGATCGCCCTCACGGAGTATGAGGGATGCTTGATCGAGCATCCACTCCCGCATGAAGTTGCCAGCCGAAGCATCGCGGAACTCGATCAAGCGCCCTCCGAGGCCAAGCCTCTCGACCGGTCCTCCGGTCGACGCCTTGTCAAGTGCGATGACCTCCGCCACGCGCCGGAGATCGGTCACGAAGTCCAGAACGACCACGTTGTCCTTCCGGGCGCTGGTTCGAAGACCACGCCCCAGTTGCTGCACGAAAATCCGGCGGCTGTGAGTTGCTCGCATGAACACGATGAGGTCCACGTCGGGCACGTCGACCCCTTCGTTGAACAAATCGACGCTCGTCATGATGTCGAGTTCCCCTCCACGAAAGCGAGACATCAAGACCTCTCGGCTGCGGGGTTCGAGATCCCCGCCAATCGCTTCAGCCCGGAAGTCGTACTGCCTCAGAATCGCTGCCATCTCCCGTGCGTGGACCAGCGAAGGACAGAAGACGATCCCCGCGCGCCTCTTCTCAGCGTCGAACACCTCTCGGATGGAACGTGCGGCTTGCTCGTCGCGCGTGGGGATGATGAGGCGGCGGTTGAGCTGGGAAAGCGAGTACTTGTGGGCCGAGGCTTGCTGGACAACGTCCCAGTCGATGTTGTCGGCACAGAGTCGGTAATCCACTTCGCATAGGAACCCGCGCTTCAGCCCCTCGGAGATGCCGTACTCAACCACGGGGGGCCCGAGCGTTCGATCGATATCGAAGCCATCGCCTCGCCAAGGTGTCGCCGTCGCCCCCGCGAGCATCCGAGGTTGAAGTGCCTCGACAACCCGCTGGAAGGTTGCAGCCCCGATGTGGTGGGCCTCGTCCACGACCACCAGTCCAAACGGCGGTAGGTGCTCAAGCCTCGACGCCACACTCTGCACGGTCGCAAAGACGAGCCCATCCCACAGTTTCGGTTCTTCTGCGCCAGCCATGTGCTCAGTTCGGAGCCATTTCGGCAGTTGAAACCAGAAGGCGCGGTGAAGCTGTTCGACAAGGTCTCTCGTGTGCGCCAAGACCAGGGCGCGCGAGTGCTCGACCAGCCCGTCGCGGAAGAGATCTGCCACCACCTCAGCCATCACGACCGTCTTTCCGAGACCCGTCGCCAAGACAATCTGGCCGCGGCCTGCATCGACCAGGGCCTCGCGGAGCGAGGCTGCTGCTTCAAGCTGATAGTCATGCAGGTGTCTACGGGCAGGCGGGTACTCGGGGGTGTCCTCCATCAGTTGAAGCAAGGCATCCGGGGCCGCGATCACCACATCCAGGCCCTGTCGGGCGTGCCTGCGGACCTCGTCGTAGAACGCCTGCCCCGGAGCCCGTGAGACAGCGACAACCGTTCGTTGAGCGCCGTAGTAGGTCGCCGCCGCTACGACCTCTGCGACGGCCTTCTTTGGCGGGCTGCTCGTCGTCGTGTGCTTACACTGGAACACCCAGAGTTCACCGTCTTTGACTCCGAGTACATCTGCCCCGTGGTCTCCCGAACCGCCGACGAGCCGAACCTCCACGAAACCATTGGCGAGCATCAATCGAGCGACGTCCCGCTCGAACGCTTGCCAGGGACCGTGCATGAGTCGCGCACGGTCGAGGAAGCCAGGCTCAGCCATCGCCGCTCGCCCCATAGGTCCCGCCGGTCGGGACCAGCAGGTCTACCGCAAGACCTGCACGCAAGATGCTCTCCCTCGCCGCGATGGCTAGATCCATGGGCTCACGCTCGACCAACCAGAGCGCGTCGCGCAGTAAGGCTTCGTACCCGCCCAAGACGCGGGATCGAGCCTCGTTGGTCGCCGATGGGTAGGTGTAGTCGAGGTCCGAGTAGCTGTCTTCCCAGCAACGTCCGTCGAAAAATAGATCCGGGTGGGAGGTCACGAATTCCGCAACCACGCGCGGGGCGGCGTACTCGAGAAATCGCCCCTGCGCCACGACCTGCTGCGGGTTGGGCACGCCTCTGGCGGCCATTCTCTGGTGAATTGCCTCCTGTTCAGCCGTCGCTAGGTCGCCAAACAGAGTCACTGCATCATCTGACTCGACCTGTTCCGCGAACACGCTGGCAATCTCGTGGAACACGGCCGCCGCAGCGTTGGACAAAGCGACGGGGTCCAACTTGTAGACGCCGGCGTAGCGCTCTCGAAGGTGCGCTAGTGCGTCCGAGAATTCCGTCGGGCTGGAGCGATCACGTGTGAAGTCGGATACCCGGTAAGCAAGTTCCGAGAGCAACGCATCCAGGTCAGTGAGCGTCGCCGACTTGAAGATCGGGTGATCGGGGTTAACGATGAACGTCCAGTGCCCCTCCGACGCCCGATTCGACGCCCACGGCCGAGATGGAGGGAGGTCGGGATCAATCTTTGCGGCCTCGAAAGCACGAATATCGAAGCGAAGACCTGTGCCTTCGTGCACGAACTCACGCGACAATGACGCGATCGCTTGCCGGGGCGGCGGAGCGGGGGGCTTTGTGGTCGCGCCGCCCTTGCCTCCCGAGCCACCACCCTTCGAGCCAGCACTGGAGAAGCCGCCCAACCCACCGCCTTTGCCCGATCCGGCGCCCCCCTTCGGGGACGTGCCCGGCGTCAGGAGCTTGTTGTCCTCTTCCTCGACGAGCTCCCACCACTTGAGGTCCGTCTGATACTCGGGTTGGCCGTCGTGAAACCGCTTGGCCATCTCCTCGGCTCTATCGTTGTCCTTCACCACTAGGACATTCGCCCAGCCCCCCGCGATCCGCGCGTTGTGGGGCGAGCTTCGCCGAAATGCCTGGAACAGCCGAAACAGCGGACTGCCGTTGTTTGCGTACCCGAGAGACGCTGCGATCCGTGGCTGGAGTGGGCCTTCGCCCTTCACGATCGCGACCATCTCGTCCCACGCAGGATCTGCACGATCGAATCTGTCCTTGGTGTAGGAAACCCGACAGTGGTCGAGGTGAATCTCGCCGACGAAACGGCCGCGCTGGCGGGGGTCGTCAATAGGGTACTCGAGGGCGAGGCTCTCGGAGTCGGGGGCCCGCCAGTAGAAGAGATCTCGGTTCGCGAGCTCGATCTTCCTGCCGTTTCGCACGAAGTCGATGCCGTAGTCAGTCGAACTGAGGAATCGCTGGAGTCCAATCCAGCCGTGGACGTGCCGCCTCCGCTGAGTGATGTCCTCCTCCCGCCCGCAAGCCGGACACACCTGGTCGCCAGCAGAGAGCCACTGCCAGCACGCAAGGCAGAAGGGACGATTCGGGAGCATCCGGTCGATGATCTGGACGACCGACACAGAGCCGTGCCGCGTTGTAGTTACAGAACGCGAGTTCTCCCAGACGCAGTGATTCGTCGGGGAGATCTTCTTGCCATTGACCAGCAACTTGAACGTCAGCGGGATGCCATTCTCTCGCAGCATCGCAGCATAGGACCGACTGAGTTCCTTGCGGACTCGACTCCGGTTCCCAGGCTTCACTAGCCACGAACGCTGATCGGGCTTCAGGCCCTCGATCGTGATCGTGGTCCCATGGGTGTCGGCGTCCACTTTGGGTCGAGTCAGGTGCGGCGTACGGAAGTGGCGCTGCGTGCGGAGTTCTCCGAAATCGACCTTGAGACCGTGCTCCTCCAACTCGCCCGCCGCGCTCGTCCAGACGGTGGTCACGGTTCCGAGGCGGGCAGTCGCGATGTTGAAGCCCATCCCAAACATGCCCAGGCTGTCGATGGGACTGTTCCCGCTCCAGCCAGCGCGCACGGCCTTCTCTAGGACTTCGGGGCTCATCCCAGGTCCGTTGTCGGACACCGTTACCCGGGCTGTCGGCACGTCGGCGGTAGGCAGATTGACCGAGATTTCCGGCGCCATCGGCTTGCGGCGTTGGTGCAAGGATCGGCCGCTGGGCGCGCCATGGCTGGGGATGTGCGAGTTTCCGTCGGTCTCGTCGCGCGGAGCCTTTGATGTCGAAGAACAGCCGGTCGAAGGTTCATCCGAACTACAAGGCGCGCCATCGCGTTCGCAACTGGGCGGAGTACGACCAGGCGCTCGTGCGGCGGGGCGACCTGACGATCTGGTGTACGCCGGACGCGCTCTCGGCGTGGCAGCCGCGGGCTGAAGGACTTCGCGGAGGGCAGCGACGGTACTCGGACGTGGCCATCGAGACGGCGTTGACCCTGCGCGTGCTGTTCGGGCTGCCGTGGCGCCAGACCGAGGGCCTGCTCCGCTCGATCTTCAAACTCCTGGGACTGGAGTTGAAGGCGCCCGACCACACGACTCTCTCGAGGCGAGCAGCTGGCCTGCACGTTGAACTCGGACGACTTCCAACCAACGAGCCCGTGCATCTCATCGTGGACGCCACAGGTCTCGGTATCGTCGGGCAGGGCCAGTGGGCAGCGGCGAAATGGGGAGAACGGGGGAGGCGTGGTTGGCGGAAGCTCCACGTCGCCGTGGACGAATCGGGACGAGTGCTCGCAGCTGAACTCACGGGCCGCGATGTGGGCGACGCCGAGGCGCTCCCCGGACTCGTCGAGCAGGTCCTGGGACCGATCCGTCGGCTGACGGCGGACGGTGGATACGACACGCGCGAGGTCTACGCCGCCGCAGGCGCGCGGGGAGCGTCGGTCATCATCCCACCGAGAAGGGACGCAGTGATCACCGGGGACCCCGTCTTCGAGCAGCGTGACACGCACGTGGAGCACATCGCCGAGGTCGGGCGACGGCGATGGCGAGTCGAGGCGGGGCAGCATGCGCAGGCGCGCGCCGAGAACACGTTCTCCCGCTACAAGCGACTCTTCGGAAGCCGCCTCCGAGCTCGCAACGAGACCGCGCAGAGAAACGAAGCACTCACTGGCTGCAGGATCTTGAATCGGATGACGGAGTTCGGAATGCCGAGGTCCGAGCGAGTGGCGACCGTCTGAAGTCCGGGGGCCGGGGGGCTTCTTCGCGACACTGCCCGATTCGTGCACCAACGCCACCAGGAGAACCTGATCGAGCAGCTCAAGAACGGCGTCCGCGCGCTCCACGCACCGGTCAACACGCTCAACGCCAACTGGGCGTACATGGTCATGGCCTCTCTCGCCTGGACGCTCAAGGCATGGATGGCCCTCAGCCTGCCGGTCCTGCCACGATGGAGGAAGAAGCACGAGGCCGAGCGTGACCGGTGGCTCAAGATGGAGTTTCGGACCTTCCGCAACGCCGTCATCGACGTGCCCGCCCAGGTCGTGCGAACCGCCCGCCGACTCGTCTTCCGCTTCCTGGCCTGGCGCCCTCAATTGCCCGTCGTCTTCCGCCTACTCGACGCCTTGTGACCCACCGTCCCGACCGCCCCGATTCTGGGCCGGCACGGGGCGACGTGAACCACACCAGACCTCGGAGACCACGACGTATCTGCTCAGCACTGCCATCGACGAGTCGACCCCATCGGGCCGGGCGAACCGCCGCGCGCGCTGTCTACGAAGCCAACTCGGGCCAAGCGAGCGACCCCCATGCGCTTGATTGAGGACTAGACTAGGGTCTGGCAGACCCCCAGATTCCTGAGTGGCGACCTCGGCGAAACGCGGCGCGACCGAGAATGAGAACCGTAAGAATCCCCGCCATAAGGGCTCCTGTCCTCGCGTCAGGCCGCCAGCCCTCGCCTTCAGAGTTTCGCCGACAGAACTCATCGAGCGTTGGAGGTAGCGGCACTCCAAGCCTGCATGGTGTCTGCATCTCATCAACGCGCCACTCGGGCCCCCAGCCTGAAAAGGACCCTGCCTCGGTCCATGACGCGAATCTGTATCCGAACCGAGCGTCCAAAGGAACGAAGGTCGCGAGGTCGATATCCAAAGGCGGAGTGGTGGTCAGGTTCGTCTTTGCTAGGACCAGCGCTTCGGTCGGGTCCGGGGAGTGACTCCTGTCTGCAAACTGGGCAGCCACGATTGGGCAGTCGCTGAACAAGAAGATGCCGGCATCGACATTTCCTCCGAACCAATGTGGAATCGGGGGAGAACATCTTCGAAGCTCCGGGTCTGGATGGGAGGGGATACGCACCGGAATGCTTGCGCCGCCGACATGGAGGGCGGTTGGGGGAGAGACTCCCCCCTTTGCAATCGTCAGTGTATACGGCGTTCCGAGAATCGGAGCTGACGCCAGAGTGGCGACGGCCACGCCATCAACTGAATGAAGCTCCACACTCTCTGGAGCGATCTCGTCGGAGGTCAAGATCCACACATCCCCGTTTTGCGCCACCTGCGCCGTCGGTGTGGGGCCAGAGGCCCCCAATGTGAGAGCGGCCAGTACGCCGAGCGCCGGAGTCATGGCCCCCCCCAGGAGACATCGATATTGTTGTAGATTTCGCTCTGAGGCTCCCTGTCCTGCCGGGCCTGGAGTTTCGCGCGGTCGATAGCCCCGCCCAGTTGGGACCTGAACGCCCCTCCGAGGGGGCCTTCGAAGGTGTCGAGCGTGGAGGCGATCGCACCTAGAGCTTCGAGTGCCTCGTCGCCTCGGTAGCCTTTTAGGACGGCGTTGACTAGAACCGTCGCGGTGGCTTCCGACAGTTCCGCCACCGCTGCGTCCTTCGACATTCCGCCCTCCTGCGCCTCGTCAATCGCGTGCTTGAGCGACGCGTCGACCTTGTTCAAGACCTTCGCCTGTTCAGAAAGTTCATAGTACTCATCTGGGTAGTTGTCCTGCGTCACGGGGTGAAGTGGCGGCGGGTTGGGATGCCAACCCGCTTCGTACAATCCCGCGAAGCCGGAGTTGCCGTCGGACGACAGTTCGAGAATCCAGAGCCCGGCTTCGACTCCGTACGCGTAGGTCTCATGCCCCGCCGTCGCTGGCGCAAGACGCCCGAGGGTGTTCCCAGCGACTGAGGCGATGCCCTGATCTAGCCACCGGTGCGCGTTCTCGTGCGAAATCGACGCCGCGTTTGTTGTTAGGCTGTCTGCCTCCTTCAGTCCGAATTCAGGTCCGAGGAGGAACACGTCCATTTGGGTATCGTAGCCTGCCTTCATGTTCGTGGTCCCCATCCAGAGCCGACCAGGCTTCAAGTCCTCCGCCCGGCCTGTCTCGGATAGCCTTGCCGTAACCGTTCAGCCCCCCAAGAAGTCGTCTGATCCCGGGGATTTGCGGCGGTGGGATCGACACGAAGATCCGGGTGTGATCTCTTGAGCCCGTGGACGACGCCAGCGAGATCGAGGAGCTCCGGG
>Ga0222662_1001451_pt1 | contig 11285 bp, 9 predicted proteins | sample AntAcemetagen600_FD_179821 | JGI IMG/M metagenome (GOLD analysis project Ga0222662, IMG submission 179821) | Saline water microbial communities from Ace Lake, Antarctica - #600 | ecosystem: Environmental > Aquatic > Non-marine Saline and Alkaline > Saline | place: Antarctica: Ace Lake | collected...
TCGGACACTGCCCACTGTGCAGACGCTCCGAATACAGACGACACCCACCACCTCATCGAGCCATCTCCAAGACACGCTGTCAGGCGGCTCCTCGTGCCCCAAATGCGGAGTGATCAAGCAGGACTAGAGCACCGAACAGATAGTCGGTCGGTCGGCTCGCTGGCCGAGCCACCCTCTCGCTGCCTCGACTCCTCGTCGTGTGTCGCGACACACTTCCTCGTCGCTCGTGGCGAGACGACGCCTCGTCGTCGCGATCCTCGGTCGGACTATCTGTTCGGTGCTCTAGTTCTCCTCGACCTCGGGCGCCTCGAACCTCCCCGAACTGGGAACGACCGCACGTCCTCGTCCAGCTTCGCCGGATGAGTACGAACGCTAAGGCACCACGACCGGGGCCACCTCGAAGAATACGTCCGCGCTTACGCCGTTGGCGTCGTCGGACAGCGTGATGGCCACCGCGCCGGGCTCGATGAAGTAGACGCTGCTCGGCGAGCGGGCCACCACCACGTTCTGCTCGTAGATCCCCAGGACGTTGACTCCGCGCACCACGGCCCACTCGGGGTCGGCGGTCAGGCCGGGCACGAAGTCCCCGGCGATCCGGTCGCCACCAGCGTTGATAGGGATGGGCACAAACGCGGCCTGGGCTCCTTCGGCCACGGCGATGGGTGAGCCGCTCGCCTCGGTGAAGTCGTCGGCGTTCGGCGGGCGGATCCAGGGGAGGACGTCGAGCGAGGCCGGCGCGTCGAACAGCAGCGTGATGCGGTCGAACACCTCGCCGTCGAGCACGGACTCCACCACGTATTCGCCGGGCGTGATCACGGTGATGCTGATGCTCCCCGGGTCGCCTGACGTCGCAGAGCCCTCGATGCTCACGCCGGCTGACGGGGTCGCGCTGTGCACGAGCTCAAGGGTGCTGTCGGAGGCCCGCTCGCCAGCGTCGGTCAGATCGAGGTCGATGCGCTGGGGGTGCCCGGTCAGGATCGGGGTCCCCACGAGCGCGCTGCCGTCCACGAGGAAGTCGCTGTGCAGGGTGTAGTCGATGCGACCGAGCTCGCCGGTCGACGAGCTGAGGTCACCGCAGCCGAGAAGCAGGACAAGAGGCAGAAGAAGCAGACGTCGCATAGGCGAAGTCTACCCGCGATGCACGTGCAGGACGCTCTCCTCGGACGGCACACCCACGCGCAACGGGAATCCGTAGTGCCCATTGGCGCGGTGCACGTACAGGCGGTCGGTGTTGCGCCCCCAGAAGCCGTGATCGGGCATGCGCGCGATGGCTCCGATGGACGTCCAGTTGAGCCCCAGCGACAACAGTCCGACGTGACCGCCATGGGTGTGACCGCTCAGCACCAGGTCCGCCTGCCCCACGGGCAGGTGCTTGAAGCCACCGGGATCGTGCAAGAGCACCAGCCGCAGCCGGTCGCCCGAGCTCGGTACCCGGGCGAAGACCTCGGCGAAGTGCTCGCTGCGCCCGCTCCAGACGTGGTTCAGACCCACGATCTGCACGCTCCCCAGAGGCGTCTCCGCGTCAGCGACCTCGTCCACGAGCAGCTTGACGCCGACCGCGCTGAGTCCGTCGCGGACCGCCTGCGGGGCCTCGAGATCGTGGTTCCCGAAGCACGCGAACGTGCGGCCCTGGAGCGCCTGCAGGGGCGCGAGGGCGCGAGCGAGGGAGCCGGCGGACCCGCGCCCCTCCATGGTGAAGAAGTCACCGGTCAACAGGACGAGGTGGGGGTCGGCGTCCACCGCGCGCTGGCAGATCCCGCGCAGCCGCTCCTCGGACATGAACGGTCCCAGGTGGGGATCGGTGATCTGCACCAGGCGCAGCGGCTCGCCAGTCGTGGTGTGGCGGCGCACGGAGCGGCGCCGGACCGTGGTGCGCTGCAACTCGGGCAGAGACTCGCCGTCCAGCACGAGATCGACCACCTCGATGCTGCTGCGCAGTGACTGCACCACGCCCAACCCCGCGGCGACGAACGGCAGCCACCAGCCATAGGGAGGAAGGCCGACCGCGCTGGCGACCGCCCACGGAATGGCGAGGAAGGTCGCGGCCATGAAGTAGTGGGCGGGGATGCTGACGAACGCGCGATACCACCATGGCCGCAGCCGGGCCCAGACCAGCATCAGGAGATGCACGAACAGCGCCGTCTGTAGCCACACGAACACCGGCATCAGGGCGACGGCCTCATCGGCCAGCCCGACGACCACGAGCGTGTGGATGGTCAGCAGGACGCCCACGAAGCCCGCGTAGGCCTTGCCGCGCAGAACGGCGGAGGCGAGCAGGGTGACGACGGTGCCCGCGAGGGTGGCGAGGATGAGTGGATGCACGGACGCTCAGCCCTCGTCGATCTCCACCGACGCTCCGGGCTCCGGCTCGAGCTCGATGGGGAAGACCTCGCAGTTCGGCGACTCCAGCATCACCTGAGCCGAGCCGGTGCCCACAGGGCCGCTCGCGGACGGCTCGTCTACCGGGGTGCCGTTCTGATCGACGATGGCGTCGTCGTGACACAGGTTGACGCGCAGGTTGCCGGTCAGCGGAGCCCGGCGTGCGCAGCCCCGGTCTGTGGCGTACCAGAACTCACCGTCAAAGGACTTGCTGGCGCTATCGCCGGGCAACAGCGCGTGGGACACCAGCAGCTCCGCAGCCACGTCCGCGCACGTAATCGACCCAGAGATGTCCCCGCAGCGGGCCATACACATGAACGCCAGCGAGCGGCTCAAGCCCCGGAACTCCCCGTTGATCTCTTCCTCGATGCCGATCAGCAGGCCACTCCCCTCCCCCGCGTGGATGTAGGTGGTCCGATCGCCGACGTTGGTCACGGTCACGTCGAAGGGGGACACCCCAGCGCCGCAACCAGCGGCGGAGAGGACAAACAAGGACAGGGCAAGGGCGGTGAGTCGCATCGAGGTCTCCAGCGCCGGAGGATCGGCGGCGACGCCCGACAGTGCAAGGCCGATGGCGAACCGGGGGGCACGCTGGTGCCCGATGGGGTCTTGAGCAGTGAGCCGCCAGCCGCCCGGGCCCCGGGTTCCTGGCCCGGGCACCACGCCCATCTGCTATCACGCCGCCGCGTCGGGGAGACCCGCGCGCACGCAGCGAGGAGCACGATGAACATGCCGGCCAGCCCCGCCTTCACCACCCGCGACATGCGCTGGCACGAGTCCGAGCGCGACGACTACACGGCCTACGACCGGTTCTGGCTGCGGTTCATCCGGGATGAGCGCGACCTCATCTTCACCCGCCGCGCGACCTGGATGGTGCTCTACACCTTCGCGTCGGCCATCCTGCTCTTCGCGTTGCCCAGCCCCTGGGTCTGGCTCGCCGGCCTCGTCTACGTGCCCGTGCTCTTCATCAAGTACATGGGCCGGTACATCCTGCTGCTGCACGCCACGTCGCACCGCCCGCTGTTCAAGCGCGGCCATAGCCTGCTGCCCTGGTTCATCCCCGCCGTGATGGGGCCATTCTTCGGTCAGACGCCGACCAGCTATTACGTGCACCACATCGGCATGCACCACGGCGAGGAGAACCTGCTCGGCGATCTGAGCACGACGCTGTGCTACCGCCGCGATTCGTGGACCCACTGGCTGCACTACTGGGCGCGGTTCTTCTGGACCGGCGAGGTGCACCTCGTCAACTACCTACGCCACACCGGCAAGAAGCGCCTCCTGCGCCGCTTCGTCATCGGTGAGGTGCTGTGGGTCGTGGGACTTCTCGCCCTGGCGCTGGTCAACTGGCAAGCCACGTTCATCGTCTTCGTGCTGCCACTGCTGCTCATCAGGGTGCTGATGATGTCGGGCAACTGGGCCCAGCACGCGTTCGTCAACGCCGACGACCCGGGCAGCCCGTACCTGTCCAGCACGACGCTCATCAACCACCGCTACAACATCAATTGCTACAACGATGGCTACCACATCGTTCACCACATCGCGCCGATGCTGCACTGGTCCGAGATGCCAGGCCACCTGGAAGCCGACTTCGCCAACTATGCGAAGCACGACGCGCTGATCTTCGATGGCATCGGCAACAACCAGACCGTGTGGTGGTGCCTGATGACGAAGAACTACGACAAGCTCGCCGACCACCTCGTGCGGTACCCCGGCGATACCCGGAGCAAGGCCGAGATCATCGTCATGCTCAAGGATCGGACGCAGCGCACCCGAGGCCGCATCAAGGGCATCTTCGAGTTCGAGAACGACGCCCCGATCATTCAGGAGCCGATGTCGGCTCACTGGGAGAAACGCCTGTCTCGCTAGAGCCCTGCGACGCGCCGCCGTCGGTCCCCGCGCGCATCGCCTGCACAAAGAACATCGAGTCGTCACCCGCGGCGTGGCACGCAATGCAGGAGCTCGTCGTGTCCTGCTTGTCGTCCACCCAGGCCACCGCCCAGGGCTCGAGCACCACGCTGCGCAGAGTGCGCGGCTGGGGCCCAAACTCCATGGTCTCCGCGTCGCGGTTGCCCCAGTACTGCGCTCCGATCAGCGCGAAGTTCGCCCAGGGGGAGCCAGCGAGGGCATCGGTGTAGGCCGCGGTGCATCCCGAGCCGTCCTCCCACCGATCCTCGCGGCTCAGCTGGCTCGGCGTCCGGTCCGACACCAGCCGGTCCGTGGCGGACAGCCGCCCATGCAGGTCCGTGTTGGGGCAGCAGAGCACCGCCTCGCTGACCTGCCCCGGCTGCACGGAGCCGCACGCCGCTTCGGTCATCTCTGCGCAGGTGCTCGACCGGAACATGTACTCCCGGCTCGACGGCTCGCCAGGCATCGGCGCGACGCCATCCTGCTCAAACACCGACCACACCCACGTGTCGTCACCCACGCCAGCTTTGTGGGCCACCGAGAGCGCCACCAGACCCACGGTGGCCTTGTCGCACATCCCGGGTCGCACTGCGTTGCCCTCTTGGAACACGAAGGCCTCGCGGGTGTGGATGGAGGCGTCCGTCTCCTGGGCGTCGTCCATGAGCACCCACGCAGCCTGCACAGCCATCGCGCCCACGCCGTACTTCGTGTCGCCGTGGTTGTTTGGGAAGGCCAACCCGCGGTCGCTCGCGCCGCTGCAGTACCAGCCGCCAGACACCAGGGTGTCCCACATGGTCTGGTTGAATCGCGTCTCCACGAGGACGGGCTGACCGTTCTGGTCGATGGCCGCCCCGCCGCGCACGCTCGCAGCGATCCCGTCGGGCAGGACTGCGTGCACCGCGTCCGAGACCTTGCCCGCCTGAGACAGCAGCAAGGCTCCTGGGTCGCCCTCACAGCTCGACGGCAGCGGCGCGGGCCTGCCCCAGTCGGCGGTCGTGAGCGGCGCGTCCTCGTTGAGCCGCGCCAGCTCCTTCATCTCCCACGGCGAGCGCCAGGTCTCCCACATGGCCCTGGGCGCATCCGCTCCCTGCGTCGCGGCGATGGGTCCGCTGTCGGCGGGGGTGCCTCCCGCTGTCGACGGCCAGGTGAGCGCCACGAAGGTACGCCACGCCAGGCTCTGCACCGCGGCCATGCTCGCCTCGGACTGACCTGGCGGCAGGCACACGTCGCCGGGGACCGCGGCTGAGAGGGAGGTGACGGGTCCGCAGCGGTTGTCCGAGTCCGCCAACGCGCCGCACGGGTCCAACTCCGGGAGCTCACCATCCCTGCTGATGACGACGCTCGGCGCGGCTCCACGGGGGGCCGCCGGGGCCGGGACCTTCGCCGCGCTGCCACCGGACGCCACCTGGGGCTCGGTGGGGGCGTCGGCCGGACAGGCCGCCAGACACAGGCTCAACCCAAAGGTCAATAGAGAAGCGTTGCGCATCGAGATCTCCCAGGCGGACGCTCGGCCCACGCACCGCGCAATCCTACCCTGCCGCTCGTCGCTGCCGGACGCCCGCTCAGCCAGTGCCGACATCGTTTACAGTCCCGCCGTGGCGAAGACGGTGCGGTTCGGCGGGTACGAGTTGCTCTCCCTGCTCGGGAAGGGCGGGATGGCCCGCGTCTTCCGCGCGGCGCGCACCGGCCCACACGGCTTCAGCAAGGAGGTCGCGCTCAAGGTCCTCGACCCCACAGCCACCGCCACCCCGGACCAGATCGCCTCCCTCACCGACGAGGCGCGGCTCGGAGGGCTGCTCCGCCACCAGAACATCGTGGCCACCGACGAGCTCGGACAGGTCGGCCCCTACTACTACATCGCCATGGAGCTCGTGGACGGCTGGTCAGTGGACCAGCTGCTCGAGCTGCATCGGCAACGATCCGTGGCGATTCCCCGCTCGGTCGTGCTCGCCGTGCTCCGCGAGGTGTGCTCGGGGCTGGCCTACGCTCACGACCTCACCGACCCCGATGGCACCCCGCTCGGTCTCGTGCATCGCGACATGAAGCCGGGGAACATCATGGTCAGCCGACGCGGCGAGGTGAAGGTAATGGACTTCGGCATCGCCAAGGCCACCACCAACCTGTACATGACCCAGGATCAGACCACCCGGGGGACTCCGCTGTTCATGTCGCCCGAGCAGGTCATGGGCGAGGGGCTCGACCGCCGCTCGGATCTGTTTGCGCTGGGTGGGATCCTGCACGAGCTGGTCACGCTCCAGCCCACGTTCGCCGGCAAGGAGGTGGTCCCGGTGCTTCGCGCGGTGCTCGCCGTGGACATCGCCGCGGCAAGCGCCCGCATCCAGTCCGCCTTCCCCCAGATCCTGCCGGTGTTTCTGCGCTGCATGCAGGCCGACCCGCGCGATCGCTACCAGGACGCCCGGGCGCTGCGCATGGACCTGCAGGCCGTGGCCAACCGGCTGGAGCCGGGGATCAGCCTGGAGAAGTGGGTGCGCCAGGTCGGACCTGCCCTGCCGGCGACCCCAACCGGAGAGCTCGGCGACGTGCTGCCGGCCGGCTTGAGCCCGGAGACCCCTGCGGAGCTGGAGACCCCGAGCTTCTCGATGCCGCTGGGCCCCGGTGCCGGGCCCCGGCGAGGGAACCCCACGCCGTCTCACCCCGTGGACCGCCAGCTCCCCGCTTCGTCGCCCAACCTGGCGGCGCTCGCCGCGGCGCCCAAGGCTCCGCGCCCCGGCCCGGGCCCCCCCGTCACGGCCCGCCCAGCCCCGGCCCGGCGCCCCCGCGCGAACACGGGCTCGCCCGCCACCTGGCAGAAGCGCGCGGCCCGCAAGGCCGCCCTGAGACGGTGGCTCGGCATCGCGTTGGTCGTGGTGGCCGTGGTCTTCGCGGGCACGTTCGTCCCCGGAGAGTGGGGCGACCTCGCGCGCTCGGTGTGGACCCGGGTCACGGGAATGCCTCCGCTCAGCGGGGGCTGAGCGATGCGCACGCTCGCCCTGCTCGCCTTCCTCCCCCTGCTCCTCGGCTCCGCGCCCAGTGGGGACGACGCCCCCAGCGCCCACGAAGCCCGCGCGGCCTGGGAGCTCGCCGTACACACCGCCTTGCTGAAGCAGCTCGACCCGGTGCTCGCCTGCGGGCCGGAGGGGCAAGGCCGGAATGGGCCCCCGTGGCTCCACCTCACCTTCGACGTGCGCCCCGATGGCTCCCGCTCCGCCCTGCGGACCAGCGGGCTGGCTGCGCCGTCCTGGCTGCGCCGCTGCCTGGAGGGAGCGGTTCCAAGCAGGGTCACGCCTCACGCAGACCCCGCCGATCGCACCGTGGTCCGCACCCTGTTCCTCCAGGACGGACTCGCCGAGGAGGGCTTCCCCGGTCCCCAGCGCCTGCGCATCCCGCTGCTGCTTGACGGGGCACCGGATGCCGCGCTCTCCGGCGTGGTCCTGCGGCCGTCGAACGAGCCCCCGACGGCAGAGCCGCGGCGCCTGACGCACTCGAGCTTCGTGCTCTCACCAGGCGAGGCCCTGATGGACCTGCGGCGGCGGCTGTGGCTCCAGGCCCTCCGAGACGAGGTGCACGCCCGGCTGCCAGAGCTGCGGGGGTGCGGGCTCGCTGGGCGGGTGGCGGTGGGGATCGATGGGCGGGGGCACGCGAGCCTCGTGGCCCCCGACGACGCCTGCGGAGCCGGCCTCATCGCCGAGATCCAGCTTCACCCCTCGCCCGACGGGGCACCGGGACGACTGGCCCTGGATGTACAGCCCGACAGCGTCACCCGCGCCGAGTGGCCCGGAGATGGCGACGTGCTGCTCAGCGTTGAGGACGAGGCCATGGTGGTGCTCGCCAAGGAGCGCGCGTCCACGGCGACGGCGGACTGCTACGCGAGGCTCGTCTCGACGCCGTTTCGCAGCGCTTGGTCGGGCGAGCTGCTCGTGGGTGTCGTGGTCGGCAGCGCCGGGGAGGCCGGCGACGTGCTGACAGACGGGGGTGAGGCGGTGGCTGCGTTCGCCCGGTGTGTCGCCGACGCCCACCGGCCCTTAGGCTTCCCCGCCCCCAAGGACGGCGTGCCGGTCCTGCTGCTGGTCAACTACGTGTTCTCGGTCGAGTAGGCACCTCGCCGCAACGACCAGTCAACGCACCGGGACTCCGAGACCGACGGCGAAGCCCACCGGCGGACCCGCGCCCCCCAGCCACGGAGCCCCCGTGGGGGCGACCGCGCCGACCCCGCTGCGCAGGCCGACCTCGCCCCGCACCCACAACGTCCACACCACGCTGGTCCAGGCCATCGGGAGCCTGAACTCCACCCCCACCTCGCCGGCGGTGGGCCCCGTGACGCCGTCATCGACTCCCGGCAGGGTGCGCTCGGGGGCGCCGCCCCGGGACACGTAGCCCCACACGTCACCCAGCCCCACGTCGATCTGCAGGGTCGGCGCGCCAAAGAGAAGCAGCGGCGCAGCGGGAGGGGGCGGCGGGCCGATGGGCATGCGCAGGGCGAAGCGCGCCTTGAGCAAGGTCTCGCCTCGAAACGCGCGCGGGTCCCGGGTCAGTGCGCCGGGGTACGCGTGCAGGATGGGCGCCGGCGCACGCGTGGGGACGACGCCGGCGATCCCCTGAAACTCCAGGGCGCCGAGCACCGGGAAGGGCGCGGGGATGGGGATGGGAAGCGGCAGCGACGCCACGATCTCGGCCCGCAGCCGCGGCACGACCGGCCAGATCCCCGCACCCGCGAAGGAGCGGCCCCCCACCTCGCCGCCCTGGGCATCCACCCAGGCATCGAGGAACACGCCGCCCGGCGGAGTGGTGTCGGCGAACAGCAGCACCAGGGGCGCGATGGTGGGGTCGAGCGGCGCCGGTCCCTCGGGATCGGACAGCACGAAGTCCTGGGTCTTGGGCAGAGGAAGCCCCGTGCCCATCCACTTCGCGAACGTGACCCGCGCCCGCCCTCCACCGAGCACGTGGGGGGTGCTCAACGCTCCGCTGGAGTCCGCGCCGAGCACATCCACCGCGCCCTGCACCGACATCCTCAGGCCGGGCTCCGGGGAGCCGAGGAGACCCACGTGGGCCCGCAGCCAGGGAGCGAGCACGCTGGGGTCAAGCACGACGGGGTTGGCGCCGGGCGCGGCGAGGATGGCCACGTCGGCCCGAACCTCGAGCGAGCCCTTGTTGGGCAATCCCACCGCGAAGCGAGGGCGCACCCGAACGAACGGGAACATGCCGAGCCCCGGGGGTGCCTGGCTGACCTGGGGAGCGCCCAGGGTGGCGAACCGCACGTCGGTCGTGAGATCGAAGTGCACCCGGCTCGGCCGGTGGGTGACCGACACCCCGAGTCCCCCGCCCGCGAACTGGGCGCGGGGCCAGACCGCCCAGACGGGAGCGGGATCAGCCGCGTCAGCGCTGCTCGGCGCCAGCGCACCTCCGAGCGCCACCAAGGCGAGCCACCCGACGAGGAGCCGGCTCAATCAGGCTCCGGCAGCCTCGGCCGACACGCAACGGACGCGCCACTGCACGCCCTGGGGCGTGTCCATGACGGCGATGCCGCGGGCTTCGAGCTCATCTCGCAACGCGTCGGACTGGGCCCAGTCCTTGTTGGCCCGCGCGTCGGCCCGCGCCACCAGCTTCGCTTCGACAGCGGCCTCATCCAGGCCCAGGGCCTTGAGCCGCTTGACCTTGACCTCGTCGTGGAACGCGGCGACTCCGCCTGCGAGGAGTCCCAGGCCTTCCCCGAGCAGGTCGAAGGCCGCCAGCGCCGGCACGACGACCGGACCACCACGCTTGCGCGCCTTCTTGTGCTCAGCGAACCGGTTGACGGCCCGGGCGAGCTCGAAGGACGCCGCGATGGCGCCGGCGGTGTTGAAGTCGTCGTCCATCGCGCCATAGAAGCGCGCCTCGAACGCGTTGCCGAGCCGCAAGACCTCCTGAGCCGAGTCCCCCATCTCCAGCGCGATCCGCTCGGGGTCCCCTTCGCCGCCCATGGCCTCGGCGTTCTCGCGGGCGTCGTACAGCCGCGACAGCATCGCCAGCGCCTCGGGCAGCGCCTCGCCGGACCACGGCAGGGGCGACCGGTAGCGGGACTGCAGGTAGTACAGCCGCAGCGCTTCGGCCGGGAACTCCTCGATGGCCACGTCGATGTTGATGACGTTGCCCAGGCTCTTGCCCATCTTCTGGCCGCCCGTCATGGTCAGCAGACCGTTGTGCATCCAGTAGTTGGCGTACTGGTGCCCGCTCGCGGCCTCGGACTGCGCCACCTCGTTCTCGTGGTGGGGGAAGACGAGATCGAGGCCCCCGCCGTGGATGTCCAGCGTGGTGCCCAGGTGCTTGTGGCTCATGGCCGAGCACTCGATGTGCCAGCCGGGCCGCCCGGGGCCCCAGGGGCTCTCCCAGGATGGCTCGCCGGGGCGGGAGCACTTCCACAGGGCGAAGTCCGCGGGGTCCTTCTTGCCGCCGGCCGCGTCGGGGCTCCGCAGCTCGTCCACCTTCTGGCCCGACAGCTTTCCGTACTCCGCGAAGCTGCGCACCGCGTACCAGACCGTGCCTTCGGACACGTAGGCGTGCCCCTTGTCCATCAGCTCGCCGATGATGGCCTGGATGTCGTCGATGCTGCGGGAGACGCGGGGCTCGTGGTCGGGCCGGCCCAGTCCCAGCGCGTCCATGTCCTCGTGGAACACGTCGATGAATCGCGAGGCCAGGGCCAGGGGATCCTCGCCGAGCTCCGCCGCCCGACGGATGATCTTGTCATCCACATCCGTGAAGTTGCGCACGAAGGTGACGTCCCAGCCGCGGTGCCGCAGGTAGCGCACGAACGCGTCGAAGACGACCATCGCGCGGGCGTGTCCTACGTGGGAGCGGTCGTACACCGTCATCCCGCACACGTAGATGCCGACGTGGCCTGGGGTCTGGGGGGTGAAGTCCTCGACGGTGCGGGACAACGTGTTGTAGAGACGGAATGGATTCGCCATGGCCCCGCGACCATGCATCGAAACCGCCGCCGGTGCAACGGCGGCTCCACCGAGAGC
>Ga0222662_1001452_pt1 | contig 11282 bp, 9 predicted proteins | sample AntAcemetagen600_FD_179821 | JGI IMG/M metagenome (GOLD analysis project Ga0222662, IMG submission 179821) | Saline water microbial communities from Ace Lake, Antarctica - #600 | ecosystem: Environmental > Aquatic > Non-marine Saline and Alkaline > Saline | place: Antarctica: Ace Lake | collected...
CTCGTAGAACGTAATTCGAAAGCGGTTCCCGCTTCCGCTACAAGCGCAACGAGGTCACGCCACGTTCAAGCCTCAGCGACCACCCGACCATAATCTCGTAGCGGAACGAGGAACTCGTTTCGACCGCCTCAGCTTGCGGCAACGCAATGCGCCGGTCCTCGGAGCTCGTAGAGCGTAATTCGAAAGCGGTTCCCGCTTCCGCTACAATTCCAGCATTAAATCCCCGCACTTGTGCTTACACCCGCTTCATCCTTCGCAGGGTCTAGTTAGAGCAGTCTATGAATCTCTGGAAACAGGTAGCGCGGCATGGCCCGTTGAAATAATTGCACCCCCCTTCGTCACTGTGTCTGAGTGCGCACTTAAAATAAATCTCAGAACGCATTTGAATACCCCCTTCGTCCGCTACTGCGGTGGTGCCACGGGACGAATGTTACCCTCGAAAATCCGCCGGTAGATTTCGTTCTTTGGCTCCTTGAGTTGAAGAATGTTAAAGTTCTTATTCTTAACATGGAAGGGGCCGTAACGGTATGAGGCTGCCAAAAGTGGGTAAGAAAAACTATCGTGCTTCTTTAAATAATCGCGGCAATAAGCGAGGTAATCGATGCCGACCCGGATATTGGTGCGCCAATCCCATGCGTGCCGGTAGGACTCATCGGAGACCTGCCGCCAGGCAGGCTTGGTTAATTGCATGATGCCGCGCGCAACTGAGCTGCGGGCACGTGCGTTCAGGCTACTCTCCGCCCAGGCTAAGGCATAGACGAACTCCGGATCCAAATCGCGCTGGGGCGCTTGCTCTTGCACATAGGCCCAAACCTCCTCGGCTGACACTTGGTCGCTCCGGTCGCCCAAAGTTCTCGTCAGGGTGAAGGCCAATATCCCCACGACCACGCCCAAGATCACCGCGATACGTATGAGTAAACGTTCGTCTTTGTGGTAGTGATGATCCATTGGCATGTATCTATTCGACTACGTTTTCAGCTCCGTGGCAACTATGACTTAAAACGCCGCGCAGCGAGAACTTGGCTAGGTTTCTTCTTCGGTGGAGCCGTGTTCAAACCGGGGCGATAGCCCAATACTTTTTGAAAATCTTCGGGCAGTTCGGACTTCGCAGTAAACTCGCGCAATTTGCCCTTAAAGTTGTAGTTCACTATCGTCTCTCCGGAATGCAGCATCATACGCTTCGTTTCGGCTCGCAGCGCGATTTCTTTATTAAAACTAAAGCTGCCATAGGTGCGATCACCCACAACTGGGAGACCGTGCTTCTTACATTGGACGCGGAGCTGATGAGTGCGACCAGTCAGAGGCATAAGTTTGATCAGCGTGACAGGGAAACCGCCAGTTGGTGACTTGATCACTTGATAGCGAGTCTTTGCAGAAACAATCCGCCCCTTCGAAATGAGGCGATTCCCACGGTGCACATCTTTCATAAGATTATCCGCCCATGCACCTGCGGGCACACCAGGCTTACCGCGAACGAGTGCGTAATAAATTTTCGTGACCCGATGGGTCGCGAATTCTTTCTTGATCGCTGCACTGATCTCCGGATTGAGGCCGAGCAGGATCACTCCCGATGTGGGCGAGTCCAAGCGGTTGATCAGCCAAGCACGACGCGTCTTCCCAGAATCGTCCGTCCAAAAATAACATTCCTCTTCAAAATCGTAGTCAGCCACGAGCAGCGCGCGCTTATTCTCCTCCGGCGCATTGGGATGCGACATGGCTCCCACCCTTTTGTCCAATGCGACTAAGCCGTCTTCATTGTGCGCAAGTAAACGAACCCCTTTGTTGAGGGGAAGCTGATCGAGCGGTGTATTTACGGGGTCTGACATTTATGGAAGTAATTTAACCATGTTTAAGATGGGAGACAACTCTCAATCCATAATCCTTGGTCAGCGGGTGTGATTGCGAAAGTTGTCAGGTGCTCTATAAAGTAGCATAGGCATCCTACCTGTGCCCGATCAAGATGACACAGGCAGGATGCCTATGCTACAGTGTGTACCCGAGGGGCATAAAAAACAACTTTCACAATGGAAAACCTCGGACAGCCAGATTCCATCATTTCAACTAGGTAAAAAGTGGTAGCGTAGGCAGCCAAAAAAGGATGTTTAACGATAGTGGAAAACCACGTTCAGCGTCCGCTGCTGGCCGAAGACCTGCACCATCTCTTTCGTCCAAGGGCGAAACGGCGAGCGCTTTGTGATCGCTGTCTCGCAAATAAAAGTCGCGATTTCGCTGGCGGTCGTCTGCACCGCTTTCACATTCTCCACGCGTCCGTCCGCGTGGATAGTGAAACGCACCTGCACCCGTGTGGCCGTATCAATGGGTTGGAAAAACTCGATTTCTTGGTACCATCCGGTCTGTATCGCGGCGTAGAATTGCTGCTCATACTCCCCGAATTCGCTAAAGGTCGCATCGATGGCAAGCGAGCCACGGCGGCTAGCCGACCCCTGCGAAAGCATGAGTGGCCCCGTGATCAGTTCGGGTGCTAAGCGAGGTCGCGCGCGCGGCTTCGGCTGCGTTTCGGGTGCGCCGCCTGCGCCGTCGCCGACTTGTTGCACTTGCTCCGTCACGGGCTGAGGACGGTAGACGTCGATCGGCGCATCCGGGTCGGGCGCTTCAAAGACTTCCTGAGCCTCACCCAGTAGCTCAAGGCTGCTGCCGGGGCCTTCTTTCGCCACCGAGTCTTGCTGAATAAAATCAGGCGCGGGCAATGGTTGAGTCGGCGTCGGCAGCGCGAGTTCCTGGGGATTCCCCAGTTTACCACCGTCGTCGCCCTCGCCTTCACCCGGGCGTGCTGCCGGCGCGTAGACACCCGGCTCGACGGGGGGCACTTGCTCTAGGCTACCTTGCAGGATCTTTTGAGAATCTTCCTCACCATCGACCTTGGGTTTATTGAGCGCATCTTGAAGCGGGCTTTCATCGGCGGCCTGTTGAGCTCGGTAGGAATACTGGTCGGTGCGGTCAGGCTCGTTTTCCGGTGCCTCCGGGCTGGCCTCGACAAATCGAGCCTCTGGCGGCTCGACGAGACTTATTTCATAAACCTCCGCGGCGGCCTCCTCGTCCCCGACCCCTTGCTTGGTCGGCATTAACTCCTCAGGCACCACCAGAAACACTCCGATATGCACAAAAAGCGTCGCCAAGACAGCCAGCAGTGTCGCCCAGCGAGACTCGTGAGGCTCGGGTGCAAACAGATTCGCCGCGTAGGGCTCTGTAATGGTATCGGACACGGATTAACTTGACGGCAAATAGACTTAGTTCCGGAAATCTAAACCAAGTTCCCGCAAAGTTACCTCTAGGGTCTGGATTGGCAAGCCCATCACATTCTCCACAGAGCCGTCGACCGATTCGATGATCAGCTCACGCCCTTCTTGGATGCCATAGGCGCCGGCCTTATCGAGCGGATTCATAAGTGCAAAGTATTGCTCGATCCGTGCATCGTCCAAATCCTGAAAGCGCACCTCGCTGCGCTCGACAAATGTATGCGCGAGCCCACCCGCCTTCCAGTATAAGGCCACCGCAGTATAGACTGTGTGCGTGCGCCCCGAGAGCATGCGCAACATACGCCGTGCATCTTCCAAATCGGTCGGCTTACTTAGCACGGAGTCGTCCAGCGCCACCGTCGTATCCGAACCGAGCACGAGTGCATCAGGCTCAAGCTCAGCCAAAGTGCTCGCTTTCAGTTTCGCATTTTCCAAGACCATCTGCTCGGGGCCGGCGCTGCCAGAGTCGTCTTCCTCGACATGAGTCGGACGAATCTCAAAGCGGAGCCCCATACGCTGCAAAAGCTCCGCACGTCGTGGCGAAGCTGAGGCTAGAAAAAATTGTTTCGCTCGCATAGGCATGCCACCTAATCCAGCACCCGCTCGACAGATCCGATCGAACGCGCAAAGGCTAAACGACTAAGGCCATACAGGTAAATCGCCCGCAGGTGGCTACGTTCCGCGTCGGCCAGGCGTATCTGCGCGTCGATCAGCTCACGGTTGTCCCCTAAGCCCTCACGGTAACGCTCGCTCGCTTGCTCGACTTCGTCATTACCGAGGCGCATCTCGTCCGTAGCAATCTCGATCTGTGCGTAGCGAGAGTCCATCTCTAGGAGCGAGAACTTGAACTCACGCTCGACCTGATTACGCAGATCACGCATCTGATATTCATTCTGGCGCAGAGCGGCAGAGGCTTCGCGCTTCTCGGCAGCGATGCGACCGCCTTCCCAAATCGGCATGCGCGCCCGTAATCCAACCAGCCAGGCTTCGCCCTCTCCACCATCAAAGGCGCGCGCCGAATCGTAGCCCCAATCGGCAAAGAGCTCAATCGTCGGCAAGCGCTGCCAACCAACGGCTTTTTTGGCTAATTCGGACTGTGTCAGCACAATTTGCTGGCCCTGAAGTTCCGGGCGTAGTTCGGTCAACACTTCGAGCGAACCATAGCGCTTGAGCGAAGGGGGCGCATTGACGCCTTCGATAATGCTGGGATCCAGACGGATCACTCGATCCAGGTCGAGGTCGAGCAAAGCCTTCAATTCAAAAGCGGACTGTGCGACCGCGATCTCGGCCTCCATTAGACCGCGACGCTCGGTCGCCATGCGAACTTCAGCGCGGGTGACGTCAATCTTCACAGCCGCGCCCGCGTCGAATTGTTGTTGAGCCAAATCTAGCAAGGTCTGCTCCCGCTCCAAATTCGCTAGTGCGATCTCCACACTGCGTAAGTCGCGTAACTGTGTAAAATACAGCAAAATCGCCTGCTCCAGTATGTCCTGAGTCGCCACCTCGTAGTCCATTTCCACGATCGCTTGGTTCAGCCGAGCAATTCTAAAGTCCGCATAGAGCTGCGTATCGAAGACCGAAAGCGAAGTCTCTATTCGCGAACCAAACGAATTAAAGGGCGGATTATCAAACTCCTCCGAAGTAAAGCCACGCGAAAGCTGCTGCCGCGTCTGCTGCGCACGAAGCGAAAACTGAGGCAAAAGCGCCGCTCTACGCTGATAACTCTGCTCCAGAGCGCGGCGAACCGACTCTTTATTGATCAGTAATTGCAAATTCTGGCTCTTAATGCGCTCGATCACATCTTCCAAACTGAGATGAATCGGTTCGTCCGAAGCAGGCACCATGCCGGCCTCCGCCGATATAATTGCAGGCAGCAAATTCAGGCAAAGAGCCATAAAAATAGCGAAAGTCTTGTATTCTCTGTACATTGGAAAATAGTCGTGAGTCTTGCCATCGAGCAAGGGAGGCTGACTATTCCTGTTCGTCTCGTTTTTGCAAGTCGCAGTTCAAACAATTGTTTAAAAACTCACTTCTCATATGAAAATAGGCATCGCGCAAATCAACACCACGGTCGGCGATCTAGTCGGCAACTCACAGCTCATTTTGAGCGCCTACACTTCGTTGGTCGCCGATGGAGCCGAGCTCGTGCTCTTCCCCGAGCTCGCGGTCTGCGGCTACCCGCCTCGTGATCTACTCTTTAAAACACGCTTCGTCAGCGACACCGAAGACGCCCTCGATGAGATCGCCAAAGAAATCGGCGAGGTGCCTGCCGTCATCGGCTACGTGCAAGACCGCGGCCCCTGCATCACCGGGCGCCCCTTCTACAACGCCGCCGCATGGTGTGAATCCGGCGAGATCAAGGCCGTCGCCCGCAAATCGCTGCTACCCAGCTACGATGTCTTCGACGAAGAGCGCTACTTCGAGCCGTCCGAAGGCCCCACCGTCTATCAATGGAAGGGCCTTAAAATCGGGCTCACCATTTGCGAGGACATTTGGACGCACCCCGACCTCAAGACCAGTCGCCGCTATTGCAACGACCCCGTCGGCGTGCTGGCCGAGCAAAAGATCGATCTGCTGCTCAACCTCTCCGCCAGCCCATGGCATGAGGGTAAGAACGAAGCCCGCGAGCCACTCGTACAAGATGCTGCCGAGCGCTGCGCTTGCCCCGCCGCATATTGCAACGCGGTCGGGGGTAACGACGAATTGATCTTCGACGGCGGCAGTCTCGTCGCTCACCACGAGCGCGGACTCGTCGCTGGCATGGCCGCATTTCGCGCCGAGAATCAAGTCATCGATATCGACTGCACCCCCGGCTACGTGTCCGAGCACTTCAATCTCAAAGGCAACGCCGCCACCCACGACGCCCTCGTCCTCGGTCTCCGCGACTACGCCCATAAGAGTGGCTTTAAGAAAGCCCTCATCGGCCTGAGCGGTGGCATCGACTCCGCCGTGGTCGCGGCGCTCGCAGCCGAAGCCTTCGGCGGGGAGAACGTCATCGGCATCGCCCTGCCCTCCGCCATTTCCAGCCAGCACAGCCGCGACGACGCCGCCGCGCTCGCCAAGAACTTGGGCATCGAATATCACGAAGTCGCGATCGCCGATACCGTCGCGTCCGCCGAGTCCGCCCTCAGCCCACTCTTTAAAGGTCTTCCGGTTGATGTGACTGAGGAAAACATCCAAGCCCGCGCCCGCGGCCTCCTCCTCATGGCCATGTCGAACAAGTTTGGCGCACTGCTTTTGACGACCGGTAACAAGAGCGAGATCTCCGTCGGCTACTGCACACTCTACGGCGACATGTGTGGCGGCTTGGCCGTCATTTCTGATTTACCGAAAATGAAAGTCTACGCCCTCGCTCGCCACATGAACCTCGATCGCGAAGTCATCCCGATCAACACGATCGAGAAGCCACCGTCCGCCGAGCTACGCCCCGATCAAAAGGACGAAGATTCACTGCCTCCGTATCCCGTGCTCGACGGCATCCTCCGTCTCTACGTCGAAGAAGGTCTCTCCCGCACCGAGATCGTAGAAAAGGGCTACGAGCAAGAAGTGGTCAATGACACCGTGCGCAAAGTCGACCTCAACGAATACAAACGCAAGCAAGCCGCCCCCGGCCTCAAGACCACCTCGCTCGCCTTCGGCGTCGGACGCCGCATTCCAATCGTGCAGAAATATGTGAGCTAGTCGCTTGAACGCTACGCTCGAACGCTGAACTCCGAACATTGAACGTCGAATATCATTTAGGAGCCAGCATCGTAATAGGTTGGAGTCCCGCCTTTAGGCGGCTGCTTCAGCCACAGACCGCTTAAAGGCGGGACTCCAATATCCAATGTATAATCAACCGTGAGAATACTACTGATTATTATAGGAGCCATCGGCTGCGGTATCACTGCCCCGATTGCATATTTCGGATGGTCCATGCACAAAGCTTTTAACGGTGGGCTCACTGGGTTTGATCTACTTGCAATCCTAAGTCCCGGAGTGTTTTTATGTATGTTAGTGACAGGTTTTCTTTGGCCAAAGACTACATCTGAATAAGCTCTCCAATACAATTTTAAATAATTCGATGTTCAAAGTTCGACGTTCAACATTCGATGTTCAAACTCCTCTCTTCAATCATGACCACTTCCGAAAAACTCTTCGCTCGCGCCCAAGAACTCATTCCGGGCGGCGTCAACTCACCCGTCCGTGCCTTCCGCTCTGTCGGGGGCGCGCCCTTCTTTACGAAACGTGCTGAAGGCGCACACCTCACTACCGCCGACGGCGTTGAACTGATCGACTTCGTCTGCACGTGGGGCCCTGCCGTCCACGGGCACAACGATCCCGATATCCGCGCAGCCATCGCCCTCGCTCTGGAAAACGGCACCAGCTTCGGCACGCCCAATCCTTACGAAGTAGAGATGGCCGAGCTCATCGTCGAACTCGTCCCTTCCGTCGAAAAAGTCCGCATGTGCAACTCGGGCACCGAGGCCACCATGTCAGCCATTCGCCTCGCGCGTGGCTACACCGGGCGCGATAAGATCATTAAGTTTGCCGGCTGCTACCATGGTCATGTCGACTCACTGCTGGTCAAAGCAGGCTCTGGTGCGCTCACACTTGGCAATCCCGACAGCGCCGGCATCCCGGCCAGCTTCGCCGCCGAAACCATCGTGCTCGACTACAACGACCCCGAAGGCGTCAAAGAAACCTTCGCCCATCAGGGCGACGACATCGCCGCAATCATCGTAGAGCCCTACCCTGCCAACTGCGGATTCATCTTACCCGACGCAGGCTACCTCGAATTGCTCCGCGAGCTCTGTACGAAACATAGCACAGTTCTCATCTTCGACGAAGTCATGACAGGCTTCCGCCTAGCTCTGGGCGGGGTGCAAGAACGCGTCGGTATCACACCCGATCTCACTGCCTTGGGCAAAATCATCGGCGGGGGTCTGCCAGTCGGCGCCTTCGGCGGCAAGGCCGAGATCATGGATCAACTCGCCCCGCTCGGTCCCGTCTATCAAGCCGGCACCCTCAGCGGCAACCCACTCGCGATGGCAGCCGGCATCGCCGCGCTTAAGAAGTTAAAAGAGATCAATCCTTATCCCGCCTTCGAGACCATGGGCGCGCAGATTCGCGACGCACTGCTCGGCGCAGCCAAAGAAAAAGGCCTCCCCCTGCAAGTGCCCCAAGTCGGCTCCATGTTTGGACTCTTCTTCAGCGAGCAAGCTGTGCGTAATTACGAGGATGCCACCTCCAGCCAGACCGAGCACTTCAAGACGCTCTTTCAATACGCACTCAAGCACGGCGTCTATCTACCGCCTTCGGCCTACGAGACTTGCTTCCTCTGCACCGCGCACCAAGGCAAAGACATCGAACAAGCCGCCGATGTGCTAGCCGCGGGGATCAAGTCGATTTAGAGCAGATCGAAAGCGGGAACCGCTTTCGACCGTCTCTCCTCTTGTAGCGGAAGCGGGAACCGCTTTCGACCGTCTCTCCTCTTGTGTAGCGGAAGCGGGAACCGCTTTCGACCGTCTCTCCTCTTGTGTCGCGGAAGCGGGAACCGCTTTCGACCGTCTCTCCTCTTGTGTAGCGGAAGCGGGAACCGCTTTCGACCGCGAATACCCAAGGCCAAGCCACTAAGCCTCCCCGAGGAATTATTCTCAGACCGACTGCTCCGCGCGCCAAAGACCGAGCCTCTGCTTCAACCTAAATTCGGCAGTTGAGACGCACCAAAAAGGCGCAGAAGGCGCAAAATAGAGACTGCCGCGGCATTTTACTCAAAAGTATAGCTCGCCAAAATGCTTCTAAGTCCCGCCGAAGGGCATAATGAATGAAATGAATCGGGGGCGAGGTCTCAAAATCTACATCTATTTAGTTTTGCGTCTTTTGCGTATTTTTGCGGCCATCAACTCACCTTTCTAGGTTCAAGTGATGTTGCATGGATCCTTTAAGATTAAAAAATCAAGAAAACGTGGATGGACCTTCATCGTCCCCCGGGAGTTTGCGGTGAGCGTGGTGAGTCATTTGAGGGCAATATTCCTACCTAGGCTAAAGCAATTTGACCTAATCAGACTAACGCATGTAACTAATCAGCATAAACATTGCTAAATGCGTTCGAGACACATCAACCTTAACTGAGCTCAAGCGTATCGCCAGCCCCTATGTCATTGATTACAGAGGGCTTTCCGAAGATGAGATCAAAGAAGCGCTCATTAAGACAGCACCGCAGTATTACTTTGAAAGCAATGTTCAGAATGCGCTCAAGAGGATCACGCTACACGCCAATAGAAATATCCGAATTATTGGCCCACAACTCATACAAAATGTTGTGTTACAACGCGACGAATGCGTTTCTGAGAAAAGATCGACTGACGATGATATCATAAAATGGGAGCAAGGCATTGTAGATCGATCGAACGAAGATTTACTCAAAAAAACTAGCGAACACTCGCGTGACCTTGAATTCATGAAGTTCGTATTGGAAGCCGCATGGGATCATAATGACGACCTCTCCGTTGATGAGAAAAATCTGATAGATAAGATTAGAGAACGAATTTTAGTAACGTCCACCGAGTTTAGGATTCTAGAAGCCCAATTAGGGAAATTCCCTAAGGCTGAAAATGAAATTCATACTCGCCAAGAAATTGAAGAGGTTCGCCGTGAACTCCAAGCCAGTGGTCTACTGTTCGCGATACGTGATAGCGATGGAACCGACTTTGATGTCATCCCATCAGAAATCCTAGGAGTTGAGATGCGGGATTACGGCTACTCCGAGTTGATCAAATACAAGGCAGTTCGTTCAAAGAGTTACATCAAGTCGGCACTCGATAAGGTCGGAATCAAAACGGAAAAGAATCCGAGCTTGGAAGATCTCTCCCAGATCGCCCTAGAACAACTAAGCCCGCGTGTCTTACTCGGGGGAACATCTCCGCGCGATGGCTTGCCACTGGGAACTATGAATAAATGGTGTGGCGAATTAGGTTTAACCGTCTCCGGAACCAAGAACGATCTGATCGAGAGGATTATCGATTTCTACAATGCCCTACATGAAAAGAGCGACGAAGTGGTTGATGAACGTGAATTACTGCTCAAATACTTCGAAGATCTAGCATGTCGTAATATTCAAGGGCTACGTAGTCAGCAACTCATCGAGAAAGACATCGAGATTGAGCGAAAATTTGAAGACGTCACAGATTACATTTTTAAGAAAATGCTCGGGCACAAGCCACTCAACTTAGTCGGCACCAATCACGCCGATGGCGCACTCTCGCACAAAGACCGCATCATCTATTGGGACAACAAATCCAAAGAAAGCCCGGTAAACTTAAAGGATCATATCAAGCAGTTCGATGGCTACATCAGGCAGTCAGAAAAAGAGGTATCTGGCTTCCTAGTTATCGGTCCAGAGTTCACACCAGAGTCGAGCCTAGTCGCCATGCAATATCAGGTAGAAAATGGCAGCATGATCTCCATGGTTACAGCAGCTGAGCTCAAAATACTCGCAGAGTCATGGGCATCTAAGAAAGACGCGGGTGCCTTCCCACTGGGATATTTACTACAATCAGGGAGATTTAATCCGGCACTAGTCGCAGCAATGATGTAGTTAGGCCACCCTGGACTCACCCTAGCCCGTATTTCTGAATTTAAGGGAGAACCTCGGGGTCAGACCTCGGGGTCAGTCCAAGAATTCATAATTTTTCTTATAATCTGAGCTAGAGTCAAATCGGAATCTCACCCCAAACTCACCCATCGCCTCGAAGAAACAGATGATCGATCAGTCCAATAAATCATGAATTCTTGGACTGGTGCCCCGTCGGCTTGCCATTGAACTCGGCGGGGTCGACCACATCTGGCACATGATCGACCGCCTACAATTACATTTTCTAAATAGACATTTGTAAGTAATCCGAGGGCACCACGTTTAAATAATATGTTAAGTTTTGATACTATAGAGCTAGAATCTACCTATGCGCACACGATCAAGAAAGTCGTCTCCCGAGAGGGTTGGACTTTAGAGTCGCTTTCCAAAGAGGCCCCCACCCTAGTGGT
>Ga0222662_1001457_pt1 | contig 11263 bp, 9 predicted proteins | sample AntAcemetagen600_FD_179821 | JGI IMG/M metagenome (GOLD analysis project Ga0222662, IMG submission 179821) | Saline water microbial communities from Ace Lake, Antarctica - #600 | ecosystem: Environmental > Aquatic > Non-marine Saline and Alkaline > Saline | place: Antarctica: Ace Lake | collected...
TGTAGGTCTCGGTGCGATACCAGTACACGCCGATGTTGCCGTCCCACCGGGACCGCGCCGCGGCGTCGTAGGCCCAGAACGGCACCAGCACGCCGCGCAGCTTGTTGGGGTTGCGGCTGGCGCGCACGGACGCCGGGGCCAACCACTGACCCTGCAGGAAGCTGCTCAGTCTCTGGGCGGCGGCGTCCTTGCCGAGCACAAACGGCGCCACGAGATCCGGCTGCTCCCCCTGGGCCTGGCCGGCCACCAGCGGCGACTCGCAGAACACGCATGCGCCCGAGATCACGCCCGAGGGAAGCGTGACTGCGGCGCCGCAGTTGGGGCACTGGCTCGATGACAACGGTGGCGCTCGGGGAGTTGGGGGCTACTGAGCGAGGAAGGCGTCGGTCTTCTCCCAGCCCTCGTCGATGCCGTTGGCGGTCACGTTGCCGACAAGCACGTCGCCTAGAGGCGGCTTCAAGTCGCCCCAGATGGTGGTGTAGAGCACCGCGCCACCGTCGGGATCGGGGATGCGAACCTCCAGCGCCTGGAACTGCTCCAGCGTGTTGTTGCCGTTCTCGCCCACAAACGGTTCCTCCAGCCACGCTCGGGCGACCAGCGCGTTGCGCCCATCGGTGAGCTCGATCCAGCGGAACACCTTGGGCGTGTCGTACCAGACGTTGACGATGGCGTTGCTGCGGTGCACCTCGTTGGTGGTCTCCAGCCGCGCGCTGGTGCCGGCGACAAACGCATCGGCATCGCCGAGAACCGTGCGGTTGTACTCCGCCGACGAGGACGACTCGAACGGCGTCTGGTCGGCCATCGGGATGAGGGTCGCGTGGGCATCGGGGCCAAAGGTGGAGTGCCCCGCCACGGTAATGATGACCTGGTCCAGCGGCTGCGCGTCGGCCCAGATGGTGGCACCTCCGTGGTCGTCCTCGGTGAGCATCTCGCCGCCGTCCCAGCGGCGACCGCTCTGGTCGCCGAGCAAGTCCACACTGGACAGCTGCACATCGAGGGCCTCCACGCCCTGCTGCATCTCCACGGGGTCCTCGGCGTCGAACGCCCCGAACAGGTAGAGGCTGAGGTCTTTGTCACCGACGAAGTCGGGCGGGGGAGGCAGCTCGGCCTCTTCGGCCGGGCAACCGACGAGCAGGGGGAGGGCACACAGAGAGATCAGAAAGGGTCGAGTCATCGTGGTCTCCGAAGGCGGCGGGACAGCTGGGTCAGCGCGCCCCACCGCGTCCCGAACATACACGCGTTTTTGCTCCGTCTCCGACGCTGGTAGGTTGCCGCCATGCGCGAGATCGGCGAAGCCCTGCGGCTCATCTTCAGCAAGCTGTCCGAGTTCCTGGACGTGTTTGACCTGTCCTTTCTCATCTCGGGGGGGATCACGCTGCTCGCATTCCTCTACCTGGGGTGGGCGGTGGGGATCGACGTCACCACGGTCCCCGCGGAGCCCGGCGTGTTCTTTGTGGCGTTCGCGGCGCTGCTCGTGGCCTACGTCTGCGGCCTCATCTGCTTCACCGTCGGGCGGCACCTGCGGCGCTTGCTCCAGACGGCGAGCGCGCCCTGGTACGGCCGCGACGCCGCGGCGTTCGTGGACACCCGCCTCGATCCGATGGTGCGGGGACACGCGCTGGAGCGAGACGAGCGCTTCTCGACCTACTTCGAACAGGGGCCCGCGAGCCGCTACCTGTACGTGCGGATGTGGGCGGAGCTACGCCACGATCCGCGGCGGGAGGCCTCGCTGACATTGCTCAATCGCTACTGGAAGCTGGCCGCCACCTACGACGGGCTGGCCGCGGCGGCGCTGCTGTGGATGGGCGTGTTCGCGGTCACCGGGCTCGGTGCCCTGGGCGCCACGGTCACGGTGCTGCCTGCGGGCATGAGCATCGCAATGGCGGTGCTCTCGCTGGTGGGATTCCTGGCGTGCTGCCTCGAGGGGAAGCGCTACGACCAGTATCAGCTCGAAGAGCTCGCAGCGACGATGGCTGCGGAGCCGCCCGCGGACCTGCTGACCTCGCGCTGGGACCCGCGGGTCCCCCTGCCGCCGCTGAGCGGTCTGGTGCGCCCTCGCTGATTTGTTGAAGGAACTTCCTGGGTCCTCCGTCATAGACCTGAGCCCGATGCCCGTGGCTGCGATTGTTTGGAGTGGATGATGCGCGCACTGATGCTTTTGTTTGTTTCGTTGAGCCTGCTGCTGACCGCGGCGCCCGCCTATGCCGACCGGGATCACCGCGGCCGCCAAGACTCGATCGAGGACCTGGAACGCGAGGTGGATCGCCAGCACCGCCGGATGGCCAACCAGCTCGCCGACATGGAGCGCATCGCTGCGCAGCTGCCCCCGAGCGAGGCCAGAAACGAGCTGTTCGTGGTCATCGACAGCTCCCGTGAACTGCTCAAGCGCATGGCCCGCACCGACTCTGCGCTGTTGGACGCTGCCACTGCGCCCCGGCGCGGCGGCACGGTGGTGGTCCATCCGCCCCTCGAGCCGGTCCTCGTCGCAGTGTCGCCCGACACGCTGGACGACATCAGGCGAGCGGTCCAGAACCGGCCGTTCGACGACGACCGCATGGCCATCCTCAAGGACGCCACGGCCTCGCGGCTGTTCACGGCCGTCCAGGTCAAGGAGCTGGTCAAGCTGTTCTCGTTCTCGAGCGGCAAGGTCGGAGCAGCGGTCTGGCTGCACGCCCGCACCATCGACCCCGAGAACTTCTATGTCGTCTACGACGCGCTGACCTTCCCCTCGGACCGCGACGAGCTGCGCGACCGGATCGGCGGTCCACGCTGATGACGAGCCGGCAGTGGTGAGGGCGGCCCTGGGGATCGCCGGACTGGCGGGGCTCATCACGGTGGCGCTCCTCGTCACCCGGGCCGAGGCGCCGGAGCCCCAGCGCGGAGGCGAGCTGTCTGGCCTGTGCGAGGCGTCCGCCATGGTCGAGCACGAGGGCGGATTCCTCATCGCAGACAACGAGGCGGAGGACCGGCTCTTCCGGTTCAGCGAGGAGCTCTCGGCGCACACCTCGGTGCCGCTCCCGTCGCCCGTCGGCGACATCGAGGCGCTCGCGCCGACGCAGGCCGGCCTGCTCGTGGTCGGCTCCCACAGCCGCAACAAGAAGGGGAAGGCGCGCCCGGAGCGCGAGGTCGTGCTCAACCTCTCCACCGGGGCTCGCAGCACCGTGGACTTCACGGCCTGCTCTGCGTGTGTCGCCTCGGCAGAGCTGGCTCCGAAGCGCGGTGGGCTCAGCATCGAGGGTGCCGCGCAGTGGCAGGGCTCCCTGTGGCTCGGAGCGCGGTCGCCGTTGGTGGCGGGACGGGCGATGCTGCTGCGCACCGAGGGGCGCCCCCCCGAGGCCGTCACCGTGGTGCAGGTGCTGAGCGTAGACCTGGGCGGGCTAGGGGTTCGGGAGCTCGCAGTTCGAGACGGCTCGCTCTGGATCCTGGGCGGCCCCACCGGCGCCGGCGGGCCCGCGGCCGCGCTCTTCGCCCTAGACGCGCCGGACCTGCAGCCAGTTCGGCTCCAGGCCGCGGTTCCCGAGGGCGCCGAGGGCATGGCCTGGACGAGCGCGGGCGACCTGATCGTCGTGACGGACGGGGACGGCACGCCCGGAGAGCGCTGCGCCGAGCCTGCGACCTGGACCCGCGTCCACGTCAGCCGCTGACGTCGTCGTCGATCTCCGCAGTGACGCCAAAGCCGTACTCGGGCAACCAGCGCCAGGCGCCGACCACGGGCATTCCCCGATAGTCCAGGTAGCCGGACACGTCGTGGCCGTCCCGGTGGCTCGTCGCGTCGGCGGCCATGCGGGTGAGGGGCCAGGTCTCGACGGGGCCGGTGGACGGCTCCGCGACCCGAACCAACAGGGGGGTCTGGGAGCCCGTCTCTGACAGCAGCCCCGAGGCGACCAGCGCAGCCGGAAACCGGCTGTTCGAGAGCATCAGCCCGGCCTCATCAAACGCGTAGGTCTCGAAGCTGGGCAGGGGGCCTGGCTGGCCGAGGATGCGCAGGAAGTGGTCCTGGGCGTCAAAGACGAGGATCAGCAGCCCGTCTTCGTCCTGGGACGTCCGCACCCGCGCACCGGCGAGGATGGCGAGGCGGTCGCAGGCGAGGGGGATGGGGATCGACGCGCTGCTGCCGTGGGCTTGCACCCGGTGCAGGAAGTCGTCGAGGGCCGGGGTCGCGTCGAGCACGAACTCGTGGCTCTCCCAGGTCCGCGCTGGAGTAGACAGTCTCCACCCCAACGCCCGATGGGCCTGGCGGTGCTCGTTCAGCTCCACCTGCAAGCGCTGTTCGATCCGGGCGACGACCATGCCGCGATGGCGGGTGGCGAGGCTGGCCGCGTCCACGACGGTCTTTGACTCCGCGATCCGCCGCGCCATGTGCGAACAGTGGTCGAGCCAGCTTCTGAGCGCCTCGACCCTCGCATCGACCATCGCGTTGAGCAGGTCGCCGGTCGTCGCGGCACCCAGCGGCTCGTAGACCTGCGCCTCCCGGCGAGGCTCCCCGCGCTGGAATCCTGGGCCGCCGACCACGACCGGGCAGTCCACCGCTCGGATGAGGCGCTCGGCGAGGCCGCGCCACAGAGCCGTCGCGAGGGCGGAGCGGGGTGGCTCCTCCGCGACGAGGAGGTCCACGTTGTGTCGGCTCACGAAGTCGGCGACGACCTTGAGAGGGGAGCCCACCTCGAGACGGTGGCGGAACTGCACCGCGCCGTTGGATGGCCGCTGGGCCGTATGCGCACGTCTGCGCGCTGCCGGACTCCAACTCAGACAGTGAGTAGAACGCGCCCGGGCCTTCGGTGGCCGGCTCGAACGGCACGACATGGAGGAAGAGCAGCACCGCATTCGAGTTACCAGCGAGTCGCGTGGCGAGCTCACGGGTCGCTTCGCTCAGATAGCTCGCCGTGGTCACCAGGACGACCAGATGCTCCTTCATGAGCCGGACTCACCCCACGTCTCGCGGGCGTGGTTCATTGCGTCCCGCACGCGCCCGGGCTGCAGCAGCGCCGCCTCGGTGAAGTCGAGCCCCTTCAGCACCCACGCAGCGACCCGAGGATCCGTGAGCGAGTAGAAGACGTGCCGGCCCTCGCGGCGCGGCGTCACCAAGCGGTGCGCCTTGAGCACCGTGAGGTGCTGCGAGACCCGGGAGTGGCTGCACTGAAGCAGCGAGGTGAGGTGATTCACGTCCCGCTCGTCGCTGCGCAGCTCTTCGATGATGCGCACCCGGTCGGGGTGGGAGAGCGCGTTGAAGAGCGCGGCCAGCTCGCGGGTGACTATCTGTCGCTCGGGCATCCCGGCCTCCTTCGATGTCATGGTCGGTTCAACTACAACGGTGGCGCTTGACGTTCCAAATATCAACAATAGATTATAATTTCATATGCGCATTCGCTAATAAATGGTTATAAGAGATTCATGTTGCACATCGAGCTCCACGATCTGGTCAGTCGCGCCCTCCTCGGAGCCCGGCATCCCCGCTCGCCCGCCGACATCGCGGCCGCGATCACCAACGCGAGCGGTGACGTCGTCCTCGCGCTGACTGAGCTGGGCGTGCCCGTCGATCGGTTTGACCGCGCGCCCCAGGATGTGGTCGACGGGATCGGGTCGGACGCCCCCGCGCTGGCGCGGCAGGGCGACCAGTGGGTGCTGCTGGACGATCAGAGGTCCGGGCGCGTGCGCCTCGTGGGCAGCGGTGACGACGTCTGGCTCGACACCGATGCGCTCGCCGCCCGCGGGTTGCGCGACTGGATCTTCCTGCCGCCTCCGCCGGTCTTCCCGGGCAGCGATCTGGCCGCCAGCCCGATGGAGCGAGTGCGCGCGCTGATGTCGGTGGAGGCCGACGACCTGCTCATCGTGTTGATGTACGCGGTCGCCGTCGGGCTCCTCTCGCTGGCCACACCGGTGGCGGTCCAGGCGCTGGTGAACACGGTGGCGTTTGGCACCGCCGTGCAGCCCTTGCTGGTGCTTACGATTCTGCTGGGCGGCGGGCTGGCATTGGGTGCGGGCCTCCAGTTGCTCCAGACATGGGTCGTCGAGCTCATGCGACGCAGGATCTTTATCCGCCTGGTCTCCGACCTCGCGCACCGCCTACCGCGGGTGGACGCCGATGTCATCCGGGACGGCCGCGGCCCCGAGCTGCTCAACCGGTTCTTTGATGTCTTCACCCTGGAGAAGGCTGTCGCTACCTGGCTCGGCGATGGTCTGGGCGCGCTGATCACCGCGGTGGTCGGCCTGACCGTTCTCGCGGTCTACCACCCCGCGCTGCTGGTGTTCGATGTGCTGCTCGGCGGCCTGGTCGCCGTGGTGTTCCTGGGTCTCGGACGGGGCGGCACCAAGACCGCGATCAAGGAGAGCAAGGCGAAGTACGCAGTCGCGGCTTGGATGGAGGAGGTCGCTCGGCACCCCGTCGCGTTCAAGGCCGCCGGTGCGGCGGATCTCGCTCGGGACCGCACCGACGTGCTGGCGCGTCAGTTCCTGCTGGCCCGCTCGGACCACTTTCGGGTGGTGCTTCGCCAGTTGGCCGGGGCCCTCGGTCTTCAGGTCGTCGCCGCGGCGGGGCTGCTCGGCATCGGCGGGTGGCTCGTCATCCAGCGCCAGCTCACCCTGGGACAGCTCGTGGCCGCAGAGCTCATCGTGGCGACCACCGTCGCTGCCTTTGCCAAGAGCAGCAAGCTGCTGGAGTCCTGGTACGACCTGCTGGCAGCGGTCGACAAGCTCGGCGAGCTCACCGATCTGCCGCTCGAGGCCGTCGGCGACCCGGCGGACCAACTCCCGGAAGGTCGGCTGTCCGCGACCGTGTGGCTGGCTGGCGGAGAAGTGCGGCTCGCTGGGGGTGAGCGTGTCGGCATCACCGGTGGCTCGCGGGCAGGGAAGAGCAGAGCGCTGGAGACCTTGTTTGGCCTGAACAGTCTGCCGGGCGAGCTGGGCGAGCTGCCAGTCGCAGACCTCGATCCCACCATGGTCCGCAGCCGCGTGACGCTGGTGAAGGGCTTCGATGTCATCGATGGCACCGTGCTCGACAACCTGCGCTTCGGTCGCAAGGAGCCCAGTCGAGCCGCCGCCTGGTCGGTGCTGCGCCGTGTGGGTCTCGAGGACGCGGTGCGTGCGCTGCCCAACGGGCTGGATGCCCACCTCTCGCGCACCGGATCCCCGCTCATGTCGGGCGAGGCCCGGCGGCTCGTGATCGGTCGGGCCATCGCGGGCCGGCCCGACCTGCTCCTCGTGGACGACGCTCTGGACGGCCTCGAGGACGGGCCCCGGGACCTCGTGCTGGACGCCGTCTTCCACGACTCGCGCCCGTGGACGCTGCTCGTGGTCAGTCACGACCCGGCCGTGCTCGCACGCTGCGACCGCGTCGTGCACGTCCGCAGCGAGGACTCCTGATGCTCTTCCTTCCATCCGATCGGACCGTCTCCATGACGAGCACCCCGCAGTGGTCTCCGCCTGAGCTGCTGCCCGCGTCCCGCCTCGCCAACTCCCCCCTGAGCGCGCGCCGGGCGGCGCGCTTGCTCGCATTTCTATTGGTGGCATTCGCGGTGGCCTGCGTCGTGTCGCCCTGGCAGCAGAGCGTGCGCGGAGATGGCTCGGTCGTCGCCTTTGACCCCGCGGAGCGGCCGGTCACCGTCGAGGCGCCGACCAAGGGCGTGGTGCGCAAGTGGCACGTGCTGGAGGGCGATGTGGTGGAGGCCGGCCAGCTGCTCGTGTCGCTCACCGACAACGACCCCGAGCAGCTGGGCCGGCTTCAGGCGGAGCGGGACGCCGTGGTCTCCACCGCAGACCGCAAGGCGGACAGCGTGACCGCGCTGGAGGCGAGCCTGATGGCTGGTCGGGTCGCTGCGGAGGCGAAGATCGCCGCGGTCACGGCAAAGATGGAGAGCATCGAGCGCAAGATGGACGCGGTGGAGCGCAAGCTGGACGCGGCGCGGGCCGGGGCGGACACCGCGGCACGGAACCTCGTGCGGATCGAGACCCTGGCGGCCGATGGGCTGACGTCCGAGCGCAAGCGCGAGCTGGCCGTGCTCGACGACGCAAAGGCGAAGGCCGAGGTCCTGGTGGCCGAGGCGGACCTGGATGGGGCCCGTGCGGATCTGGCCGGCGCGGTCAGCGCGCTGGACGAGGCGCGGGCGGAGACGGCGGCGAAGCTGAGCGAGCTGGAGAGCAAGGTGCAGTCCGCGCGCGGCGAGGCGGCGACGGCCGGCGCAAAGGTCTTGGGCATGGACACCAAGCTCGCGCGCCAGAAGACCCAGGAGGTGCTGGCGCCCCGGAGCGGCACCGTGCTGCGCCTGCTGGTTCCCCAGGGGTCCGAGCAGGTCAAGCAGGGCGACGGCCTCGCCATCGTCGTGCCGCCGCGGGAGACCGTGCGCGTGTCCCTGCTCGTGGATGGCAACGACGCGGCGCTGCTCGATCCGGGCCGCGCGGTGCGCATTCAGTTCGAGGGGTGGCCGGCCATTCAGTTCGTGGGCTGGCCATCGGTGGCCGCGGGCACCTTCGGCGGGCTGGTCGAGCTCATCGACGCCGCGAGCGACGGGAGCGGGGACTTTCGCGTCATCGTCAAGCCCGACCCCGGCGACGAGCCCTGGCCACCCGCTGCGCGCCTGCGGCCCGGGGTGAGGACCCATGGCTGGGTGTTGCTCGAGCAGGTGCCGCTCGGCTTCGAGTTCTGGCGGCAGCTCAATGGATTCCCGCCGTCGGTGCCGGCCCCGCCCACCACCAAGACCAAGGCCGGCAAGTGAGCGCGCGCCTCCTCATCCCGTTGCTCGTGCTCGCCCTGGCGGGGCCGGCGCCAGCCTGGGCTCAGCCCAGACCCGAAGCGCCACCGTTGCTGACCCTGACCGAGGTGCTGGCCTCGGTGCAGCGGAACCCGAAGCTGATCGCTGCCGACGCGGAGCTCGCTGAGGCGGCGGGCTTGAGGATGTCCGCCGACGGGGCCTTCGACCCATCGCTGAACGCCTTTGTTGGGGGGCGCCCGCTGGGCTACTACGATCAGGTGGTCGGCGGCGCGTCGATGTCCTGGCAGAGCCCGCTGTGGGGCATGGCGTTGGAGGGCGGCTGGAGGGTCGGCCAGGGCGACTTCGCGTCGTACGAGGGCAAGAGAGAGACGCTTGGGGGAGGGGAGCTGTTCGTGGGGCTGACCGTTCCGCTTCTGTACGGCGGACCCATGGACGCCGAGCGCGCGGGTCGATTGCGGGCTCAGGCGCTGGAGCAGGGCGCCGGAGCCGACCGGGACATCGTGCTGCTCGACCTGCGCGCCGCGGCCGAGGCGGCGTACTGGTCGTGGGCGGCGAAGGCGACCGGGCGACGGGTGGCCAGGGAGCTGCTCGACCTCGCCCTGGCGCGGGAGACGGGTCTGCGGCGCACCATCGAGGCTGGGGCGGCCGCGAAGATCGACGGGCTCGAGTACCGGCGCTCGGTGCTGTCTCGGCGGGGCAAGCTCGCCGACGCGGAGGCGAAGGAGCGCATGGCGGCGGCGAAGCTGGCCCTGTACCTGCGGGACGCGGACGGGCGCCCGCGGGTGGTCCGGTGGGAGGAGGCTCCAAGCCTCCCGGAGCCGTCGATCGCACCGCGCCTCGCTCCCGAGGACGCGGCGCAGGTGGCGTGGGCGGCGCGCCCCGAAGGGGCCCGATGGCGGGCGGAGCAGGAGGTCGCAGACGCGAGCCGTCGCCTGGCGAGGGCGAGCGCGTTGCCGAAGCTCGATCTCAAGGTGGGCGCCTCGGCGGACCTGCCCCGGCAGAGTGACCCGTCGCCGTCGCTCGCCCAGCCGACGCTGGACGCGCGCATCGATCTGGCCTGGCCGACGGCGATGCGCGCGGGGCGCGGCAAGGTGGCTCAGGCTCGCAGCAAGGTGGCCCAGGTGGACGCAAAGGCCGCCTACGCCAGGGATGAGCTCGCCGCGAGGGTGCGATCGCTGGCCGCGCAGCTCGACGCGTCCGAGCAGCGCCTGGTGTGGGCGGCGGAGACGGTGCAGGTCACCGAGGCCCTCGCCGACGCTGAGCGCGCGCGCTTCTCCGCCGGCGACTCAGACCTGCTGTTCGTGAACCTGCGCGAGCAGACCGCAGCGAGCGCACGAGAGGAGCAGGCGCAGCTCCGGGCCGACGTGTTCGGTCTTCGGGCGGCGTGGGCGGCGCTCGTCCGGCCCTGAGCTCAGGGCAGGTTGCCCACGATCGAGACGGTCCCGCCGATGTCCGCGGTGCCGATGGCGTCCCGTAGCGCGGTCGCGGCGCTCGTGGGGAGCAGGCCGTTGTATTGCACCGTGAAGTCGCCGCCGACGGTGTCGAGCCCCATGAGACCCGAGAGGCTCGCCAGGGCTGGGTTCGTCGCCACGTACAGGTCTGAGGCCACGCTGGTGAGCGCGCCCAGGCCGCTGACCGCGTCCAGCCCGAAGTTGGTGTCCAGACTCAGCGCTCCGCCGATGCTCGCCAGCGCGCCGAAGCCCACGATGTCGTCGAACGCGCCGGTGTATTGGTAGGTGAAGCTGCCGCCGATGCTCGTCACGGCGCCGAAGCCCGACAGGGTGGCGCCGAGCGTGGTGCCGCCCTGGTTGCTGCCGATCAGCACGTCGCCGCCGATGGTCAGGGGCCCGGGCCCGCCGAACGCCGTGATGTCCAACAACCCCGAGTTGCTGGTGATGGTGACGCCGCCGCCGATGCTGGTCAGGGACTCAAAGCCCTGCACATCGTTCACGCCCGCGTTGTTGGTGACCGCGATGGAGCCGCCGATGGCCTGCAAGGCCGGGAAGCCATCAAACGTGCCGAGGAACGGCAGGCTGTTCATGGTCAAGTCCCCGCCGATGCTGGTCAGGCTCGCAAAGGCGTTGGTCTGCCCTGCCAGAGCGGAGCTGTTGGCGAGCACGAAGTCCCCACCGACGGACTGCAGGGCGTCGAGCGGCGAGAGATCGGTGACGATGGGGCTCCAGTGGAACGTGAAGTCGCCGCCCACCGTGGCGAGGTTGTCCAGGCCGGTCGCGTCGCTGAGCAGCATCAGGGTGCCGTCCCACTCCGCGTCGCCGGTGACCTCACACAGGCAGGTCAGGTCGGCGACGGATGTGACCAGGGCCTGATCGATGAGCAGGTCCCCGTCGATGGTTCCGTAGTCGGCGGCGCAGAACGCGGTGACCGCGGCGGTGTCGGCGGGGTTGAAGGTGCCGATGTAGGTGCCGGTCCCGCAGGTGCTCGCCGAGTCGTCGTCGTCTCCCGCGGAGTCGTCGTCATCCCCGGCGCCGTCATCGTCGTCGTCGTCGTCGTCGTCGTCGTCGTCGTCGTCATCGTCGTCGTCGTCGTCGTCGTCGTCG